>OGJJ01000923.1_pt1 | contig 24227 bp, 18 predicted proteins | sample 1572081 | NCBI WGS metagenome assembly OGJJ01 (sample SAMEA2582122, study PRJEB24529) | metagenome | biome: Human gut stool | place: China | collected 2011
AAAGAACAGCAAAAAAACTTCAAGTTTTTCTTGCGTAGAAACATAGAATGCACACCCTTCACACTAAATATGTATAATGGGGTTCAAAACCGCACTATTAATTCTCAACGCTCTCGCTATTGAAAGCCGATGTGATGCGATACTTCACGTCGCCATCGTAGGTGACGGTAGAGTTTTTGAGGGCACTCCATACGGGGGCGATGTAGTCGCTCTCGCCATTCTTGTCGGAAAGTTTGTAGTAGGAGTGTATCTCTATGGTGAGTCCGTCGTTGTAGCGGCGTTCGAGGGCCTTGAGCAGTTCCTTTGTCACGCCGGTGACATTGATTGTGATGCCTGCTGCCTGGCGCTCAACTGTGAGCTTGACATTGGCACCGATAGTTGCATCGTAATCCTGCACCTCGAAGTACTTCTCGAAGTAGCGCACAAGAGCTGCCGACTCGACACCCTCTACTGTATAGTCGATGCCTACGGGGAGGAACACCTTCACGTCCTTAGCTTCCTTGATATGCAGGGATGTCTTGATCTCGCCCCATGAAGAGTGCTTCTGCTGATGGATATCAACCAAGAGTGTGGGATCGATAGGTTTGATGTTGTAGATGGTTGGATAATAGTCGGCAAGCTGCTGATAGGTGAGCTGCCTCTTACCATCGTTCTCGCCGAAGGTTATCTCCTGGAAGCCCTCGTCCTTGCAGGCATCACACGCTGCCTTGATGTCGTCTTTGTCGGTAAGCAAGCCGTCAACATGCCAACCGTTCTCCATACTCTTGGCGAGATACCATATCACACGGATGTTCTTTTCCACCACGGTAGGCGACACCGGATTGGTGCGACCACACCAGCTTGTGAGTTTCTTTACAATGGTGGCAGTGGTGGTGTCGCCTGCTGCAATAAGGGTGCGCAAGCCCGAACCATTTGTACTGAGAAGATAGTCGAAGTTCTTGTCCTTATTTATAGTAATGTATGGGCAGTCGGTGTACACCTTGCCGTTGTTCATAACTCCAACGTACTTGTTTGGAGCGACATTAAAACCAAGGCGTGGGTCGACCTTCACATTGAAATAATTGACGTTGGCGGTTGGAGACAGAGGATTGGCAGCACGTGTTACAGCGTTTACCTTCTGATAGTTATTCAGGACATCAACGCCCATATACACCTCGGTTTGAGGCGCATTAGCCAACGAAGAGTCGTCAGTACCATTGGTCTCTTCTGAGTTTGAACATGCTGTAAATGCAGCAACGGCTGCAAAGAGAGCAAATAGCTTGTGTAGCTTTATCATAATCAGTTTATTGTTTGTATGTTAAATCAAGATTGAATACATATCATAAAATCGGCTGCAAATATACACCATTTGCTGAAAACGACAAAGTTTTTGAATAACTTTTTCGTAAAAATCACGCCAAAATCTGCCGATTACATTCGTCTCTTCTGACTTTGTCCTGCGCCAGTTCCCTTATACTTGCTATTTGTGGCATTAAAGCGATAGCGGATGCCCAGCGTGATGCTACTGACAGAGTAAGCATCGTAAAACAATGTTCGTGCAGTGCCAGAATAGAACGTGCGGTACTGATTGCCGGTGGCGAACAGGTCGGATACGTCAAGGGTTAACGTCAAGCGATTTTTAAACAATGCCTTGTAAAGAGAGAGATCGGTGTTGAAATATCCCTTACGTATATTTTTGTTTCCCATGTTTCCTTCGGTCTGTGCGGTCATTACGAGCGAAGCCGTCAACCACTTAAAGTCGAACGTGTTGGTAAAAGAGAAGACAGCCACTGGATTATTAAGCTTATTGCCCGCGTGCGTGTCCATCTTGAGCCATTGTTTGTAGAGCATCGCCTCTAATGTTGGATGCCAAATGCCGTAGGTTGGATTCAGCGTCAATCCTGCCTGAAAGGAGTTATAGCTGTTGATATTTTCCGGACGGGCAAGCGACTTTATCGGATTGTTCTGATACGACTGCGTCATCGTGCAAATCTCATCGGAGATATGCGAATAAATCAGTTGCAGATTAACCCACTTCCATGAGAAAGCGTAAGTAAGATTGCGCGTTATAGATGGTGTGAGGAACGGATTTCCCGATTCGTATGTGTACTGGTTGTCGTACTGCACGCCACTTCTGAGTTCGTTGTAGCTGGGACGATAGATGTCGGCTGCGTATGTCAGTTGCATCTGGGTCTTGCCTACGGGTAGCGAGAGGGCAAGCGACGGAAACCAGTTGCTGTATGTCTTGCTCTGAAGGTCGATGCGAATCTCGTTTGTGTAATAATCAAAGTCGTTATACTCGTAGCGCAAACCAGCCTGCACAGAAAGCGCCCCGAAGGAGCGGGTGTAATCTACGAAAGCCGAAGTCATCGACTCTTTCACTTTCTCGTTCTCATTACTCGTAACTTCTGGCACGATGGTGTATAGCATTCGACGATTAAGAGAAGAGTATTCGCCACCTACCGACAGTTCGCCCTTGAACAGCGGAAAACCAAGAACAAGTTTAGAAGCAACCAGCGAGTTGCGGTTGTTGCGGTAAGAGTCAGCTTGAGAGTTTTTTATCTGGTTGTCTTCACCAGTGACGCTCTCTTTTATAGTCATCCTATCCTTGTCACCATACCAATAGTAATCGGTATTGAAATCTATTTTGAGTGCCCCCATCTTGCCTACATAATAGGCATTGGCAAGATATTTCGAGGTATGACCAGGAGAGAAATAGTCTCCACGAGATGTCTCCACGAGTTGGTCATTGCAGTATGATATGGCTTGCTGTAGTCCCCTACCTTCTTTTCTTGCATAGCGGTCGTAACCGAAACTCGCACCGATGGAGTTCTCATCGTCAAACATATAGCTGGCATTCAAGCGTGCATACGGATTGAGATTTATATATTCTTGCGTTATCTTAGTATTCTGTAACCATGTATTGCTGGTGTAGGTATACTGCTGTATTCTCTTGTTGTCTGGTCGATGAGTGTATGCCCCATACAAAAAGCCGGTGATGTCGAAGCCGCCTTTACGATAGTTGCCTCGGAACGACTCGTAATAACTCATGCGCTTATCTTCATTGATGACAAAACTGGTGCTATTGTCAAAGCTGAAACCCTCGCCTTGCGGTTTCTTGGTGGTGATGCGGATAACGCTCTTCACGCTGGCATCATAACGTGCACCAGGGTTGCTGATAACCTCAATGTTCTTGATGTCGCTGGGTTGCAAACGCTGCAACTCCATTTGGTCTTGCATCTTACGACCATTGATATAAATTTCTGGTGTTCCTCTGCCGAACACTTCTATATCTCCGTCTTTAGCCGACACGCTGGGGATGCGTGAAAGCAACTGCTCCATATTGGCAGTTTTCTCCAACACGCTACCTGATACCGTCGTCGTCATTCCTTCACCGCTCAACACCGTCTTGGGCAGTTGGCTTTTTACAACGATTTCGCCGAGCATCCAGGATTCTTCGCTTAATCGGATGACCCCCATGTCTTCTCCACGACAATCTCGGAAAACTGTCGTATAACCAATTGATGAAACCTTAATGATTCCGTCATTGCAAGGAGAATCGATAACAAAGCTACCATCCTCGCCACTCACAGCCCCCTTGACAAAGGCCGAATCCCCACGAGTCAGAAGCACGACATTCACGAAGGCCAAAGGTTCTCCTTTAGTATTTTCAATCTTTCCCTTAATGTTCTGCGCCATTATCGGAGCAAAAGACATAAGCGATATAAGCGCCGCTATCATTACCTTAATCATAATTGCTATTTTTTATTTTTGATACTAAACGGATCTTTTACTCTATAAAAAGGACGAGAACATTAGTTTGGGTATATACAAATAGCATACACCCAAGCTCATGTTCTCTTATTCTTTGGTCCTTAAAAATTCAACAACATACTTACTGTATGTGTCAACAATCCTTACTTGAGGTGCAAGGTGTGACCCATACGGTCGCGCTTAGTCTTCAGGTAGCGCTCGTTGTACTTGTTGGGTATCACTTCGATGGGCACGTTCTCCACAATCTCGAGTCCGTACGATTCCAGTCCTACGCGCTTTGTAGGGTTGTTGGTGAGGAGGCGCATCTTGTGCACACCGAGGTGGCGCAGCATCTGTGCTCCGCAACCATAGTCGCGCTCGTCGGGCTTGAAGCCGAGGTGCACGTTGGCATCCACGGTGTCGTAACCTTCCTCCTGCAGCTTGTATGCCTCAATCTTGTTCATAAGTCCGATGCCACGTCCTTCCTGCTGCATATAAACCACTACGCCCTTGCCTTCCTTCTCTATCATCTGCATAGCTGCGTGGAGCTGCTGTCCGCAGTCGCAGCGCTTCGAGCCGAGAATGTCGCCTGTGGCGCATGAAGAGTGTACACGTACGAGCACGGGCTCGTCCTCACGCCACTCGCCCTTCACGAGTGCCATGTGCTCCAGTCCGTTGCTCTGCTGACGGAACGGCACGAGGCGGAAGTGTCCCCACTCTGTCGGCATGTCTACCTCCTCGCCCACTTCGATTATCGATTCCTTCTTGAGGCGGTAAGCGATGAGGTCCTTGATGGTGATGATGCGCAAGCCCCACTCCTCTGCCATCTTCTGCAGGTCGGGCATACGTGCCATTGTGCCGTCTTCGTTCATTATCTCCATGAGTGCGCCTGCCGGATAGAGCCCTGCCAGGCGGCAGAGGTCGATGGCAGCCTCGGTGTGTCCGCAGCGGCGAAGCACGCCGTTGTCCTGTGCGTAGAGCGGATTGATATGTCCAGGGCGACCGAAGGTCTGTGGTGTAGACGTTGGGTCGGCGAGTGCCTTAATGGTGGCAGCACGGTCGTGTGTTGACACGCCGGTGGTGCATCCCTCAAGTTTATCGATCGTAATGGTGAACGGTGTGCCAAGCATTGATGTGTTGTCGCTCACCTGATGTGGCAGGTCGAGCTCCTCACAACGCGAGAGGGTGATGGGGGCACAGAGCACGCCACGCGCGTTCTTCAACATAAAGTTCACCTTTTCAGGAGTTATCTTCTCGGCGGCGATGATGAGGTCGCCCTCATTCTCGCGGTCTTCGTCGTCAACCACGATTACGAACTGTCCGTCTTTAAAATCTTTTAGAGCATCTTCGATGCTGCTCAGTCTGAATTCTCCCATATTATTTATTTGTTGATGAGTGTTATTATTATTCGTTATCTTACTATTATTGTTTCTAAAATATCGCCATTAAGTATGTCGCTACCGATTGAGTATAGCGTTTATTCTGCCCATGATTATTTTGTTCTCGGTCTGCACCACCTTCAGGTCGCGCTGTAGACGCAAGCGATAGCGCCACATTCGCATGTAGAGCACGAAGCCGAGCGGTACGACGATGGCTGCCACGATGTTCAGCCACTTGCGTTCGAAGGGGCGTGTGTGGGCGCGCTCCGACATCACGGGGTACATGCTCAGGTGGTTGATGATAGTGCGGTCGCGCGAGTTGCTGAGGTCTTCTATTATCTGCTCCAGCTGTGGCACAATGCGCTCCATCACGTTGTCGGGCTCGTACTTGAAGAACACTTTCACCCAACTTGGTGCACGTTTCAAACGATGCGTGTGCGAGTACTCGACTATCTCGTTGTTCATCTGCTGCAATTGTGCCAAGTCGTCGGCGTAGTGCGGATCGTCGATTACCACCTCCTTGCGATATATCGGGCGCTTGATGCGCAGACCGAAGAAGCGACGGAAGATGTCGGCGTACAAGTCGGCATTGAACACAACGGAGTCGTTGGTTGCTTTATATGTAAAGAACACCGCCATCGGCACGAGCACGGCGGGAGCAAGACTCTTGCCGAACCATATCGTCCACATACCGCTTCGCGCCATTCGATAGCCCGAGTTGTCGAGTATGTAGTAGAGGATGAAGACGAGCACCGAGATGAGCACCGGCAGACCCAGACCGCCCTTGCGTATGATGGCTCCGAGCGGCGCACCGATAAAGAAGAAGATGAGACACGACAAGGCGAGCGTTATCTTTGCCACCCATTCTATCTCGTGCTGACGTATCAGACGGTCGCCATCGCTGGTAATAAGCGACTTAAACTCGAGGTCGCTCTTGCGCGAGCCTACTCGGTTCAGGGCATAACTTATAGCGGTGCGCTTCTGTTGCGACGTGAGGTGAGCGTATGCCGTATCGACGTTATAGGCTGAGGTCGTAGCAAGTTGTAGGGCGCGAAGCGAGTCGTTCTTCGTAACCGAAGCGAGTCGATAGAACGTGAGTCGATCGGCAGCGTAGTAGTTGTTGCCGATACTATCGTACACTTGTTTCAGCGAATCCATATCGTGAACTATCTGCGTGAAACTCTTGCCGCGTGCGTCGTTGGATATCGACGAACCATCGCTCACATTAAAGTCGGAATCAAAGTCGAGCACGATATGCTTCTGCACAAACGACTCGCGACGATAGGGCACCGAAGCGCTGCCAGCCAACTCCTGCGACTGCATATTCTCAAACCATTCGCCACTCCACAGCGTGAGCAGCAGGTGCTTCTTCTCGGCTGTCGACTGCAACATGCCCGAGTCGGCGAGTATTATCGCCTGGTCTTCGTACGACCCAGTCATGCGATAAATCATTATACCGTAAAGCTTACCCGTGTCCATATTCTTCTTCGACACGTGGAGGTTAGAGTTTGGTATGCCGTCGTAAAACACGCCTTCCGGTATTTCCAGTTCCGGACTCTTCTGCTTCATTGATATGAGCATCAAGGCGAGCTTGCGGTTGGCTTCCGGACCGATAGAATTCTGAAAATAAATGGAGAGCACGCAGATAGCCACACTGATGGCTATGAGCGAACGAAACGCTTGCATGAGCGATATACCTGCAGCTTTTATAGCCGTCAGCTCTGAGCTTTCACCGAGATTTCCGAATGTTATAAGCGATGAAAGCAGAATGGCAAGCGGCATTGCTTGCGGCACAAGCATGAGTCCCATATGCCAAAAGAATTCGGCAAGCACGTCGACGGAGAGTCCCTTACCGATTAGCTCGTCGACATATTTCCACAGAAACTGCATCATCAGTACAAATTGACAGATGAAGAACGTTCCTATGAACAAAAGACCGAACTGCTTTGCAATGAAGATATCTAATTTCTTTATACGAAACATCGTGAGCGTTTTTACCTTATTATATATAGGTAGACTGTTCCACCAGTGCACTACATATAAGAGGTTAAGTATATGTATGCTTTTTTATGCTGCAAAATTAGCATAAATATTTCATATACTCCACGAAATTAAATGATTTTAGTATTTTTACACTGCCGAAGTAGCCCACTCCTACTCTACACGCCACACTTACGACGCAAACGTTCGAAGTTGCTCGTCCATATATCCTCGAGCCAGTCTTTATCGCCATCGTCTGTAAAATCGGTAACGCTGAGCATGTATCCACCCGTCAGACTACACTTCTCCATACGTATCTCTACATACGACCCGTCGGTTTCGTCGTCCCAACTCCAGCGTATGCGTCCGTATTTCTCAATCACGCTGACCGTTGCCATTCGTACTTCGTGGTGGCGGTGGGCATCGCCCCATGCGCAGGTGAGTTGGTCGCCATCGAGCGTCACGCTATCGGCTATCCACTTCTGCAAGCCCGAATCGGTACCGATAAGCTGCCAAATGATATTCTTCGAGGTTGAGTTTAGGAGGTGTTCTACAGTGATTTTGTTTTTCTCCATAATTGTTGTTTTAGTAGTTAAGCCATTAGGAAGGCCTGTATTTTTTGCAAAGATAGGGAAAAAGATAAAGAAAATGCACTTTATTGTGATTTTTTTTGCGAAAAGTTTTGGCGATTAACAAAAAAGCATTACCTTTGCACCCGCAATCAAGAACGATGGCGGGATAGCTCAGCTGGTTAGAGCGCATGATTCATAATCATGAGGTCCCCAGTTCAATCCTGGGTCCCGCTACAAAGAACGAGTTAAAGATTAGGTCTTTAACTCGTTTTTTTGTACATAAATCAATAAAAACATATTTAACACAACTTTTTCCGCATTTTTTCTACAATTTACACATTATATTATTGGTTTTTAGTACCTTTGCATTGATTTTGAAAAATTACACACAGGACGGAATAACAAAGCCATATTGACGTTCGCACGTGTAACAACATCATACAACAACAAGGCAAAAAGGATAATCAACAATAATAAAAAGAAATCATGGCTGGAACAAAAAAAATCAAGACCGCGCTTATCTCAGTATTTCATAAGGATGGTCTCGACGAGCTCCTGAAGAAGCTCAACGAAGAAGGTGTTAAATTCCTCTCTACTGGTGGTACACAAGCATTCATCGAAAAGCTTGGCTACGAATGTCAGTCGGTAGAAAGCGTAACATCTTACCCATCAATCCTTGGTGGACGTGTCAAGACTCTGCACCCACGCATCTTCGGTGGCATCCTCGCTCGCCGCGACAATGAAGGCGACCGCCAGCAGATGGCTGAATACGCCATCCCCGAAATCGACCTCGTCATCGTCGACCTCTACCCATTTGAGCAGACTGTAGCAAGCGGTGCTTCCGACGCCGACATCATCGAGAAGATAGACATCGGCGGCATCTCGCTCATCCGTGCTGGTGCTAAGAACTTCAACGACGTGGTCATCGTTCCGAGCAAGGCTGAATACAAGCTTCTCCTCGACATCCTCAACACTAATGGTGCTGAGACTTCTCTTAATGAGCGCAAGATGTTCGCTGAGCGTGCGTTCGGCGTAAGCAGCCATTACGACACAGCCATCCACGCTTGGTTTGCAAAGTAAACTCAAAACTCATAATTCAAAACTCAATAAATGGGATTTTTTTCATTCAGACAGGAAATTGCGATGGACCTCGGCACTGCCAACACCATCATCATCTGCGACGATAAGATCGTTGTTGATGAGCCATCGGTGGTGGCACTCGACCGTCGCACAGACAAAATGATTGCTGTCGGCTCGAAGGCAAAGATGATGTATGAGAAGACTCACGACAACATCCGAACCATTCGCCCACTCCGCGATGGAGTCATCGCCGACTTCTCAGCATGTGAACAGATGATGCGCGGACTCATCAAGATGGTACACTCTGGCAGCCGACTCTTCACCCCGTCGCTGCGTATGGTTATCGGCGTTCCTTCAGGTTCTACCGAAGTGGAGTTGCGCGCCGTGCGCGACAGTGCTGAGCACGCCGACGGACGCGACGTGTACCTCATCTTCGAGCCTATGGCAGCTGCTATAGGTATCGGCATCGACGTGGAAGCACCAGAGGGCAACATGATTGTAGACATAGGTGGCGGTTCAACAGAGATTGCTGTAATCTCGCTCGGCGGCATCGTGTCGAACAACTCTATCCGCACTGCTGGCGATGACCTCACAGCCGACATTCAGGAGTATATGTCACGCCAGCACAACGTGAAGGTTTCGGAGCGTATGGCTGAGCGCATCAAGATACACGTCGGCTCGGCTCTCACTGAGCTTGGCGACGATGCACCGGAGGACTTCATCGTTCACGGACCGAACCGCATCACTGCGCTCCCTATGGAGGTGCCGGTATGCTATCAGGAGATAGCACACTGCCTCGACAAGACTATCGCAAAGATCGAGAACGCTGTGCTCTCTGCTCTTGAGAACACACCGCCTGAGCTCTATGCCGACATCGTAAAGAACGGCATTTATCTCAGTGGTGGCGGTGCCCTGCTGCGTGGTCTCGACAAGCGTTTGCAGGAGAAGATCAACATTCCGTTCCACATCGCCGAAGATCCGTTGCACAGCGTAGCAATCGGTGCGGGTGTGGCTCTGAAGAACATCGACCGCTTCTCATTCCTGATGAGATAGGCTAAAAGTAAAAGAGTAAAAAAGTAAAAAGGTAAAAGAGTAAAACGCTCTTGACAGTAAATAACTTTTAAAGGTAAAAAGGTAAAAAAGTAAAAGAGTAAAAAGAGCAGGAAAGGTTATACGCCCTCTGCTTTTTACTTTTTTACTCTTTTACTTTTTTACTTTTCAACTATGCGCAACCTATTAGATTTCCTTTCACGCCACAACCACTGGTTCGTCTTCCTCTTGCTTGAGGTAGTGAGCCTCACACTGCTGTTCAAGTACAACAGCTATCAGGGCAGTGTGTGGTTTTCATCGGCTAATGCCGTAGCAGGCAAGATGTACGAATGGGACTCGTCCGTGAAGCAATACTTCGCCCTCACCGAAGTGAACCGCCAACTCACCGACCGCAACATATACCTCGAACGCGAAGTGGAGATGCTGCGTGAGCAGGTGAAGAAGTCAAACAACGACACCACCCTCGTCGAACGACTGCAACAGAACATCATGCGCGACTACGAGACCATACCGGCAAAGGTCGTCAGCTCGTCGCTCGACAAGGCTAACAACTTCATCACCATAGATAAAGGCAGTGCCGACGGCGTGCGCAAGGACATGGGCGTGGTGTGCGGACAGGGCATCGTGGGCATCGTCTATCTATGCAACGAACACTACTCGGTGGTTATCCCTGTGCTCAATGAGCAGTCGAACATCAGCTGCACCATACGCGGACGTGGCTACTTCGGCTACCTGCGCTGGCATGGTGGTTCGCCCGAAACGGCATACGTAGAGGACATACCACGCCATGCACACTTCCGACTGGGCGACTTCATCGTGACATCGGGCTACTCCTCGGTGTTTCCTCCGGGTATCATCGTCGGACGCATCAAACATGTGTACAACTCCGAGAACGGACTCTCCTACCGTCTCAACATCGCTCTGTCGACCGACTTCTCACGTCTGCGCGACGTGAGCGTCATCAACGACCGCGAGATGGACAAGAAACTTGAATTACTGCGTGCTGCCGAAGATTCCATCAAGGCACGCCAATAAACATATAGAAGAAACAAATGAGCCTGAACTTCCTTAGAAACATAGTATTCATCATAGTGCTGCTGCTCGCACAGACGCTGCTACTCAACCATATCAGCGTCTTCGGATGCGCCACGCCACTGCTCTATGTCTACTTCGCACTGACCGTGCAACGCGGCGAAGCGAAGTGGGCTACGCTGCTTTGGTGCTTCTTTATGGGTCTGTTGGTGGACATCTTCACCAATACACCAGGCGTAGCAGCTGCCTCAATGACGCTCGTGGGCTTCTTGCAACCCTACGTTGTCGAACTGTTCGCGCCACGCGATAGTGCCGACGACCTCCGTCCGTCCCCCTTCACCTTCGGCTCAAGCAAATACACCAATTACACCATCATCCTCGTACTCATCTATTGCTTCACATTCTTCTCGCTCGAAGCCTTCAATCTGTACAACTGGGGACAATGGATTGCTTGCATCGTGGCAAGCACCATCATCACCGTTGTATTGATTTTGGTGATAGAGTACTTCAGAAGCAAGAGATAGAGCACAGCAGAAACTGTAAGTAGAGAACATTATTAGTAGTAATCGGTAACATCAGTAGTAGGAAATGAGCAATTATAACCTTGAGAAACGGCGCTACGTAATCGCTTTTGTGGCAACGGCTATTGTCGTTGTCTACATCGTGCGTCTCTTCACGCTGCAGCTGCTTAGCGACGACTACAAGAAGAACGCCGACTCCAACGCCTTCCTCAAGAAAATCGAATACCCTTCGCGTGGTGCCATCTACGACCGCAACGGCAGACTGCTCGTGTACAATCAGCCGGCTTACGACATTATGGTCGTGATGAACGAAGCAAAGGGACGCATCGACACGCTTGAGTTTTGCCACGCGCTTGGCATCACGAAAGAGTTCTTCATAAAGCGCATGAACGACATTAAGGACTACTCGAAGAACCCTGGCTACTCGCGCTTCACGCAGCAGCTCTTTATGAGTCAGCTCCCTTCGGAGGAGTTCAGCTTCTTCCAAGAAAAGATATTCCGCTTCCCTGGTTTCTACGTGCAGCAGCGCAGCATACGCCAATACCAATCGAAGGTGGGCGCGCATATCCTCGGCGACGTGGCTGAGGTGTCGCCCTACGACATTGAGGAGGATAGCTACTATCAGCCTGGCGACTACATCGGCAAACTCGGTGTGGAGAAGTCGTACGAGAAACAGTTGCGTGGCGAAAAAGGAGTGCAAATTCTGCTGCGCGACGCTCGCGGACGCATACAAGGCAAGTACATGGACGGCAAGTACGATCGCAAACCGATTGCCGGCAAAGACCTCACGCTCGCCATTGACGAGAAGCTACAAGCATTGGGCGAACGTCTCATGGAGGGCAAGATAGGCTCTATCGTGGCACTCGACCCTCGTACGGGCGAAGTGCTCTGCATGGTGTCGGCTCCGAGCTACGACCCACGTATCATGGTGGGACGTGCACGTGCCAAGAACCACCGCGCACTGGCTAAAGATGCATGGAAACCACTGCTCAACCGCTCCATAATGGGTATGTATCCGCCTGGCTCCACGTTCAAGACATCGCAGGCTCTTACGTACATGACTGAAGGCATCATTACGCCAGGCACAGCATTCCCCTGCAACCACGGCTTCTACTATCGCGGTCTACACGTAGGCTGCCACTCACATGCCGCTCCTATCGCTCTTGTCGATGCCATCAGCACCTCGTGCAACTCCTACTTCTGTTGGGGACTTTACTACATGATTGGCAACCGCTCGAAATACAAGACTCCGTATAACGCCATGAACACGTGGCGCGACTATATGGTGTCGATGGGCTTCGGCTACAAGTTGGGCATCGACCTGCCTGGCGAGAAGCGTGGCATGATTCCGAACGCCGATTATTACGACCGCAACTATCGTGGCTCGTGGAACGGTCTGACTATCATCTCTATATCTATCGGCCAGGGCGAGGTGACGCTCACTCCGCTACAGATAGCCAACCTCGGTGCCACCATCGCCAACCGCGGCTACTACTACCGACCACACGTGGTGCGCAAGGTGCAAGGCGAACCGCTCGACACCATGTACACCCACCGCCACTACACAATGGCATCACGCCGAGCCTACGATTACGTGGTAGCAGGTATGCGCTCCTCAGCCATAAAGGGTACGTGTAAAGCTCTCTCACGACTGCCGTTCGCGGCGTGTGGCAAGACGGGTACGGCGCAGAACCACGGACGCGACCACTCCGTGTTCATGGGCTTCGCACCGATGGACAACCCGAAGATAGCTATCGCCGTGTACGTAGAGAACGGCGGATGGGGTGCCGACTTCGGTGTACCTATCGGCGGACTGATGATGGAACAGTATCTTACGGGCAAGCTATCGCCTGCTGCCGAAGCGCAAGCCGATGCCATGCAGGCACGACGCATTGGCTACGGTCCGAGATTCTCTCAAAAGTAAAAAAGTAAAAGAGTAAAAAAGTAAAAAGCTTAGGAAGGCTTAAAGAGGCTTAGAAAGGCTTAGGAAGGCTTATAAACTTAAAATAATGATAAACGACAAACCACAAAGCATTTGGTCGCAGGTCGACTGGCTGACCATTGGCCTGTACATAGCACTGATGCTCTTCGGATGGTTGAGCATCTGCGGTGCGAGCTACTCCTTCGGCGACAACGATTTGTTCTCGCTCGACACACGCTCGGGTATGCAGATTCTATGGATTGGCACGAGTATCTGTCTCGGTTTTGTCATACTGATGATGGACTCGCGCTTCTTCGACACGTTCTCGTTCATCATCTACGGTGTGCTGCTCCTGCTGCTCTTTGCCACCATCTTCAACCCTCACGACATCAAGGGCTCCCACTCGTGGCTCGTCATCGGTCCGCTACGCTTGCAGCCTGCCGAGTTCGGCAAGTTTGCAACCGCACTTGCGCTCGCCAAACTGATGAGCACCTACGGCTATAACATACAACGCTGGAAAGACTTTGCAGCGGCTTGCGCCGTGGTGCTCGTGCCCATGCTCTGCATCGTGGGTCAGCGTGAGACGGGCTCTGCACTCGTCTATCTCACATTCTTCCTCATGTTCTACCGCGAGGGAATGCCTGGCAGCATCCTCTTCACGGGCGTAGCGATGGTGCTCTACTTCGTTGTGGGCATTAAGTACGAGGGCATTATGCTCTTCGACACACCTACATCGGTGGGCAAGTTCGTGGTGCTGCTACTCGTACAACTGTTCGTAGCAGGCATGGTGTACAACTATGTGCACAACCGTAAGCACACCAATACAATCATCGGCTATAGTCTGGTGCTCACCACTATAGCCATTCTCTTCGACGTGTACGTCATTCCGTTCGACGTGACGTGGGTGCAGCTCGGTATGTGTCTTGCGCTGTTCCTCTATCTCCTCTACCACGGACTGCGTACGCGACTTCCGCAGTACTTCTTTATTCTGGCGTTCGCCGTCGGTTCGGTGGTGTTCTTCTACTCTGCCGACTACGTGCTGAACAATGTGATGGAGCCTCATCAGCGTGTGCGCATCAACGTGCTGCTCGGACTCGACGAAGACCTTGCCGGTGCCGGCTACAACGTTCATCAGAGCGAGATAGCCATCGGTTCTGGCGGACTCAAGGGCAAAGGCTTTCTCAACGGCACGCAGACCAAGCTGAAGTTCGTGCCCGAGCAAGACACCGACTTCATCTTCTGCACCGTGGGCGAGGAGGAGGGTTTCATCGGTTCGGCAGGCGTATTGCTGCTGTTCCTCGTCCTCATACTCCGACTGCTTGCGCTCGCCGAGCGACAACCCTTCGCCTTTGGGCGCATATACGGCTACTGTGTGGCATCGGTGTTCCTCTTCCACGTGTTCATCAACGTGGGCATGGTGTTAGGCTTAACGCCTGTCATCGGTATCCCGCTACCATTCTTCAGCTACGGTGGATCGTCGCTATGGGGATTCACCATCCTGCTTTTCATATTCCTCAGTATAGACGCAAAGCGCAATATGCTCAAGGCTTAGGTTACATTCTATTTATAAATATAATGTCAGTAGTATCATAAATAAAGCGATATGTAAATCATTAGTTGGATTTACATATCGCTATTTATTTAATGCTCAGTGTTGGTTATTTTTGTAGGCTGCGAAGCTTTGGATAATCTACACCCTCCTGAATAGTCCAGATCTTATCGAAGTCCCAACCCTGGAATGATGCTTGCTGCTTCATCTGCTTAGTGGTCAAAGCACCTGGTTTCCCAGAAATCTTTGTTTTCTCAGAGTCATAGTAACAACTGTTTTTAGACACACCAATTGGATACTCCTGATTTACATCTGTACCAGATATCGTACCTGCGAAATAACATTGTTCAGCAGAATATCCAATGCCATAAGCCGTATAATAATACGATCCCTCGGCTTTTACGTTTGCTATGGAGTAGCAGTTATTAATATAGCATGATTGAGAATTATTACCCGCTATACCTCCAACATTACCATCGATTGCGATTATGTTACCTGAAGAAGCACATTGACTGACACTTGACTTGCCATTATCATCCCCAACAATACCTCCAACATATTGATATCCACTGATATCACCAGTTACCATACAGTTTTCAATATTTCCATAGGATAAGTTTCCGCAAATACCTCCAACACGACTTCCTCCAGTTATACCTTTCTTGCTTATGTTTACGAAAAGGTTTGATACACTTGCTCTTTTATTATCTGAGTAGCCTTGGATGTTTGCAAATAGTCCTACATTCTCAATTGAACTTAAGCTTATCCAAAGACTCTTGATAGTGTGCTTTTTGCCATCGAACTTACCTGTAAAATCCTTAATTGGTGTCCAACCAGATGAGTTAGAATTAAGATAAGAAGAAAGGTCGATGTCTTTGCTAAGCTCGAAGCAAGCACTTGGGAAATTGCGAACTTCGTCGAGTTGGGTTGCTGTAGCTATTATATAAGGATCTGTTTCTGTGCCATTACCTGCTTCAAACTTAGGATTGTCAGATTTCTTCTGCTTAACCGAAACACTCGTTGAACCTTCAGCGTTCTCAAATTCGATAATGCCACTTCTTTCAGCATTTATATAATTGGGGGTTGCGGTCACATTGAAGCCTTTCGCCGTCGCTTGCACTTCACACCAGTCTGGCTTTGACTTTACTGTAACATTTGTCGGGTTTACAAATGTTAGTTCTTTTGTCAGATCTTCATCAGCATCAAACTCTAAAGAACTTTCAGTAAACTTAGGGGCAAAAACAAAAGGAGCCTGACACTTTATGGTGTATCCAATAACACCGCCAGATGTCCCTGCAATCTCGCTTACAACATATAGTCGAGCATAAGTATACTGCTCAGCATCATAATATCTTTTACATCTTACAACATATCCATCACCAGGATTTACTGCAACAGAACGATTCCATCCATCTTGTGGTATAGCGGTAACATTTCCCAATCCTTTCATCTTACCCAATGAAACGAATGAGTAATTATAATCATATCCCACAAAATTATATGCACTATTGATCTGTATAGTACCAAAACCGTTTATATCGACCCTCTTATTCTCGTCATCTCCAATCATTATATTCAGAGTAACTGTTCCTGTAGGGTCTGGCAAATTCTTGTCAGGATTGATTACTACACCACCATTATCATTTTCAGCATCATCGTCTTTGCTACAAGACGAGAAGAAAAGTGCCCCGAATGCTACACACAATAAAAATAAGTACTTGTTAAAGAGTTTTTTCATAATAAAAAATAAAAAGCGTGTAACCGTCTGCAACTTGTTTTGTATCTGGTTACCGCCAAGTGACCTACTCTACAACAAGCACGAGACAGTTCACGCCTATGGCATGAACCTTTCATCTGCTTGTTCTCGTAGAGTGAATATTGGCGGTATTCGATACAAAAGAACAAGAGCTAAAAGCTCAATATTTTAAAAGTTAAAGAACGGAAACACAGAGTTTGATAATACAAGGAATTAATCCTCAGTTGTTAAATCTCTGTCGTGGCAATGATTCTAAACCACTAACCACTTACCGTTTTAGTTTGTTTGTCTTCTTTTTCTTGTTTCTGTTAATATTAAGTTAGACAATGTTATGTTTAAATAGCTGAGATAGACTCAGATTTGGTTACAAATTTAGTATGTTTTTAGGATATAAGCAAATTTGTATGACACAAAATGTTGTTTAACACTACATTTTAAGCATTCCTATGTAAATAACTTTCACTGCCACCGTATCGCCTATATGAGTTATCAAGTATCTTGTCTACTCAAAGTAGAAACTCAGCGCGATCATCTTTGTACGTGCTTCCTTCACGCCATACGTGTACTTGAGCAGACTCTTGTCGCGCAGCTCCTTGGCGTGTTTTGTGTCGAGGGCGTTGCCTAAGCCGTAGACGAACTTCAGCTCTGGACGCAGCTTGAAGTAGGGCAGATAGAAGTCGCAGCCCACGCCGAATTCCAGCGAGAGCGACGTGCGCTTCAGCTTCAGCGCGTCGGTGCTCTTGCCCGTGAGGTTGATCATTGGCGATACGCCTGCCATGAGATAGGGGCGGTGGTTGTTGAAGCGTGGCGCAGCGAAGATAAGGTCGCCTGCCACGGCGATGTAGGCGGTTTTCATGTCCTGGCGCTTCTCGTCGGGTCTGCCGCTCTCGCTCAGGTTCTTCAGGTCTTGGAACACTATGTGGCGCGTGCCGAAGTACATCATCGGTGCCACGCGCAACTGTAGGTGTGTGGACAGACGTAGCTCGCCAAGCACTCCGACATTGATGCCGGGGTCCCAGCGACTTTGGTCGGCGGTGACGAGTGTCTCCTGCGTACCGTCCTCAGTGGTGATGGTCATCGGACCCGCCATACGCACCTCCATGTCCTGCACGTGCGTACCCACGACCACGCCGAAGTGGAATGGACGCAAGTCGGTGTACGGGCGGTTCTGCACGGTGCGCTCTTGTGCTGAGGCAGCGAGGCTGACGATACACATTATTATAATATATATGTATTTTCTCATCTATGGGTTGTTTCTATTCTTTCAATAGCTTTATGCCGACATCGCAGATACCGGGCAGTATCTCGCGCTTCATATCGTGGCGCACCACTACGTGCAGCGAGTCGCCTTCCTGCAACTGCAGTTGGCACACCTCAAACTGATACTGTCTGTAGCCTATGCCGTCGCCGAGCACTTTGCCTTGTTCGTCGGTGAGCTCGCAGCAGATGGTGTCGACAAGGACACGATGCGCTGGCATTATCTCTTGCTCCACAATCAGCGTGAGCGACGTGAACGGATAGCTATCCGTAGTGCGCACACCGAGCAGAGCACGATAGGTGGCTGCCTCCTTCAACGGGCGGATGGCGAACGTAATGGTGTCGTTCTTCTCCCACCCCGAGAGGGCGGTGCTCTCGTATCGGTCGTAGATGGTGCGATGGTCGCATGCCGTTAGCAGCATGGCGACCAGCGCAAGGGTCATTGCGGCTATCCGTAAGCTTATTGCTCTTTTCATAGCCACAATTCTAATGAGCATCCTTAGGGGGTGCAGCTGTCTCAGCTGCACCGACAGAGTTGTTGGTGCTACCATTTGGTTGGTGCACCTTAGGGGGTGCAGCTGTCTCAGCTGCACCAACAGAGCTGTTGGTGCTATTCTTTGGTTGGTGCACTTTAGGGGGTGCAGCTGTCTCAGCTGCACCAACAGAGCTGTTGGTGTTAACATTTGGTTGGTGCACTTGAGACAAGTGCACCCCCTGAGCAGCTGTCTCAGCTGCACCGACAGAGCTGTCGGTGCTATTCTTTGGTTGGTGCACTTGAGACAAGTGCACCCCCTGGGTGGGTTCGCCCTCAGGACGGTTGTTGCGACGCTGCTGATTGTTACGACGCTGACCTTCGCCTTTTCTCGGTGCAGTTGAGACAACTGCACCCCCTTCGCCTTTCTTCGGTGCAGTTGAGACAACTACACCCCCTTCGCCCTTTTTCGGTGCAGTTGAGACGGGTGCACCCCCTTGGCGCTTTGCGAGTTTCTTCTTGCGCTTGCGTGCCTTGTCGAAGCGACTGATGTCGGCATCAGCGAGCAGGTCGCGAGGGCGTGTGTCCTGCTTCACCGTTCCGTCCTCGGTGAGCGACTCGGGTTTCTCGCCGCGCTTGTTCATCTCGATGATGGCACGGGCGCGCTCGGCTGTAATCTCCTCGAGGTTGGCAGCTATGCCCTTGTCGGTTGAGTAGACCACGGTGCCGGCGAGGATGTCCGACTTGAAGAGGTAGTAGTCGCTGTCGAGAGTCTGCAGCACTATGTCGCGCGACGGCATCTTACGGCTTGCCTCCACGTAGTCGTCCACCTCGTAGTTGAGACAGCACTTCAGCTTGGCGCACATGCCGGCAAGCTTCTGCGGATTGAGCGATATGTCCTGTATGCGTGCAGCGTTGGTGCTGACGCTCACGAAGTTCTTCATCCATGTGGCGCAGCAGAGCTCTCTGCCGCAGGGACCGGTGCCACCGATACGTCCTGCCTCCTGGCGTGCGCCGATCTGCTTCATCTCGATGCGTACGTGGAAGGTGTCGGCAAGCACCTTGATGAGCTGACGGAAGTCGACGCGCTCGTCGGCGATGTAGTAGAATATCGCCTTGTTGCCGTCGCCCTGATACTCTACGTCGCCAATCTTCATCTGCAGACCGAGATCCTTGGCTATCTGGCGGCTCTGTATCATCGTGCCGTGCTCGCGGCTCTTTGCTTCGTTGTACTTGTCGATGTCCACGGGTTTGGCTATGCGGTAGACGCGCTTGATGTCGTCAGCCGACTTGAGGTTGGCTTTCTTCAGCTGCAGCTTCACCAGTCTGCCGGTGAGCGTAACGGTGCCTATGTCGTGACCTGGGCTTGCCTCTACCGCCACGATGTCGCCTTTGTGCAGGTCGATGTGGTTGACGTTGTGGTAGTAACCCTTGCGCGTGTTCTTGAACTGCACCTCCACGAGGTCGGTGTCCTCGTCGTTGCCCGGTACGTCGTACAGCCAGTCGTAGGTGTTCAGCTGCATGTTCTGTCGTCCGCAAGCGTAGTGGTGCAATCCGCGGTCGGTGTCGCGCGTTATCTTGAATTGCATATCTTTGAAATCCTTCATTGCGATTTATGCTTGTTGTTTACGTGTTATGAGTATAATTGTTTGTAATGCTATGTCGAAGAACACCATCTTGGCGTTGGCGTTCTGTGATATGTCGCGTAGTGCACGCTCGAAGAGTTCGTTCAGCTCCATCACGTTGCGCTCGTTGATGAACGGTGCGAAGCGTGTGCAGAACTGCTCTTCGTTCGCTGTCATATAGTTGAGGTCGGGGTTGCGGAAGTTGTACATAAAGCTCTCGCGCACCATGCGGTTGAAGTAGACAATCATGCGCTTCTGCTTCTCGCGTCCGAAGGCGGCTACGCTCTCGCTCCACTTCTTCAGCTCCTTCACCTTCTTGCTGTAGGCGTAGCGCATGAGCATGGCGAAGAGGTCGAAGAAGAGGCTTGCCTCGTTGCCGGCGCGCAGCGAGTCGAGGGCTGCGGTCCACGATCCGTTGGCTATGCGTGCTATGCGGTGCGCTGTGTCGGTGTCGATGCCGCGACGCTCGGTGAGTGCCTGCTCTATGGCTTCGTCGCTGATACGCTTGAAGTCGAAACGCTGTGTGCGACTGCGTATTGTCTCAAGCAACTTCTCGGGTTCCTCGCTGACGAGGATGAACACGGTCTGCTGCGGTGGCTCCTCGAGCAGCTTGAGTATCTTGTTGGCCGAGGTGACATTCATGCGCTCGGGCAGCCACATCACGCACACCTTGTATCCGCCCTGCGACGCTTTTATGCTCAAGCGGCGCGAGAGGCGGTCGCTCTCGGCTCCGGTGATGATGGCTTGCTGGTTCTCTGCGCCCATGGCGTCCATCCACTGCTCTATGCTGAAGTAGGCACCGTCGCTGAGCAGCTCGCGCCACTCCTGGGCGTAGTCGTCGCTCACGGGCTGATGGTCGGAACCCATCGTGGGCTTCTTTATCGTGGGGAAGCTGAAGTGGAGGTCGGGGTGCTGCCACTGGCGCAGCAGCGGACTGTCGCCCAACAGACGCGAGGCGAACGCAAGGGCAAGGGCTTTCTTGCCGCAGCCCATCGGACCGCAGAACAGCATGGCGTGGGGCACTCGGTGCTCCTCTATGAGTTTGACGAGCGACTGTTTCGCCTCGTCCTGACCTATTACTTCTTCAAATGTCATTTGCGCTATTGCGAGTTTTGAATTTTGAACTACAACAGTCTCCTTGCCACTTCTCTTACGGAGTCGACAGCCGAGACGGTGTAGAAATGTATGTTGTTCACTCCGGCTTTGTAGAGCTGGCGGCACTGCTCGGTCGACCACTCTATGCCGAGTTGGCGGGCGTCGTCGTCGGTCTTGCACTTCAGTGCCTCCACTGCCAACTCCTGCGGAAAGTCGCAGCGGAACACGCGCGGCACTACCGTCAGCTGCGAGAGCTTTGCCAGCGGCTTGATGCCCGGCACGATCGGTATGGTGATGCCCATCTGGCGTGCTTTCTCCACGAAGCGGAAGTACTTCTGGTTGTCGTAGAACAGCTGCGTGACGGCGTAGTCGGCACCCATGTCTTGCTTCATCTTCAGATACTTCAGGTCGAGGTCTATGTTCAGTGCCTCCTCGTGTTTCTCGGGGTAGCACGCCACACCGTAGTGGAACTTCTTGCCGGGGTTCTTTATCGGCGTGCCGTCGTTGAAGAAGCCCTCGTTGAAGCGGTTCACCTGCTCGATGAGGTCGGTGGTGTGGGCGTGTCCGCCAGGGGTGGGCACAAACTGACTGTCGTCGCGTGCCTTATCGCCACGCAGCAGCAGCACGTTCTCGATGCCGAGGAACTGCAAGTCAATCAGCTCGTACTCGATGGCATCGGCTGTGGCACCGCTGCAGATGATATGCGGTATGACCGGCACACCGAACTTGTTCTGTATGGCAGCCGCTATGGCCACCGTGCCCGGACGACGGCGCACACGAAGGCGCTCGTACTGGCCGTTGTCGAGCTCGCGATAGACGAACTCGCTGTGATGTGTGGTGATATTGATGTACGCCGGATCGAAATCGCGGAACTTCTCTATCGTGGAGAACAGACGCTCTGTTCCTGTGCCTTTCAACGGTGGTAACACCTCGAACGAGAAGTGCTTCTCGCCACCACCGGAGGTGAGTATATCTGAAATATTCATCTTATTATCCTTTCGTATCTTATTTACCACTACAAAGTTACGGAAAATCTTACATAAATTTGCTATTTTGATTAATAATTAATACATTTGCTTGTAAATCTAAATAATTAATAGGAGGGTATGGCATCCCTGCCATACCCACGCACCCTTTATAAAATGAATATGAACTTACATACAACCCTCGTTTCGAGCGCATTTTTCGCGTTCTGCTTAGCTGCCAGCAATGCCGCTGCGGCTAACAATTCAGCATCTCACCCCATCACCATCTCACCATCCCAACACCTCACCACCTCACCATCTCACCACCTCACCACCTCACCATCTCAACACCTCACCACCTCACCATCTCAACACCTCACCATCTCAACATCCACTCTCACCACCCTACGCCCTGCGCCCGCTGAACGCCTCTTCGTATCGGACGCTGTGGAGAAGAAGATTCGCGAGATAAAGAAGCGCATCAAGGAGAACGCCTACTTAGCATGGATGTTCGAGAACTGCTTCCCGAACACGCTCGACACCACCGTCCACTTCACCGATGCCGAGGACGGCAAGGAGGACACCTTCGTATACACGGGCGACATACACGCCATGTGGCTGCGCGACTCGGCAGCGCAGGTGTGGCCCTACGTGCAGCTTGCCAAGGGCGACCGCAAGTTGCAGAAGATGCTGCGCGGTGTGATACGCCGCCAGCTGAAGTGCATCAACATCGACCCCTACGCCAATGCGTTCAACCGCGAGCCCGAACCGAACGGCATGTGGGCTAACGACATGACCGACATGAAGCCCGAGCTGCACGAGCGCAAGTACGAGATTGACTCGCTCTGCTACCCCATACGCCTCGCCTACCACTACTGGCAGGTGACGGGCGACGCATCGGTGTTCGGCGACGAGTGGCTGCAGGCGGTGCGCGACATCCTGCGTGTGTTCCGCGAGCAGCAGCGCAAGCAGGGGCTCGGCACCTATCGCTTCCAACGCGAAACGGAGGACCAGCTCGACACCGTATGCAACCACGGCTGGGGCAACCCCGTGAAGCCCTGCGGACTCATCGCTTCTGTCTTCCGCCCCTCCGACGACGCTACGACGTTCCTCTTCCTCGTACCGTCTAACTTCATGGCTGTCAGTTCGCTGCGCAAGGCGGCTGAGATTCTGCGTAAGGTGAACGCCGACACGGCGCTCGCTGCCGACTGCACGGCGCTTGCCGACGAGGTGAGCACGGCTCTCGAGCAGTACGCCGTGGTCGACCATCCGAAGTATGGCAAGATTTACGCCTACGAGGTGGACGGCTTCGGCAACCGCTTCCTCATGGACGACGCCAACGTGCCGTCGCTGCTCGCCCTGCCCTATTTAGGCGATGTGGACGTGAACGACCCCGTATATCAGAACACGCGCCGCTTCGTGTGGAGCGACGACAACCCCTACTTCTTCCGCGGCAAGGCGGGCGAGGGCATCGGCGGTCCGCACGTGGGCTACAACATGGCGTGGCCTATGTCTATCATGATGCGCGCCTTCACGAGCACCGACGATGCCGAGATAGCCGAGTGTCTGCGTATGTTGCAGCGCACTGATGCCGGCACGGGGTTCATCCACGAGTCGTTCAACGTGGACGACGCGCAGAAGTTCACGCGCGAGTGGTTCGCATGGCAGAACACGCTCTTCGGCGAACTCATCATCAAGCTCGTGGACGAGGGCAAGACGGAACTGCTGGTTAACGCCCGAAAGTAACTTCAGGGGGTGCACTTGTCTCCGCTCGGCTTTGCCGCTTGCCAGAGCAAGAAGTGCACCGACCGAGTAAACTGTGCAGCTTCAGGGGGTGCACTTGTCTCAAGTGCACCGACCGAGCAAGCGGTGCCTCAGCATATCACAACCTACGCAAACAACGCTAAGGACGCTATCTGCTACGTTGGTGCACTTGAGACAAGTGCACCCCCTGAAAAGCCCCTCAAATTTCTTTCCCCACCCCTGTAACTTGCACACGACATTTTGACCACACCACTCCGACCGAAACTTGCATTCTGGAGATTTTACGAGCTCAATTTCCGCTTCCACACACTAAAAATCCACTTCAAAAACACAAAATTCGATGGTTTTCACGGTGCAAGTGCCACTTCTACATGGTGCAAGTGCTACTTTCGGATGTCGAAAGTACGTATTTTTTATAAGTGATTGAGAATGAGATAAGTTTTTATCTCATAAAAAGAAGAGGTTACGAATTAGAAA
>OGJJ01000924.1_pt1 | contig 24198 bp, 19 predicted proteins | sample 1572081 | NCBI WGS metagenome assembly OGJJ01 (sample SAMEA2582122, study PRJEB24529) | metagenome | biome: Human gut stool | place: China | collected 2011
CCCAGATGCTGGACAGCATGATGGTCAACCCCCGCCCCACCCGTGCCGAGATCTCTGACGTGGCAAACGCCATCTACGACGGCACCTCTGCCATCATGCTTTCCGGTGAGACCGCTGCAGGCGCTTACCCCGTGGAGGCCCTCAAGACCATGTCCGCCATTGCCGAGCGCACCGAGAACGAGGTGCACTACCGCGACAACCGTCTGGTGGATGCCAGCAACGGCCAGATCAGCGTCAGCGACGCAACCGCGCACGCTGCCTGCCTGACCGCCAAGGACGTCAACGCTTCCGCCATCGTCACGGTGTCCGAGTCTGGCAACACCGCCCGCCTGCTGAGCAAGTACCGCCCGGCACAGCCCATCATTGCCTGCGTCATGAACGAGCAGGTGCAGCGTCAGCTGGCCATCTCCTGGGGCATCACCCCGCTGATGATGGCTCTGGCCCACAGCACCGATGAGCTGATCGAGATGTCCACCAACCTGGCCAAGGAGAACGGCTACCTGCACGACGGCGAGCTGGCTGTTGTCACCGCCGGCGTCCCCGTGGGCGTGTCCGGCACCACCAACATGATCAAGATCCACATGATCGGCAACTGCCTGGCTACCGGTGTGGGCATCGGCCCTGAGGGCTCTGCCCTGGCCAACGCCACCGGCAAAGCCTGTGTCTGCCACAACCTGGACGAGCTGCGGGCCAAGTTCAAGCCCGGCATGGTGCTGGTGGTGCCCTCCACCTCCAATGAGATGCTGAGCTACGTCCGTGACGCTGCCGCCATCGTGGTCGAGGAGCCTGGCCTGAACAGCCACGCTGCCATTGCCGGCAAGGCCCTGCTCAAGCCCACCATCGTGGGTGCCGCCGGTGCTACCAGCCACATCCGCGATGGCCTGATGATCGCTGTGGATTGCGCACACGGCAGCGTGCAGCGCCTGCAGGCCTAAACCAGTTAAAAAGTCAGAGCTTTTGGAGGAGTTGCAATGGAACGGATCGCAAGTTTTTGCGTGGACCATACCAAACTGGACCGCGGCATGTACCTGAGCCGCCAGGACGGCGATGTGCTGACCTGGGATATCCGGATGAAAAAGCCCAATCAGGGCGATTACCTGACCACCGGTGCGGCCCACACGCTGGAGCACCTGTTTGCCACCTACGCGCGGAACAGCGCCTACAAGGACGGCGTCATCTACGTCGGCCCCATGGGCTGCCGGACGGGCTTCTATCTGGTCACCCGCGGCCTGACCCCTGACGAGGCGCTGGCCCTGACGGCGGACTCGTTCCGCTTCATGGCCGCTTTTGAGGGTGCCGTCCCCGGTGCCAGTGAGGTGGAGTGCGGCAACTACCGCGATATGGACCTGCCCAAGGCCAAGGCGGAAGCAGCCGCCATGCTGCCCGTGTTGGAAGCCCTGACCGCTGACCAGCTGCACTACTGATCTCCCCCGGAACCTAACATAAGATGCGGAAAAGGCACGTTCTCCAAAAGAGAGCGTGCCTTTTTTGTAATATTCACATAAATTATTCCGGTTTGGAATCTTCAGGAAGCCGTCTCCACCCGGGTACAGCGCACTGCGCAGCGGGCACTGCCGCCGGTGGTACAGGTGAAGAGCGTCAGATCCCAGTCATCGCCGTCCGCCTTGCCCACCATCTCTTCGATCTGGGTAGGCTGCAGGGTCTCCACTTTGGAGACGGTGTAGTCCCACTCCCGGCCGTCCATATCCACAAACTGCACCTCCGTGCCCTCGGCCAGCCGCTTGACGGGGCTGAAATGCCGGGCATAGTTGTGGCCGCAGATGACCAGATCGTCCGTGAAGACCGAGCCCGCGTACCGCCCCGGGGCAATTTTGAGGCCCGGATAGCTCCACTCGCTCATCACAGGCAGGGCCAGCCCGATGGACGGGATGGAGAGATACCCGATGTAATCCCAGCCATCAATGGCGGTAACGTTCATCTCCCGGGCGGTGTCGTCCACCTGGGTGGGCACCAGAAGCTGCAAATGGTTCTCCTGCTCGTCCAGCGTCGTTTCCAGCTGATCCAGCACCTGTGCCGCCGCTTTCTGGGCGCGGCCATTGTCCCACTGGTTGTAGCCCAGCAGGCCCAGCGCCCCGGCCAGCAGCAGCGCTCCCAGCAGGATGAGGATGGTTCCAAGTCGTCTTTTTTGCATGGCTCAGTGTTTTTTGCGGAGCAGGATGCCCGCTGCAATGAGGCAGGTGCCTGCCGCCGTCAGCACCGGGATGGGCCAGTTCAGCTGGCCGGTCTGGGGCAGGGTCGGGCGGCCATTCAGCACCCAGTCGTCCGGGTTGCCCGGATTGGGAGCCGCGTTCTTATCCGGGCGGCCGTTCAGCACCCAGTCATCGGGGTTGTCGGCACCCGGAGGGGTGTTCTTGCCCGGTTCCTCGGGGATATCCGGAGTCTCCGGTCTGTCCGGGTTTTCCGGCGTGGTCGGCTTTTCCGGCTCGGTGGGCTTCTCGGGCTCCGTGGGTTTGTCCGGTTCCTCCGGCTTGTCGGGTTCTTCCGGCACGTCCGGCGGGGTGGTGGGCGTCAGCGTGCCCACCTTGGGCAGGGCGTCCACATCGTAGAGGTACGTGTCCTCCTCCACCAGCGGCACCGACACCAGGAACGGGTTGATCTTCTCATACCCGGTGGAAGCGGTGCTCTGGACGACGAGATACAGGCCCAGCGGCAGCCGTGAGAAGACGGCCTTGCCATTGGTGTCCAGGGTGAGCGTCTCCCCTTTGCTGTCGGCCGGGCGCTTGTCGTCCAGGGTCCGGGCTAGGTCGCTCTCCGAGAGATCGCCGAGGGAAACGCCGCAATTTTCAAAACCATTTGTATAATCGTAGCTTAAATTTCCATTTTGGCGGCTGATGGAGGCCACCCGATACAGGGTCAGCTTGCCGCCCGAGACCGCACTCCCGCTCTCGGAATCCCGGAGGGTCACGGTGATGCTGCCTTTCCGGGTGAGCTCAATGCTGGCGGCCGTGGCGGCGGCAAAAGCCGGGGCCGCGCACGCTGCCGCCAGTGCCACAGCCAGCAACAGCGCCGCCAGCTGTTTACGAATTTGTTTCATGGGGGTCACCTCTCGTCGTTTTCTCATGTTTGCCTGCTTTCGGACGCTTCCGTGTGGTCACCAGCAGCCAGATCAGCAGCACTGCCAGCATGGGCAGGGCAATGACAGGCGCCGTGATGATGGGGTCGATCCGTGTCGCGTCCGCCGTGACACGGACATGTTTCTGGCTCTCCCGCGTGTTGACACGGTGGCCGCGCACCAGCAGGCGGTGGGTATTGATGCCGTAGGGCGTGCAGGTCATCAGGGTAACGTAGTCCTGCCCCTCTACGGGCTGTAATAAATCCGTCTCGGTGGGGAGGACAATGGAGATCCGGTCCACCTCATAGGTCAGCACCCGGTCCAGCACCGTGATGGTGAACGTGTCGCCCGCTTCCAGCTCGTCCAGGTTGGTGAACAGCTTGGCGCTGGGCAGGCCGCGGTGGGCCGAGATGACCGCATGGGTGCCCGCCCCGCCCACGGGGAGGCTGCTGCCCTCCAGATGGCCTGCAGCCACCTGCAAAACACCATCGCTGGTGCCGTGGTAGACGGGCAGCTCCACGCCGATCCTGGGGATGGTGATATACCCCATAATGCCCGTGCCGGAGACGTCCAGCGTCTCGTCATAGCCGGAGACCTGCTCCGGCGTGAAGAACGAATTGGGCGTGGCCGCCAGCCGCTGGTTGTAGGCGTCCGCCGCCTCAAAATAGGCGGTATAGTCCGCATCCGACATCTCGTTGACCGTCTCGTCATAGCTGGCCAGCGCGCGGGACTGGTGGCGCTGGTTGACATAATCGCTGACGGTGGGATATAACATCACGGATAGACCCACGAGAAAGATCAGGATCAATATTATGGTACTGCGGTTCTTTTTCATGGGCTACTCCCTAATGTTATCAGGATATTTTTTGCTTTGGGGTTTGGTTTAGCGCTTGTTCTCCATCCGCTTCTTGGTCACCAGCAGGACCACGGCCACAGCCATCAGGCCGCCGCCAACGACGTAGAAGACCGTGGTACCCATGCCGCCGGTGGAGGGCAGGGTGGTGCCGGCGTTGTTGATGATGTGAATACCCGTGGAGGTTCCCTCAACCCACTTGTTGCTTGTTTTGCTCAGGTTAGACGAAATATTTGCACTTGCAATGGTGAATGCAAATGCATTTTCCAGCTCATTGTAGCCTTTGGGGGCTTCAATTTCTTTCAAGTAATAGGTCATTGTCCCTTTCAGGCCTTTGATCGTCAGTGCACTGTTTGCATTGGTCTCAATAGATGCGACTGCTGTTTCTCCCGTTGTTGCAACACGATAGGCATTGTCTCCATCTGCTACCAGTTTGATTTCATTTGCGCAATTTGGGTCAGCATAGAGTTTGAACTTTGCGCCAGCCAGCAATGTTCCATCGCTGTCGGTTTTTACAAGATCAAAGCTATAGCTATAGGTTGTGGTTTCGCTTGTAACACTGCCGTTATTGCCGTATTTCAGCCAGGTATCATTCTTATTGCCTGTTGTGCCAATCACTGCATTTTTATTCAGTGTTGCAGAATAAGCTACTTCAATCTGCGTACCTGTTGCGAGTCCTGCAATATAGCTGTCCTTAAATTCGATTTCAAATGTACAGGGATCACTCGATTCCGTGCCAGGCTTTTTCAGAGTGTAATTCTCTGCTGCAACATCAGCACCGCCAACTTTTACTTTCACAGATGTTTCATTAAACGTAAGGCCTGTATCCATTTTATCGTGGAGAACAACTTTTTCCACACTGCCATTGATCGTGATCGTAGTCTTATACTCTACCGTATCACCGATCTTTGCAGAGTTGCTGCTGTCGTAATTGTCTCCGCTCTTGACTTTTTTCTCCACGGACGGGACTTTATTTTTTTCACTAATCGTAGCAGTATTTCCGGTCACATTATCAAGGCTGCACAATGCACCCAAACTGGTATCCACCAGATAATAACCATCCGCAACATTTGTAAATGTTACGCCATCTTTGTTTGCCTTCTTGCTCTCCGTTACATTGATATTATGAGCAGAATCTTTTGCCCATGCAATCGCAGCAGCTGCAAATGCCGGAGCATTCGAAGAATCCAGCGTAGTGGCGCTGATCTGATTTTTACTATCCAGCGTAATATAAGTAGCACCCGGATTTCCCGTTTTAAAGAACGATGCCCAACCATCTGTTACTTTATAGGTAATCTTATGAGGGGCCGTCGTCATATCGTAGCCCGTTACATCAAAAATCTTATAGATGCTGTAGATTTCTCCATCGACTGCACCTTGAACGGTGATACTTCCCGTTTTTTCATCCGCCCACGCCGGGACGGCCATGGCCAGCACCAGCGCAAATGCGGCCAGAAGTGCCAGCATCCGTTTTACTCTTTTCATATTTCTTTACTATCTTTCTTACGTCCCCTCTCTGAAGACGCCAGAGAGGGGATTTATTTTCCTACGTTCGGTTTGTTGCCGGGGTCAGAGCTGCAGGAGTCACTCTTCCCCCCTTTTCCGCTTGCGCCTGGAGTTATATCCGCACAGCACCGCGGCCAGCGCAATGGCTGCGCCGCCTGCTGTGTAAGGAACTGTGCCGCCGGGGGAGCCGGTGGAGGGGAGCTCGTAGGTGGGGGCCTTGGAGGCGGTATTGATCACCTTGATGGTTCCGCCGGGAGCAACTCCGTTTCCGTTGTTATCCTCATAAGATACCTCAAAACCATCCACTTCTGGCGTTTCTACCACATAGTAAAGCCCATCCGGATCAAGTCCGGTAAATGTATGGCTCCACTCCTCTGCTGCGGTTAGATCAACCGAATCTTCTACTTTTGTATCCGGTACTTCACCTGTTCCTTTTTTCCAAAGCTGAACCGTCACTTTATCCGGCAGACTATCTGGCAACGGAGCTTCGTTTGTGCCCTGCCAGTACTTCCGGACGGTCAGGCTTGTGGGGCGCTGCCGGTTTGTAATGGTTACTTTATCGCCATTGGTATAGCCATATTGGATATGCTCTCCATCACGATTTGTATAAGTCGTACGGTACAGGTTGCTCAGTTCCTGCTCTATGACATAATACTTATACTGATCGTCCAGCTGAGTGAATGTCGCTTTCCAGTGGTTTGCTTCATTCAGCGTAACTGTTTCCACAAGATTGGCGGGGGTCAGGTGCTCATTGCTGAATTCTTTATTTGCCGGATAGCGATAAATATCCACCTTGATTTCTGGTATACCGTCTGGCGCTGTGCTCAATACATTTCCAGCTGCATCTTTCCAGATCTTTTCAATGTCGAGCTTCTTTGCTGCATTTGTCACTTTCAACTCATAACTCTTGCCATGCACATAATAAAGAATGTTATCTCGTTCATCCTTTGTCATGCTGCCAACAAGGTCTGTTTCTTTACTTGCACCAGTTGCAGCCTTATAAGCCTCCTTTTTATTGCTGTTCGTATCTTCCTTGCCCTGAGCCAGCCAGATGAAATAATACGGTGTTCCACTGTTCACATATCCATCCCGCGACTTTGTTTCTACCAGTTTGTAGAGCGTATTTGTCTGCAGATTGGCAACATCATAACTTGCCTCTGTGCCAGGCGTCATCAGAATGGTTCCATCTGTCCGTGTTGTAAGAGTACCACCTACATTCTCAAATACTTTGCTCGTACTATTGTACTTATAAAGCTCAAATTCCACGCCAGGAAGTACTTTCTGCTCATCGTTTGCTGCAACTTTCAGCACTCGAATCTGACCAGCTGTCGATGCACTGGCACCTGCATTCACATGGTTATACTGAACTCCATCCGATGATTGCCAGGCTGCACCAACGGTTGCCTGATTTTCCAGCGTAATCTGCGTTGCACTCGCCTTGGATGTATCCAGCTCATAGACATATTCCAATTTGTAATGCACGGCATCTGGGACTTTGATTTTGATCACATATTTTGTTTCTTCTGCGTCTATTTTTTCAGACGATGTTGTCATCTCTGTGATCTGCTCTTCTGTTTGCGTACCATCTGCGTCTACCCGATACAGCTTAACAGAATCACGGTCCAATTTTGCAGTCGCTCTCTTGGGGACTGTAAAATCATCTTCAAAATCAAGATATACCTCTTTGGGATTCAGCTTTTGCGCCTGCGGGTTGATATCCACAACATATTTGACGGTCGAGCTGCCATCCGTGTATTCACTCGACTTGGTCAAATAGGTGCTGTCTCTCTTTACGACTGCTGTTGCTGTTGCGTCAGCTACACCCTCCCAGCTTGCTGTGTTTACATACGGTTTTTCGGATTCTATGAGCGTACCCCAAAAATCCGGGTCATCCACTTTTACACAATAAGCAATGGCAATCCGGTTTTTCTTCTTATCTGTCTGCTTTTCAAGGTTCTGCTTGACATTGCTCAGCGTAAAAGTGATCACCTGTTGGTCGTTGACATCTGTCGTCGTTTTTGCGGTAAAGTTTTCAGCCGGATATTTTACAGAGTCCTCAACATAAATGGTTTTTTCCTTGTTACTCTCTTCTGCATAAAAAGCATACGGGCTCTGCGCTGTATCCAGCACCATTCCCTTGGGCAATGTATCATTGATCCGAATGGTGTCCTGGCTGCCATCTACTTCCAGCCAAAGCTTGTACCAGATGGTTGTCCCAGACTCTTTATAATCAAATTTTCCATCCTGGCCAGGGGCCATAAAATAGTTACCGCTTCCCGCACTACTATCCTTGCTCACCATTTTTTCCAGAGTGTTTTTCCCGGGTACTTTCTGGTAAAAATAGGTGCCCTGTGCCGGGATGCCAAGGGAGGCAATTTTATTGTAGATCTCCCACTGCCGGCCGTCATCCATCGTCATTCCTGTCGTATCGATGTACGAGCTATAGCCAGTATATCCAATGAAACCAACATTCAGTTTCCAGACATTGCCTGCAGTCGAATTGGTAAAATCTACTTTTATTTTGAAAGCACGTACTTTGTCATTGTCTGCCGTCGCAGGTGTTCCGCCTATCACACCCTTTCCATCTGCATTTACAGTATAATCCTGATACATTTCGTAGGTAATTTCAATTTTCTTTGATGCAGCCCATGAAACGTCTTTGCCAGAACCACCAGTTTCTGTTGTGTAGATTTGGATAATACTATTCAGCTGCTTTTTCAATTCTCCGTAGAGCGCATAGTGGTCCGCTTTCGCGGTGCCGTTGGTCACAGGAACAAACCAGTCCCACACTTCAAACGATTTTCCATCCCAATTCGTCGGAGTAGCTATTGTAAAGAACCACTTTGGTGCTTTCTTTAAATTATTGTTTCCTGCTACATCTTCAAGCTTTTGATTTGCATTTCTTGCGGGACCTTTTCCAACATATGTTCCGCGTGCATTCACTTTTGTCGATGCGTCAACGCTCTCACGATCTTGGTTTTTTGAAATCGTCGCCTTGTTGTCAACTTTTTCCCCCACCGCATTGGTATAATAAATGAATTTATAATACTTTCTGGTGGAATTTTCTCCAAACGTATATTTGAAACCTGCATTATTTTCCTTGTAGGTCACGTTCTCTTTCGTCTGCAGCTCCATGCTGTTTTCCAGGTCACCTGCATAGATTTCTACCGTACCAAGAATTTTTGCACCGGATGTTCCAAGTGTATCTTCCACCACATAGTCTTTCAGGTCAAATGGATGGGGATTCCGGACCAGCACTTCCCACCTGATTTGGCCAGTAATGGCGTCATAACTACCCGATTTTTGCAGACGAGCCTGGTAAGTTGTATTCCACCAAGAGAGGTCTGTCCAATCGCCATCTTTATACTTTGCTTTCGCACAGTTTTCAAAGGAACCAGACAGCTTCCCATCTTTGCATTTTGTTTTATCGAGCTTATATTTATATTTCAGGACATAATATTCCCCTGCTTCCAGTTTGTCCAGTCCTGTAACCTGAAAACTCTGTGCAGTTTGCGAGTGAAGTTCACTGTTCTCCTCAAATTTCAGCTTTTCACTTTCTTCCAGTTTATTGGACGATTGCAGCGTTCCATTCGCAGCATATTTCTCCAGAACAAAAGATTCCTTATCGTAATCACCTTTGATATCTTTCGTGGGATTTACGATATCCTGAATATCAACTGTTCCATGCGTACCTTTCTTCGTCGATACTTTGATCTCGAACTGAATGTACGGATTCCCGTTGTCATCATATTGGAACTGCGCTTTATCAGTGCTGCTCTTCTGAACCGAAATATCAGACTGCTTTTTTACGGTAATAGTAGTCCCAGCACCCGGGAAAGTTATCGTCTCTTTGTCCTGGCCTTCCCGCACTTCTGCCGTTGCGGTCAGCCAGAAATCTACATTGTAGCCAGCATCGCCTGCAGCATTGATTTTCTCCCGGTCAAAGACAAAACTTGCCTTGCCATCCTCCGTGATTGAAAGTTTGCCGATCTCAACTGTTTTTATCGTTTCTCCTTTTTCATTTTTTACAAGAGCCGTAATCGGGCGGTCAGAAACTGCTGCTGGAAGCTTCAGACCAATATCCCAGACCACTGTATTGCTGTCTGCATCTGCAAAATCACTGCTCTTGATCTTAAACTTGCCCTCAATTTTTACAGAGTCGCCCTCTGTAAATTCGTAACCATCTTCAATTGGGCCATAATCATTATTTCCGCTGCCCGTCTTTTTCAATGCTGTGATCGTAGGATTCAGCTTTGTCAAATCTATCGGAGTACCTGTAACCACTACGTCAAGGCTCTCCGTTCCCTGCTCTTCATCCATCAAATCGCTGATGCCATACCCCTCCGCGGCATTGACAGAGACCACGCTGGTGACCTCGTTCAGGGCAACTTCCACCTCGGCCACCTGGTCGATGGTGGTCTCGCCGTCGGACTCGTAGCCCGTGGCGACATCGCCGGAAATGACGGTGAGGGCCGTGGTCAAGCCGCTTTCGTCGTCTACAGCCACATCCGACACCACGCCGATGGTCTCATGGGCGTCGCTATTTTTGTACATGACGATATCACCCGGCAGGATGGAGGCAAACCCCTGCGGGTCATCGGTATAATATTCAGAGTTCATGCGGGCAAGCTCGCCACGCAGGGCGCTGATGCTGGCGTACTGGGGGATGATATCCTGCGGCACGCCTGCATGGTACAGGCAGTAGGCCACAAAGGTGCTGTCCCAGTCGGCATACACCATGGGCTTATCCTTATAATACTGGTCGGCATACATGGTGTAGCCGTTGCCGTCTTCGTCCACGTCAGCCTTGCTCTCGGTATAGCCGAGCTGGCTCCGGGCCACGAGCACCATGTCCTCAGCCCAATCCACGCTGGTGCGGTCTGGGGTCTTGGCGTCGTACTCCGCGTCGATCTCGGCGTTGGGGTTGACGAGGCAGGCGGCAGTATGCTCGTGCTCTTCCTTGCCGCAGATCAGCACCTTGCCATAGCACTCGGCGGTGTGGTGGTGGACGGTATAGCCCGTGTCGATCTCGTCGTCCGTTTCGGGTTTGGTGGCTTCTTTTTCGGGTTCCGGGTCGGCTACTGTCTCCGGTTCCTCGGCAAAATCGCTCTCCTCCGCGCTGTTTTCGTTCCTATCGTACAGAGCGGCGCCGTCATCCGTTTCCTCCGGCTCGCCCTCTTCCTGGCCGCAGACCAGAACCTCTTCGAGGGTATAGCAGTCGTCGGTGTGCTCATGCTCGGTGCAGAGCAGTTCGCCGGTCTCCTGGTCGTAGCAATAATCCTGATGGACGTGGTCGCTCTCGATGCCGCAGGTCAGCACCTCTTCTTCCTCGTAGCAATCCGAGGTGTGGTGGTGCAGCACCACTTCCGGCTCCGGCTCTTCCTGCGTGGCGGGCTCACTTTCCGGCTCGCTCCCGGCTTCGTCCCAGTCCGCAGCGCTGGAGTCACCGTCCCCTGCGTCATCAGCCGAATCCATCGTTTCTTCGACGATTTCGCCCTCTTCATAGCCGCAGACAGGCTCGGTGCCCTCGATGTAGCAATCGTCGGTATGCTTGTGTTCTTCTTTCCCGCAGTAATAGCGCGTGTCATCGGCGGCAAGCGCGATGCCATCCTGATGCAGCCGCCAGCTGACGCTCATGGCGGTCAGCATCGCCAGCACCAGAACCATTGCCACGGTGCGCCGGGCCAAATGACGCTGCCGCTGGACGTTCTGAATGGCTTCCTGGAAGCGATTCTTCATTTCCATAATGGATTCCTTTCCTCAGTGGATCAACGAAAAACCGGACAAGGGCCAGACGCGTAAAAAGACCTTGCCCACGATTTGACTTTTTTCGACACAGCCGATCACCGTACTCCGGCTGTCGATGGAGGTGACGCGGTGGTCGCCCATCACAAAATAGCGGCTCTCCGGCACCTGATAGGGGAACTCGATGTCGCACTCGCCCAGCGCCAGCTCATCCACATAGGGCTCGTCGAGCACCTCTCCATTGACGCTCACGACACCTTTGGTGTCGATGGAGATGACATCACCCGGCCCGCCGATGATGCGCTTGAGCAGCAGCTTGTTCTGCCAGTAAAAGCCACACAAGTCGCCCGTCTTCCAATCGTCCGTTTTTACCAGCAGGATCACGTCCCGGTCCTGCAGGGTGGGGTTCATGCTGTCGCCCGACACCTGCAGCACAGGCAGCAGCAGCGTGGCCAGCAGCACCGCAATGGCCGCCACCACGATCAGGGTGCTCACCGTACCGCGCAGCACCCGCCAGAAACGCCGCCGCTCGGTCAGGCGCTTCCGTTCCGCATCCACCCGCCGCAAAGCCTCGGTGTCCTGCGGCGTTTCATCCTGCCGGAGCGTGTCGATGACGTCGATCAGCTCCGTGCGGCTCATCCGCCGCAATTTCCGCTCTGACATACTTCCTCCGCAAAGTCTTCCGCAAGGCTTTGTCTTTCATTCCATTCCCAATTTATCTCAATCGCCGCCCTCTGTAAAGCGCGGCACAATCCACGAAAACATTTTCGTTCTTTTTCCACGAAAAAAAACTTTATAAAGATAAGTGGTATCATCAACAGTATAGCACCAATATTTCCTGTTTTCAATCAATTTTCCTAAGATTCTTTACCACGACTCCTGCTTTTCATGATTTATTCCTTTTGTAAAACATCTTTTTGTATTTTTACAACAAAAGAGCACCCCAGGGCAGGAAACCCGGAGTGCTCTTTGATTACACGGTGTTGAATTGCGCGTTTTATTTACTTCTTGGTGCTTCCCATATCGGGGACGAAGCTATTGATCTTCTTGACGGTGTCCACGATGGTGACCACGTTGTTGATGATGGAGCTGCCGGCGGAGAAGACACGGGCAATGTAATTGAACAGGGTGCCGATATCCTTGAACATCTGCCAGCCGGTGGTTTCACCACCAACCAGATAGGTCATCTCCTCCGCATCAATGGCTGCGTAATTGGCGGGCATTTTGAGCTCATAGTTCGTCATAGTAATTTTCCTTTCTTCAGTAAACTCAATAGAAAAGCAAATTCATCAGGAACCCTGTGCGGCGACCACGGTAACCACGACAGCGACCACCGCTGTGACCACCAGCACCGTGCCGAGGTTGTCTTTCAGCTTCCAGCTCTTCTCTGTGTCAGCGGCTGCCGGTGCTGTCGTCGTTGTCTTGGCTGCAGTGGCTGTGGCTGTATTCTTTTTGGCCGTTGGCGTCCAGTGCGCGTAGATGGTGGTATCGTCCTTGAAGTTGTACCGCGTGGTGATCTTGGTGCCGCCCACCACATCGTCGTACCAGCCATCAAACTTATAGCCCTCCATGACGGGGGTGGGCGTACTGGTCAGCCGGTAATTGGAGCCGTACTTGTAAGCATACAGCTGCATGACATCACATGTACCGCCCTGTGCTTCCAAGTAGACGTTGTAATAGCTTGCGTCCGCCGCAAACGCCATGGGCACCAGGTTGCAGCACAGTGCCAGCGTCAGTACGCAGAGCACGAGCTTTTTCCAAAGCTGCTTCATAGACCGCGTCCTCTCTTTCCAAGCGTATTTCCCCGGGCGCTTTCCGGTGTTCCGGGAGCGGCACGTTCCACCCAGCCGCCGGGCGGTTTTCCAGCGCTCTCCCTTGGAACAATTATGAATCGGAACTGGTGCCTTGTCAAGCCCGGATCGCAAAATCGAGGTGGGAATTTTTATGGCATTTTCCGTCATTTTCCGCGTTTCCGGACAGATGTCGCGTTTCCGCAGCCATTTCCCGCCGGTTTCCCGTTTTTGCGCCCCTCTCTGCCGTGCAGGAAACAGCATGGAGGAAAAGCTCACAGCCGGTTCTTTTTCATCAGAAATATTTTACCAGAAATGCCCGTGTCCGCGCAAGTGTCCAAATGGACACAAATCACAGATTTGCGCCTGTTTTATTGGGTTCTGCACAAAGCCGCCCTCAAAAGTTCGTGAAGAACGCACAAAAAACACGGCATAAAAATCCACCGCAGCCGGACAGGCCCTCGGCGTACTTGTTGGTCAGGATGCTGCTCATGGCCGCCATGACGGCAGGCGAGACGATCCCAAAAAGCGCGGCCCCGCATTGGGCCGGACGGCTTTTTTCCACGATAACAAAATGCCAGCCTTTCTTCAACCGCAATTTCGACAAAAACGCTTGCTTTTTGAGCCCGCATTGCTTATTATATTCCTATAAAAATGCTGGGTGGTTTTTGTGCGGATCGTCTGCATGGGCACCGCCCGGAAGAACGGAGGAAGCCGCATGACCCTTGCGGAAGAGAAACAGGTTCAGCGCAAAGCGGGCATTGCGGCCCGCCGGGCACTGGCACCGGAAACCCGTGCCGCTGCCAATGCAACTCTCTGCGCCCGGCTGGCGGCGCTCCCCTGCTTCCGGCAGGCCCGGACCATCCTGCTTTACGCAGCCTTTGGCGGCGAGGCCGATCTGGTCCCCCTGGCCGAGACGGCCCGGGGCCTGGGCAAAACGCTGGCCTATCCCGTCTGCGGGGAAAATTTCAGCCTGACCGCGGCTGTGCCCGGCGAGGATGGCTGGGAGGCAGGGGCCTACGGCATCCGCACCCCCATCCTGCGCCGGGCAGAGATCCTGCCGCCGGAGGCACTGGATCTGATTTTAGTGCCCTGCACCGCCTTTGACGCCGCCTGCGGCCGGGTGGGGATGGGCAAAGGCTACTACGACCGCTACCTGCCCCGCTGCACCCGTGCGGTGAAGCTGGGCATTGCGTTTGAAGCACAGCGCGTCCCCCACGCCGCTCTGGACGAACACGACCAGCGGCTGGACGCGTTTATCACCGAGGGAGGAATCTATCGTGGAACTGACAAAATCGAGCTGTGAGGGCTTTTTGGAGAGCCTTGCCAGCAAAGCCCCGGCCCCGGGCGGCGGCGGGGCTGCCGCCCTTGTGGGCGCGGCCGGCGTGGCCCTGGGTAATATGGTGGGCAGCCTGACCGTGGGCAAAAAGAAGTACGCGGCGGTGGAGGCGGATCTCCGAACCCTGAATGCCCGGGCGAAAGTCCTGCGCAGGCGGCTGGAAGCGCTGGTGCAGGCCGACGCGGAGGCGTTTATGCCGCTGGCTGCCGCCTACGGCCTGCCCAAAGAGACGCCGGAACAGCAGGCCCATAAGGCCGCGGTGCTGGAGCAGGCGCTGGACGGGGCCTGTGCCGTGCCTCTGGAGACCATGGAAGCCTGCTGTGAGGGCATTGCGCTGGCGCAGGAGTACGCCGCCAAGGGCAGCGCGCTGGCCGTCTCCGACGCCGGGTGTGCGGCGCTGTTCTGCAAGGCGGCCTTACAGGCTTCGGGCCTGAATGTCTCCATCAATACCAAACTGATGGCAGACCGCGCCCACGCCGAGGCCCTGAACGCCAAGGCAGACGCACTGCTGGCACAGTACGTCCCGCTGGCCGATACGCTCTACGAAAAAATGGCAACACAATTGAGAGGGGAAGTTTAAATGGCAACGATCTTAAAAGGCGCGCCCGTGGTGGCCGCCATGAACGAGGCAAACGCCGCCCGCTGTGCGGCATTGGCCGCCAAAGGCATCACCCCTACCCTGGCCGTGGTCCGGGTGGGCGAGCGGGAGGACGACCTCTCCTATGAGCGGGGCGTCATGACCCGCTGCGGCAAGGTGGGCGTAGCCGTCCGGCAGTTTTTGCTGCCCGCCGATGCCACTCAGGACGCCCTGCTGGAAGTCATTGAAAAAATCAACGCGGACAAGTCCATTCACGGCTGTCTGCTCTTCCGCCCGCTGCCCAGGCAGTTCGATGACCGCACCATCCGCGCGGCACTGGCCCCGGAAAAGGACATTGACGGCATCACGGACGGCTCGCTGGCCGGCGTGTTTACCAACACGGCGCTGGGCTACCCGCCCTGCACCGCCCAGGCCTGCCTGGAAATTCTGAAGTATTACGATATCCCCCTCTCCGGCAAGCGGGCCGTGGTGGTGGGCCGAAGCCTTGTGGTGGGCAAGCCTGCCGCCATGATGCTGGACCGCGAAAACGCTACGGTCACGATCTGCAACTCCCGCACCCAGAACCTGCCCGCCCTCTGCAAAGAGGCTGATGTGGTCGTGGTGGCCATGGGCAAGCGCGGCTTCATCGGAGCCGACTGCCTGCGGGAGGGCCAGACCGTGGTGGATGTGGGCATCCATGTGGGCGATGACGGCAAGCTCTGCGGGGACGTCCGCTTTGCCGAGGCCGAGCCCGTGGTGGAAGCCATCACCCCCGTGCCGGGCGGTGTGGGCACCGTGACCACCTCCGTGCTGGTGGGCCATGTGGTGGAAGCAGCGGAGAAGACGCTTTTATAAAAGTTTCATCTATTTATTAATTTTCAATCATAAAGCACAAAACGAAGCACAAAACGCAAAACGCGCCCGGGCGGTGAGGAACCGCCGGGCGCGTTTTGCGCTCTAGGGTTATGCCGGGAGGTAGAAAAGAAAATAGGAAAATAGGAAAAAGATAAGGTCAGATGTTACGCGGCGTTCTTTGCCGGGGCAAAGACCAGCGCTTTTTTCCGCTTGTTCTGCATCGAACGGACGATGCAGCTGAGCGTAAAGTTGATGATGAAGTAGATCACGCAGGCGGCACCGAACAGGACCATGACGTCGGAAACATTCACGGTGCCCAGACCGTTGTAGGTGCCCGCGGCACTCAGCAGCTGGCGGATGCGGGCCATCAGCTCGATGGTGGCCACGTTTGCCAGATAAGACGAATCCTTGATGGTGGTGATGACCTGGCTCAGCAGGGTGGGCACGATGTTGCGGTATGCCTGGGGCAGCACGATGTAGAGCAGCACCTCAGCGGTGTTGAAGCCCTGTGCGTAACCGGCCTCAAACTGGCCCTTGGCCACACCATTCAGGCCGCCGCGGACGATCTCCGCAATGACAGAGGAGTTGAACAGGATCAGAGCCAGCGCTGCCTTGAACAGGAGCTTCATCTCCACGCTGGTCAGGCCGAACATTTTCCGGGCAAAGAATGCCGGGCAGGGGCAGAAGACCACGCAAACGAAGATCCACAGCAGGTAGGGCGTGTTGCGGAACAGCTCGATGTAAGCGGCGCTCAGCCAGCCCAGGACGCGGGCCGGGCCATGCTTGCAGTAGGTGCGGGCCAGTGCCAGCAGGCTGCCGACGATGAGGCCCAGAATAACGCCCAGCACCGAGATGATGCAGGTAAAGGCCACGCCGCGCAGCAGGTAGAGCATCACACCCTGCTGGGTGAGGATGGAAAGGCTTGCAGCAAGTGTTTTCATGTTAAGCAGCCTCCTTGAGTTCCACCTTGGCGGCGGTCTTGAGGGCGGTGTTCACGCGGCCCTTGCGTGCCTTGAGGGAAGCCTCCCAACGGGTCGCCAGCGTGGACAGCGGGAAGCAGACCACAAAGAAGATGAGGCCGCAGACGATGTAAGCGGGAGCGTAAGCGCCGCCGGTGGAAGCACCGGTGACAAAGCTGTAGGTCACACTGATGAGGTCCGCACCACCCACGATGTAGAGGCAGGAAGTGTTTTTAAAGAGGTTGACCACCTGGTTGACCATGGGAGGCAGCATCACGGGGATGCTCTGGGGCAGGATGATGTAACCCATCCGCTGCAGATAGTTGAAGCCCTGTGCCTGTGCGGCCTCAAACTGGCCCTTGGGCACCGACTCAATGGCCGCGCGGACCACCTCGCCCATGTAGGCACCGGTGTAAACGCCCAGTGCAATGATGCCGGTGCGGATGACGCCGAGGCTCAGGCCCGCAAAGGCCAGCGCGTAGTACAAAAAGCAGAGCTGGAGCAGCAGCGGGGTGTTCTGGATGAACTCCACATACACGCGGGCTACAAACTTCAAGATCTTATTGCCGCTGGTGGCCATCAGGCCCAGCAGAGCGCCAATGGCAAAGGCCAGCGCCAGCGCGCAGACAGCGGTCTGTAAGGTATTGCCCAGACCCAGCAAAAAGCTCTCTTTATGGTTCCAAACCGTACTCCAAGCGTCCATCGAAAATAAACCAGACATGGCAAACGCTCCTTTCCCTTTCTATCCCTCAATTGCAAAAGTGGTCTTTTAGCTCAGGCCGTTCTCCTTGATCAGGCTCTCGACCGTACCATCGGCCAGCCAGCCCTGCACCAGCTCATCGCACAGGGTGGAGAAATCGCTGCCTTTCTTGGTGGCGACGCCGTACTCCTGCGGGCTGAACTCCGCATCCACGTAGCTGCGGCCATCGGTCTTGTAGATGGCCAGAATGGACTTATCCACGCAGAAGCCCTGGATCTCGTTTGCGCTCAACGCGGTGCTGATGGCGGGATAATCGTCGTACTGACGGAACGAGATGCCCTCTTTCCAGGTATCCGCGTTGAACGTGTCGGCGTCAAAGTTTGCACCGTCCAGCACGCCCGCGTCGATCATGGCCTTGACCAGAGCACGGGCAGAAGTAGAACCGGAGGACACGCCCACGACCTTGTCTTTCAGGTCTGCCAGTTCTTTGATGCCCGTGGAGTCCTCCACCAGAACGGAAACATAATCGGTGTAGTAAGGAGTGGTGAAATCCCAGCTCTTCTTGCGCTCCTCAGTGATGGTGAACGTTGCCAGAACGGCGTCAATGTCGCCGGAGTCCAGCAGCTCGCCGCGGGTAGCAGCGGTGACGGTGGTGAACTCGACATCCACACCCAGATACTCGGCGATCATCTCAGCCAGGCTGTCCTCCAGGCCTTTGTACTCACCCGTCAGGGTGTCCTGGAAGCTGAAGCCCTGCACGGCGTTCTTGACGCCGACCTTGAGGACGCCGCGATCCACGATGGCCTGGGTATCCGGGCCAAAGCTGGCGGCTGCCGCGCTGGAAGCACCGGCGGTGCTGGCGGCAGTGGAAGCGGTGGAAGCAGCAGTGCTGCTGGAAGAGCCGCCGCAGGCGGCCAGCATGGAGAGGACAGCGGCCGAGCCAGCGGCCTTGACGAAGCTGCGACGAGAGATCTTTTTCATAATCATACACTCCTCTATGTTTTTTGCAGCCTGGGCGGCTTTCCCTGCCCGCCCCGAAACCGGCTGCGTTTTATCAACAACGGCGGCGCACCACAACTTGTGCACCCGGCCGTGTCAACCAAAATAAGATGTTACCGGACGATCTTGCTCAGGAACTGGCGGACACGCTCGCTCTTGGGGTTGGTGAAGAAGTGCTCCGGCGTGCCCTCTTCAAGGATCTGTCCGTCCGCCATAAAGACGACCCGGTCTGCCACCGAGCGGGCAAAGCCCATCTCGTGGGTGACGACCACCATCGTGATGTTTTTCTCGTGTGCCAGCCGGACCATGACGTCCAGCACTTCCTGAATGGTCTCGGGGTCCAGTGCACTGGTGGGCTCATCGAACAGGATGATCTTGGTCTGTGCACAGAGGGCCCGCGCAATGGCGATGCGCTGCTGCTGGCCGCCGGAGAGCTGGGGCGGGTAGACATCCGCCTTATCCCGCAGGCCGACTACCTCAAGATAATGATATGCAAGCTCCTCCGCTTCGGCCTTTGTTTTGTGGTGGAGCTTCATGGGGGCCAGCGTCAGGTTCTTGAGCACGGTCATGTGCGGGTAGAGGTTGAACTGCTGGAACACCATGCTGATGTTCTCCCGCACGACGCGGGTCTTGTTTTTGTTGGTAAGCTCCTCCCCGTTGATATAAACATGGCCGCTGGTAGGCTCCTCCAAAAAATTCATGCAGCGGACGGTGGTCGATTTGCCGCTGCCCGAGGGTCCGATGATGACCAGCTTCTCGCCCTCAGCCACTTCCAGGTTCACGTCTTTCAGAACGTGCAGGTCCCCGAAGTATTTATCCACATGTTCCAGTTTGATCATGAAGTATTCCGCCTTTCCCTATCCTCTTTTTGCCTGTGCACATGCACCACAGACCAGTGCGCCCGGGGGTTGTCTTTTAACATGAAAAGAAAAAAGGCGCAGAGTGAATAAGCTTCACTTAAGCGCCTTTGCTTTCGTTAATAGAAGTATACCTGTTTTTCGTCAAACTTTCAATAAGTAAAGTGCAACAATTTACCACGTGCTCTTTTATGCATTTTGGAAAGTTAGACAAACATCATACTTAAAATCATTCATTCAGCGGGCCAGCAGCAGCAAAAGTGCCGATGCCACCGCCTGCAGGATCAGCCAGCGGGCCACCACCTGCTCATCGCTCCAGCCCATCCGCTTGCGCACATGGTCGTGCAGCGGGGTCAGCGTTTTTTTCAGGATGCTGATGTGCAAAAACCGCTTGAAGCTGATTTTGAGGATGCCCAGACTGCCGTCCACGATAAAGACCAGTGCCGCCAGCAGGAATGCGAACGGGTGATTGCTCTTGAGGGCCAGGATGGCCAGGAAGAAGCCCATGGCGCGGCTGCCGGCGTCCCCCATCAACAGGGTGGAGGGTTTGGCATTGGACCACAGGTAGGCCAGCAGGGCACCGATGAAGATGACGCCTGCCGTGGCATACTCGCCCAGCTCCTCCCAATAGGCCAGCAGGAACGTGCCGATGGACACCACTGCCAGGCTGGCCGAGAGGCCGTCCACACCGTCGGTACAGTTGACCACATTGATGCTGGCCCAGATGAGCACGACGATGAGCAGCAGATAGACCGGGTACGGGATGCTGAACGCCCAGTTCAGCAGCTGCACGCCGGTGCCGTTGAAGTTGAGGTAGGTGACACCTGCCACCACCGCGATGACAAAATCAATGAGGCCCTTTTTGTATTCGTTCCAGGCCGTATCCGCCGCATCGTCAAAATAGCCCGAGAGCATGGAGGCGATGAGGAGGGCGGTATAGATCAGGTACTCCACCCGGAACGGGACGACAGCCAGCGTCACCAGCGCGATGCAGAGCACAAAGATGAGGCCGGAACCACGGGCCTTGCCCTTGGACAGCTCGCCGTTGACAGCGAACGCGCGGCCATGGTCATGGGGCAGCCGCTCCCGGAACATGGAGTCCATCAGGGCGGTCAATGCAAACGCCAGCAGAAAGCCCAGCGCGTCCACGGCACGGGTGCCGATGGTATCAGAAAGCATTTCGATCATAAGATTCAATTCCTCTTTCATAGTATTCTTCCCATGATGAGAGTGTATCACGCAGAACAGTAAAAATCAATTGTCCTGCCGCAAAATCGCCCTTGATTGACAATCCTCTTCCCTCTTATTATAATAGGTATTGTTTTTCCATTTCGTATTTGCAGAGGAGACCTCATGACACTTTCACTCGATATTCTCGCGGCCCGGATGCGGCAGGGCGAGAGCATCCCGCTGGGCGACACGGCCCGCGTTGCCGTTGCCCTGAGCGTGCCCGCCATCCTGCAGCAGCTGGTGGTCACGGCTATGGAGTACATTGACGCGGCCATGGTGGGCCACATCGGGGCCGAGGCCACGGCGGCCATCGGCATCGTCAGCTCCAGCACCTGGCTGCTCCACGGCATTCTGGTGGGGCTGTTCACGTCTTTTGCCATCCAGATCGCGCAGTATCTCGGGGCCGACCGCCAGGATGATGCCCGGGGCGTGCTGCGGCAGTCCATGATCTTCAACATCCTCCTCGGCTGCGGCATGGCGGCGCTGGGCATCGGCATCTGCCGGTTCCTGCCCGGGTGGCTGGGTGCGGACCCGTCTTTGCAGGGCAATGCTTCGGCCTACTTTGGCATCTGGTCCGCAGCCCTGCCGTTCAGCATGGCCATGGGGATGTACTCCGCCATGCTGCGGGCCACGGGTGACGCCCTGACACCCAGCCTCATCAGCGTGCTGGTCTGCGCGCTGGACATCTTCTTCAACTTTTTCCTCATCAATCCCACCCGGGAGATGGAGCTGTTTGGCCAGACCGTCACGATGTTCGGTTTTGGCTGGGGTGTTCCGGGCGCGGCGCTGGGCACGGCCCTTGCCACCATGATCGGCGGGCTGGCCGCACTGGCGGTGCTCCTGCTGCGGGAGAGCCCACTGGCCATCCGCTCCCCCGGCAGCTGGAAGATCACCCGCTCCTGCCTGATCAACCTGTGGCGGGTGGGTGTGCCGCTGGCGGCAGAGCGCGCCGCCCTCTCCTCGGCTCAGGTGCTTCTCGTCCGCATCGTGTCCCAGCTGGGCACTGTGGCCATTGCGGCCAACAGCCTGGCCGTAAGCGCCGAGGGCCTGTGCTACATGGCGGGCTACGGCATCCAGGATGCTTCCATCGCACTGGTAGGGCAGGCCGTGGGTGCCCACCGCCGGGACATGTCCAAGCGGTTTGCCTGGCTCTGCACCGGGATGGGCATGGGCATCATGGCTCTTTCCGGCGTCTTGATGTGGCTGTTTGCCCCGGCACTGATGAGCATTTTTACGGCCGACGCGGCTGTCATTGCACTCGGGGCCCAAATGCTCCGCATTGAGGCTTTTGCCGAGCCCATGTTCGGGGCCTCCATCGTGGCCAGCGGTGCCATGCAGGGGGCTGGCGACAGCACCGCCTGCTTTGTACTCAACCTGTTCAGCATGTGGGGCGTCCGGCTGACGCTGGCATTCCTGCTGGCTCCCCGCTTCGGGCTGGCCGGTGTCTGGACGGCCATGTGCGTGGAGCTGTGCACCCGGGGTGTGCTGTTTCTGCTCCGCCTTGCCCGGGGCAAGTGGCTGGAGAGAGGCGCGCTGGCATAAGCGATATAAAAAATGCTCCTGTGCGGATGCACAGGAGCATTTTTCTTTCTGATCGAGTGGAATCAGCGGCGGCCATGCAGGATGGGCGACAGCGGCTTATAGATCAACATACAGAGCACAGCGTCCAGCAGGCCCTTGACCAGCGTGAACGGCAGGTTGAAGAGGATGAGGCACTTGATGAGGCTGTCTGCCGAGGGCAGGATCGCCTGATACATGCCCAGGATGGCTTCCAGCGGCATGTGGTAGAACTGCACATAGGCCGGGTAAACGACGAAGTAGTTGGAGGGAACGCTCAACACACCCATGGCCACGGCGCCTGCCACGGCACCGATGATGGCCGTCTTGCGGCTCTTGTGGTGCTTGTAAATATAACCGGCCACGGCAGAGAAGATGGCACCCAGGATAAAGTTGGAGAGCTCACCCACACAGGCCGTGGAGGTGCCCTTGATGACGATGTGGAGCAGGTTCTTCATAAAGCTGATGATCACACCATACACCGGGCCCAGGGCAAACGCGCCCAGCAGGGCGGGCAGGTCCGAGAAGTCCATCTTGATAAATGCCGGAATCAGCATCGGGATGGGAAACTCGATGAACATGAGGATGAATGCCACCGCGCTGAGCATGGCGGCAACGGTCAGGTTGTGGGTCGTGTCTTTTTTCATGATTTTTCCTCCCGGGGCGGCTGGCCCCACTCAAAATAAACTGTGGAAAGCCCTTTTCGCACCGATGGGAACCGGGAAGACAAACCAAAAGCGCCCTGCTACAAAAACACTGCAACAGGGCGCGTAGACAAGCAATTTGCCTGCCGTTTCTTGCATCCGGACTATACCGTCGGCCTCGGAGTCTCACCGAGTCAGCACCCCATAGGGGTGGTCGCGGGCTATACCGCCGGTGGGGAATTGCACCCCGCCCTGAAACGAACTTTCTGGCACACAGTATAGCGCGGCAGCCTGCTGTTGTCAACCCTTATCCGCAAAAGTTTGTTTTCTTTTTCACAAGTGTGACGTTTGCTTCTGGACTACTGCCCCTGCACTGCGGCAAAGAAAATTTGAACCCTCTGCCGGAGTATGCTATACTGAGACCAATGTGTTCGACACAATTCACCCGAAAGGAACAATTTCTGTATGATCTTCACCATCCAAAACCTGGGCTTTGCCATTGGCGGCTTTTTGCTGGAGGGCTGGCTGGCCTTTGCGGCCCGGTGCGTCTGCGCTCTGGTGCTGCTGGCACTGGGCGCTGTGGCCCGTGCCCTGCTCCGCAAAAAGATCTTCCCGAAGCTGCTGGCCCACAGCTGGCACTTTGAGGCCACCGGCATCCTGCTCCGCAGCTTTGAGCTGCCTGCCGAGTGGATGGTCTGGCTCACGGGCATTTACTTTGCCCTGGCCAGCCTGCCCTGGGCCATTGCCCCCGTGCCCAAATTCCTGCTCGTCGTCTACCAGATGGCCATGACCCTCTGCATCTGCAAAGGCCTGTACCACGCCTCGGATGTCGCCACCCTGCTGCTGAAATCCTGCGGCGAGGAGATCCGCTCCAATAAGACGCTGCTCTCCCTGCTGGACACCACCTTCCCAGACGCAAATCGCTTGTTTACCAGTCCGCCCCGCGCCGATGGCAGCGAGAAGTGGGTGGACTTTGTCGCTACTTTTTGGCATTGCGAGTGCGTTTGTGGCCGGTCAGAGAAGGCCTTTACTACCCAATACCAGAAGTGGTGCAGAAAGCACGGCTACAATTTCAGCGAGGATAAGGCACTGGATATTTATGCCTCTGCTTGCAGACACTTCGGTGTCATACCGAAAACGGATACGGCAAAACTTTTGGTAGAACAGGCCATTTCTCAACTCCAGACAACTTCTTCCGCGTTAGCTGCTCTCAAACAGGAGATGCAATCCCTGGCAGCTTCTCTGCCGGAGTATCCTGTAGTGATGGGGATGTTTGGTGTTGGCCCAACCCTCGGCCCTCAACTTCTGGCTGAAATTGGCGATGTACGCCGTTTTCATTCCAAAAAAGCGTTGGTTGCCTTTGCGGGTATTGACGCCCCGCCCTACCAATCCGGTCAAATAGATGTCCGTAGCCGTAGCATTTCCAAGCGAGGATCTGCCTCACTGCGCAGGACACTTTTCCTGGTGATGGGCGTCCTCCTGCAATGTGCCCCAATGGATGAGCCGGTCTACCA
>OGJJ01000928.1_pt1 | contig 24097 bp, 20 predicted proteins | sample 1572081 | NCBI WGS metagenome assembly OGJJ01 (sample SAMEA2582122, study PRJEB24529) | metagenome | biome: Human gut stool | place: China | collected 2011
ATAAATATTTTAAAAATAAAATTGAGGAGGCAAAGGGATTTTCTTCACAGGGCATAATAATGGTAACTCCGGTTTTATGCCGCTTTGTTTTAATCGTGTCATGTCCCACCAGTACACCGGGAACATCCGTAATTTTATTTAAGGCACCGGTAGGGAGTGTGCCCACGGTATAGCCATAGTCTCGAATTCTTTTTTGTCGCATATAGTATTTCACTCCTTATGGGAAGAACTTGTTGCATTTAAAAATAAGTATACTACGTTTGGCAGAAAAATGTTTTCTTTTTTTAAAAAAATGTGGGGCGGAAAATACCGGTTTATGCCGGTTTGTCACAAATCTTTTACACGGATGAAAAATTGTGTATAATAAACAGAAAGGCACCTGGCATGATCCGTGTAGAGGTGCAAAACAGTGGTAAAGAATCTAGGAAAGGTAAGGAATAGACAGATGGAAAAACAGGAAACCATGGCAGATTTCGCAGCAGAACTGGAGGAATCCTACAAAACGCTGGAGGAATATGAGCAGTATGACATCCCGGAGGAAGATATGACAGCCTGGGAAACTTTGAAAGAAATGATGGAACAGGGTACGGTGGTATCGGTAAAGGTTACGGAGAGTGTACCCGCCGGCGCAGTGGCTTTTGTGGAGGAAGTACGAGGCTTTATCCCGGCGTCCAAACTGGCTCTTCATTATGTAGAGGATACCAGTGAATATGTGGGCAGAACTCTTCGGGTAAGAGTCATCTCTGTAGACCCTGAGACCCAGAAGCTGATCCTGTCTGCCAAATCGGTACTTCAGGAGGAACAGGAGACAGAGAAACAGCACAAGGTATCCATGATTGTACCGGGAACCATTGTGGAAGGCACAGTGGAAAGCCTGCAGCCTTATGGCGCATTCGTCAATATCGGGGAAGGGTTGACCGGACTGGTACACATTTCCCAGATCTGCGAGAAACGGATTAAGAAACCCTCTGAGGTATTAAAGGTCGGGGAAAAGGTAAAAGCGAAAATCCTCAACACGGAGAATGGTAAAATTTCCCTAAGTATAAAGGCAGCCAGTGATGGCGAAGCAGAGGAATTGGTGGAGACTGCGGAATATTCTGATTCGGAAAGTGTATCTACAGGTCTGGGAGATCTGCTGGCAAAGCTGAACCTATAAGATTACCGAAACGAGGTACTGGGAAGCAGCTTCAATCATAAACTTTCTATAAAAGATAGGATAAAACTATTGCATGTAGTAATTAAAACAACTTATAATGGATTTTAAACGATATGCTGTAAGGAGATACCGACATGCAAGATAAAAAATATGCGATTATAAGTGACGGTTCCTGTGATCTTCCCAAAGAACTGGTAGAAGAACTGGGAGTAACGGTGGTTCCGTTTTATGTGTCCTTTGACGATAAAACCTATCTCAGAGAAATGGTGGATATTCCGGTAAGAGACTTTTATCAGCAGATGGTGGATAAAGAGGGCGTTTACCCGAAGTCCTCCATGCCATCGATACAGGATTATATTGATGTGTTCAAACCGGTAGTAGAACGGGGTGAGGCAGTGATTTGTATTTGTATCACGACCAAATTCAGTGGTTCTTACCAATCTGCCATGAATGCGAAGGCAATGGTGCAGGAGGATTATCCGGAAGCGGAAATCACAGTGATCAATTCCATGGTGAATACAGTATTACAGGGGATTTATGTGTTGGAGGCAGTGAAACTGCAGAAACAGGGTGTTTCTTATGAAGATGCAGTGAAACGGCTGGACGAGATTAAATCTACCGGACGGATTTTCTTTACCGTAGGAGATTTTGAATACCTGCGTCACGGCGGACGTATCGGCAAGCTGGCAGGCGTGGCGGTCTCTATCCTGGGAATCAAACCTTTGATTACCTTAAAGAACGGAGAAATTTATTCTTCGGGCATTACCAGAAGCCGTAAGAAATCCATGACTATGGTGATTGATCTTCTGTTGGATTATCTGATGGAGAACGGAAACCACATTGAGAACTATCATATCTGTGTGGGCTTCGGTTATGATAAGGCAGAGGCGGAGATGTTCCGTGATAAGCTGGTACAGACCCTCACAGAAAAAGGGTTTACCGTGCCGGATATTCATGTTTATCAAATTGGTGCCACCATTGGCGTTCACACCGGACCTTACCCTCTGGGAATCGGTATTATTGAAAAAGCATAAGGCAGGGCTTACATAGGAGAGAAGATTGGACGAGTACGAAGTAAAACAACAGATTTGCGACATTGGCAGGAGAATTTATGAGCGGAAAATGGTGGCTGCCAACGATGGAAATATTTCGGTAAAGGTAGGAGAAAATGAATTTCTGTGTACCCCCACAGGGGTATCGAAAGGCTTTATGACACCGGAATCAATCTGCAAAATCGATGGAAGCGGCAAGGTATTGGAAGCCTCCGGGGGATTTCGGCCTTCTTCAGAAATCAAGATGCATTTGCGGGTCTATGAGAAACGACCGGACATTCGTGCTGTGGTGCATGCCCATCCGGTGTATGCAACTACTTTTGCCACCATGGGGGAGCCACTTTGCCGTCCTATTATGACCGAGGCTGTGGTTTCTCTGGGCTGTGTTCCGGTAGCGGGATACGCCAGACCCTCTACATCTGATGTGCCGGATGCCGTGGAAGAATATGTGGAACATTTTGATGCCATGCTTCTGGCAAATCATGGAGCATTGACCTATGGGGAAACTCTTCTGGATGCGTATCACCGGATGGAATCGGTAGAGTTTTATGCGGAACTTTTATACCGTACAGCGCAGCTTGGCAGCCGGAAGGTACTGACACCGGAGCAGGTGGCGGAACTATATGAAATCCGGCGGAACTTAAAGCTTCCGGGACATCATCCGTCGAATGCAGACTGGACGACTGCGGAGAACGCTATTTGTTCCCTTTGCGGGGATGCATGTATTGTAAAAAAAGCACTGCATGTATCGACAAAATAAGCAAATTCAGATACAATAAAGAAAAGAAGTAAACGAAGGAGGATTTTCTTATGAAGAGGAAGTTAAGTCTCATGCTGTGCCTGGTTCTGGTGTTATCTCTTACTCTGGGAACCACCGCAGAAGCAGCATCTAAAAAGAAGAAAAAGGCTGCAACAGCGACGACCACAACGGCGACAGCGGTAGTGACCTATCCGGTCACCATTAATAACTGTGTGATTCAGGGGACGGATGTTGTACTTACCGCTTATGGTGCACAACAGGCAAGTGATGATGGAAACTATTATCTGTTTTCCCTGCAGCCTTATGAAGTGGCAATCGGCGCGAGAACCGATTATTGTGCGGTAGCTGCGAAAGCAGACACTGTTGCTTTTTCCACTCCCTTAAATTTAAATACGGCAACCAGTAAATTATATTCCCGTTTCCAGGTGGCTGTGTTAAAGGGTGGACAGTTTGTATCCGTCAGCAATGACTTTTACATTACCAATCCGGAGGCAGTAGCAAACCATACGACTGCGATTCCTCTGGGAGCAAAGAAAGGTTTTACCCTGAACTGGAAATATGCATCTGATTTAAAGGATACCGGTGCAGGCTATGCATCTTATGAGCTGGATATCACCCGGTTCTGTCAGGGTGGCGGTACCAACTATACCTATAATGGCAAGAATTATAGTTTCAACTCCACTGTTGTGGCAGAGTACGATGCGATTGCCAAGATGTGCCAGAACAATGGTGCTCATCTGGTTATGATTATCAAAGCTACCTACAATCCTGCAACACTGGATTTGATTTATCCCACCGGACGCGTAGCCGGGTATCGCCTGTATGCCATGAACGTGGCAGAGCAGGGGGGAACTGAGAAAGTTGAGGCAGTGATGCACTTCCTCGCAGAGCGTTATTCCAACCAGGGTCACGGCACGATTCATAGCTGGATTATCGGTAACGAGATCAATAACAACAATCCCTGGCACTATGCAGGAAATATGGATGCAAATGCCTTTGCTGATTTATATGCCAAAGAAGTAAGACTTTGCTACAATGCCATCAAGAGTGCAAATGCCAATGCACGGGTTTACATTAACCTGGATCAGAGATGGAATTTTGCAGATGGTACACCGAACCAGTATGCCGGTAAGAGCGTAGTGGATGCCTTCAATGCGAAGATTAAATCTACGGGTGACATTGACTGGGGTATGAGCTTCCATCCTCATCCGTTACCGCTGAATAACTGCCAGTTCTGGAACATTCCCGCGGCTTATGCAGGCATGAAACTGGTAGACCATACCGAGAACTCCAAGATGATCATTCCTACCAATATTGATGTGTTGTGTAATTACATGACCAAGCCGGAAATGTTAAAGGCAGATGGAACCATCCGTCATACGATGGTATCCGAGATGTCTCTTACCTCCGCAAATCCGACTTATGCATCCAATGAGCAGATTCAGGCAGCCGCTATGGTTTATGCCTATAAGCTGACCAGTCAGCAGCCTGTTATTGAAGCGGTTATTATTCACAGACAGGTGGATGAGGCAGCAGAAATTGTCGGTGATGGAATGGCAGTGGGTCTGCGTAACAGCGATGGTTCCAAGAAGTACGCTTACGATGTGTTCAAATTCATGGATAAGGGCAACAGCGCTTACACGGATTTTGCTTTGCCGATTATCGGAGCAAGCAGCTGGACACAGTTAGGCGTACAGTAAAATCATCATACATTTTTAAGATTTCCTTTAGAAAAGAATGGTTGAGTAAATACGTGTAACTGCGTATAATAATAAAATAGGTTTTGGAAGAGCGAAGGATAAAACCTTCGCTCTTTTTAGAAGTTTAGGATTTCATGAAAAAGCTCCGGAATGGTCATGACGGAGAAAAGTCTGAAGCAGAAAAAGAAGAGGAAAGAAATCATATGCAGGGACTGACGAAGGAAGAGGTACAACAACGAACCGAGGCAGGGCAGGTCAATACTCCTGTGGATTCTGCAACCAAATCCGTGAAGGAAATAATTATTAGTAATACCTTTACTTATTTTAACTTAATCTTTCTGATCATTGCCATTCTGTTAATTCTGGTTGGCTCTTTCAGAGATCTGACCTTTTTACCCATTATTATTGCCAATACACTGATTGGTATCGTACAGGAGATTCGTTCCAAGCAGGTATTGGATAAGCTGTCCATCTTGAATGCACCGAAGGCACAGGTAGTACGGGACGGAAAACGCCAGGTCATTGATGCAACAGGGCTGGTGAAAGATGATCTGGTTATTTTTGAAGCCGGAAATCAGATTCCCGCAGATGCTGTAGTGGTGAAAGGGGAAGCAAATGTTAATGAGGCGCTTTTGACAGGAGAAGCGGATGAAATTGTGAAAACAGCAGGAGATGAACTGTTATCGGGCAGCTTTATTGTGTCGGGCAAATGTGCGGCGACACTGACCAGGGTTGGACGGGAATCCTATATTTCCCAACTGACGCTCCAGGCCACACAGGGAAAAGAAGGAGAGCAGTCGGAGATGATACGCTCTCTGGATAAGCTGGTCAAAGTTGTGGGTGTTGCCATTATCCCTATCGGTATTCTTCTATTTTCCCAACAGTATTTCTATGCAGGTGCCACCTTTAAAAACAGTGTGACCAGCATGGTAGCAGCTATTCTGGGAATGATTCCGGAGGGACTGTATCTGCTGGCAAGTGTAGCACTTGCGGTATCCGTAATGCGCCTGGCAAAGGAAAAGGTTCTGGTGCATGACATGAAATGTATTGAGACATTGGCACGGGTCAATGTCCTCTGCGTGGATAAGACCGGGACGATTACAGAAAATACCATGAAAGTCCAGGAGTTTATTCCTATCTCGACGGAAACCGGTAATCGGGAACTACCCTTTTTATTAGGGGATTTTGTACAGGCGATGTCCAGTGATAATATTACCATGACAGCCATGAAGGAGGCTTTTACCCGGAATTCCGGACGGAAGGCTTCTACGGTATTCTCTTTTTCCTCCGCGTATAAATACAGTGGTGCGGTATTTGGGGAAGAGCAGCTGGTGTTAGGCGCGCCGGAGTTTATTCTGCGGGATGCCTATTCCCAATACGCGGCACAGATTGAAGGCTATGGTGCCCAGGGCTATCGAGTGCTGGTATTTGCGCGGTATCTTGGAAAACTGGAAGGCGGTGCCCTGACGGCTCCGGTGGAGGCACTGGGCTTTGTGCTGCTTTCCAATCCGGTGAGAAAGGGAGCAAAAGATACGTTCCACTATTTTGCGAAACAGGGCGTGGAGGTGAAGGTAATCTCAGGAGATAACCCGGTAACCGTGTCTGAGGTGGCAAAGCAGGCAGGAATTGCCCATGCGGAACGGTATGTGGATGCTACCACACTCAGCACAAAGATGGATTACCAGGATGCGGTGAAGAACTATACCGTCTTTGGACGGGTAACCCCTAACCAGAAGCGGGAACTGGTATGGGCGTTGAAGGATGCAGGAAAAACCGTGGCGATGACCGGTGATGGGGTCAATGATGTGTTGGCATTAAAGGATGCAGATTGCTCGGTAGCCATGGCTTCCGGTTCCGAGGCAGCAGCACAGGTAGCACAGCTTGTACTGCTGGAATCGGATTTTTCCAAAATGCCGGCGGTGGTGCTGGAGGGACGGCGCGTGGTCAACAACATCCAGCGTTCTGCCAGTCTGTTTCTGGTAAAGAATATTTTCTCTCTACTGTTGTCCCTGTTTTCCGTATTTTTTATGCTGGACTATCCCCTGGAGCCGTCCCAGATTTCCCTGATCAGCATGTTTACCATCGGAATTCCTTCCTTTATTCTGGCATTGGAGCCCAATAAGAATATTATTAAAGGACACTTTCTTACCAATGTGCTGCTGAAATCCCTGCCTGCCGGACTTACGGATTTCTTTGTCGTGCTGGGTCTGGTACTGTTTTGCCGGGAATTTAATATAACCGGACAGGATGTATCCACCTGCTGTACGATTTTGCTGGCTATTGTGGGCTTTATGATTCTTCATACCATTGCTTCCCCTATGACGAAGATGCATTGGGCGCTCCTGATCTGTATGATCGGCGGTTGGCTGTTCTGTATGATTTTTGTCAGCCATCTCTTTGCCATCACCGGTATTACTAAGCAGTGTGGCATGCTTCTGGTCATTTTTGCGATTATTACAGAGCCGGTATTACGGTACCTTAGCCTTTTAGTGCGGAAATTAAGAGGTCTGTATCTGAAGTACCGGGCGACGCAGAAGAGGAAAATGCAGGCGCGTTAAATAAACTTAAGGACAATCTTGCTGGTAATTTCTGGTTTCGGGTAGAAATGCAGGAAATTATTCGCTATAATAACAAAGATATGACGAAAGAACATAGAGGAGTATTACGAATGATTTTAGGAAAGAAACTTACAAAAACCCTGACGGCAGTGGCGCTGGCGGCAGTGATGGCGTTTACCCCGGCTTCCACGGCAGAGGCAGCGGTGAACGCAGGAAGTGCCATTGGTATGGGGATCGATGTGTCCAAATGGCAGGGCGCAGTGAATTGGGCACAGGTTGCAGCATCCGGTGTTAACTTTGCTTTTATCAAGGTGGGGAGCAGCTACAGTGGAATTGATCCCTACTTTGACTACAATATGAAAGCGGCACAGATGTGCGGTATCCGTACCGGTGTTTATATTTATTCTTATGCGACGACACCGGAGGAGGCAGCAGCAGAGGCGGCATTTGTACTGGCAGTATTGCAGAATTACAGTGTCACTTTTCCGGTAGCCTTTGATATTGAGGATAATGTACATAAGAGTCTGACGACAGCGCAGCAGCAACAGATTGTGGCAACATTTTGTTCCATGATTGATGCAGCGGGCTATCATCCCATGGTTTATGCCGGTAAAAATTGGTATCTGAATCGTCTGGGAGATGTCCCCTACGACAAATGGGTGGCACAGTACAGTACCCAGTGTGATTATCCGGGAGCCATCTGTGTATGGCAGGCTTCCCAGACCGGTTCTGTACCGGGGGTAGCAGGAAATGTGGATATTGACTACCTGTATAAGGATTATTTCCAGCAGATTGTGCCGGAAGGATTCGTGAATCATTATAATTACATCCGTTATTATCAAAATTGGAAAATGCAGACCGGCTGGATTAATGTAGGCGGACTCCGTTATCACATGGATGCCCTGGGACATATGCAGTTTGGATGGTTTAGCGATGAGACCGGCAGTTATTATCTGGAAAATGACGGACATGCCCTTGTGGGACAAAATAAAGTAGGCGGTGTGGATTTCTATTTTGATGAAATAGGCAGACTCACCACCGGCTGGGTAACATTGGGTGGCTACAATTTCTACTATGATCCCACCACAGGAGCCATGGTAAGAGGCTGGCTGCCTACACCGGGCGGAACCTTCTTCTTTGATCTGACCACAGGTGCCATGAGCATTGGTGCGGTAGAGTTTGGCGGCAACAGCTATTTCTTTAATGCAAGTGGTCTGATGCAGACCGGCTGGGTAGACATCAATGGTCAGTCCTTCTACTATGATCCGACTACAGGTGCTATGGTCAAAGGCTGGGTAACTACGGAGAAAGATGGTATTTACTATACGGATTTGAAACTGGGTAATAAGCTTACCGGCTTACAGGTCATCGGTGGCAATACCTATTACTTCGATGGAGCAGGCAGACTCCAGACCGGTCTGGTGGATATCGGCGGTGTGAAGTTCTTCTTTGACCCGGCAGCAGGCGGAGCGATGGTGAAGAATACCTTTGGAACCAACGGAATCGGCGTTTCTTACTTTGCGGAGGATGGACACATGGTTACCGGTCTGACGACCATCGGAGCGGCACAGTATCTCTTTGATGCAGTGGGAACCTTACAGGTGAATACCTTCCTGCCTACGGATAACGGAACAATCGTGACAGATGAAACCGGAAAAGTTATCTTCTTCGGCTAAAAATTATTATGAGGGAAAGGCGATTATCATTATGAAAAAAGCAGCAACAAAAATTCTTTCCTTAGTACTCAGTGCTGTGCTGGTGGCAGGTGTTTTTGCTCCCGGTACGGCGAAGGCTGATACTTTGGACGATGCAGGAGAAACGACAATCATTGACGGCGTGGAGTATGTGCGCAGCGTTTACACCAATGAATGGGTGACCAAGGAACAGGCAGGGATCCGTCCCATTGCAATTATGATGCCTACGGATAAGAAGGCACAGCCTTCCTTTGGTATCAGCAATGCAAAAGTTTTATATGAAATTATGGAAGAGGGAGAAATCTCCCGCCAGATGGCAGTGATTGATAACTGGGTGGGACTTCCCAAAATCGGAAATATCCGTAGCTGTCGTTTATATTACATACCGGAAGCAACGGAGTGGGATCCTATTCTGATCCACTTCGGAGGTGTCTTTTATATGATGTACCGCATCACAGCACCGGATATCAACAATCTGTCCGGAACGAAAGAGTATGGAACCGGTGGCAGTGCACCCGGATCCGGTTATTTCTTCCGTACGGCAGACCGCAAGGCTCCTCACAATGCCTATATCAGTTCGGAGGGCATTATCAAAGCATCTGCAGAACTGGGCTATAATCTGGCGATTCGTCCGGAATATTACAATGCAAAGCATTTCCAGTTTGCGCAGGGCGTAAATACGCTGGAGCAGTACGGGGCAGCAGCAATGACTGCAAATTCGGTTGATTTGTCCAAGATTTTTACCTATACCAAGAGTGCATTTACCTACAACGCACAGGAAGGTGTTTATTACAAAACGATTCACGGAAAAGCACAGGTGGACGGATTGAACGGACAGCAGTTGAAATTTGCCAACATTATCATCCAGAATACCCAGTGGGCTGCTTTGAACGGAACCAAGTACCTGACCTTCTTAAACTGTGATAACACCATGGACGGTTACTATATCACCAAGGGTAAGGCAATCCACATCACCTGGGCAAAGAATTCCGATTACGAAGTAACCCATTACTATGATGATTTCGGTAATGAGATTCAGATGAATGAAGGTAAAACCTACATTGCAGTGGCACAGGCAGGAAGAAGTGCGATTATTAAATAAAGAGCGCGGATTTTAAAGCACGGGTTTTAAAAATTTGTGCTTGCACTTCCCGCAGAGAAATGCTATACTGCAACCAGTTAAATAAAGAAAAATCGTTGAGCAAAAAGAGTAACGTATGTGTGACATTCCAGAGAGCTGATGTTGGTGAGATTCAGTATGAAGTGCATGCGCGAATGGGTTTGTGAGATGCAGGGTGAACACTTCGGTTAGTAGCTTTTGCCGTGATTCTTACGTTACAGGGAGCGGATATGTTAGTATCCAGCATGAGTCGATTTGAATTGGTGGCGGTTATTTCCGATTGGAGATAACCGCCTTTTTGTTTTCAGAAAGATGGATTCCGGAAGGAATCCGGAGCCAGGGCAGATTGAGAAAAAGGGTGGCACCACGTAGAATACGTCCCTTATCGAGATTGAGAAAATTTCGATAAGGGACTTTTTTATTTGGATTCCTTTCCTATAACGAGACCCAACGGAAAAAGGAGAAAATAATGGAACAAAGAAAATTGAGAGTTTACAAGAAAACCGTAAGCATTGTACAGGAAACCGCGATTTCCCTTTTTGAAGGTCTGGCAAGAAAAGAGGATGGAAGTATTCGTAAGTGCTTTCTTCTGGAAAGCTATGACAAAAACTATGACCGGTATTCCTTTTTTGGAATAGACCCGGAAGAGTACATTACCTCCAGAGGAAATGCCCTGGTGATTGTGAAAAAGGACGGTACCGAGGAAATTTATGAAGGGAATCCGCTGGAACGGCTGAAGGAATATTATGATAGCTTTCAAGTAGAAAAAGATAAGGGGGAGATGCGAATGATGGGAGGTCTCATCGGAAGTCTGGGATATGACTTCGTGCGGTATAGCGAAAAGCTGCCGGATGAGAACCCGGATGAAATCGGAATCGAAACCATTCAGCTTTTCTACACCAAGGAATTCATCGTCATCGACCATCTGGCAGAGACCATGACGGGAGTGGTGCTGGAAGAAGATACCCCGGAGGGAAGAAAAAGGGGCGAGGCAAAGGCAGCCGCTCTAATTGAAGAAGTCCGGGCGAAGCAGACGGCATTCCAGAAAGAAACAAACAAATTTGTCCACGACGGAAAGATCGTTCATAAAACCGATGACTGTGAGCAGTACAGTGCCAAGGTGGAGAAAATCAAGCATTACATCCGGGAGGGACATATTTTCCAGACGGTGCTTTCCCAGAGATGGACGATTGAAACGAAACAGGATGGGCTGACCCTTTATAAAGAGTTACGGGAACTAAACCCCTCTCCCTATTTATACTATTTCAACTTCGGAGAATTTGAAATCATCGGATCCAGCCCGGAGATGATTGTGAAGGAAACAGAGGGACACATCAGCACCTGTCCCATTGCCGGAACCAGAAAACGGGGAAAGGATGCCCAGGAGGACGCTCTGCTCCGGGATGATTTGCTCCAGGATGAAAAGGAGCGTGCAGAACATGTCATGCTGGTGGATTTGGCAAGAAATGACATGGGGCGGGTAGCAGAGTTTGGTTCCGTGAAAGTGACGCAGTTCATGCAGGTACAAAATTATTCCCACGTGATGCACATTGTATCCCTGGTGGAGGGCAGAAAACAGGGAGAGCGCCATCCCTTGGATCTGGTATCATCCTTTCTGCCGGCAGGAACCTTAAGCGGCGCACCGAAAATCCGGGCCATGGAAATCATTGACGAGCTGGAAACGGTGCGGAGAGGGCTCTACGGCGGAGCTACCGGTTATTTAGGCTTTAACGGCAATATGGATTTCTGCATCACCATCCGCACCATGATTAAGAAAGGTGACAGGGTTTATTTACAGGCAGGTGCCGGAATCGTGGCAGATTCTGTGGGAGAGAAGGAATACGAAGAGTGCTGTAACAAGGTGATGGCACTGGCAAAGACATTGGTAACGGAGGAAAACTTATGATTCTCATGATTGATAACTATGATTCTTTTACGTATAACCTGGTGCAGTATTTTGGAATCTTCACCCCGGATATCAAGGTGGCAAGAAATGACGAGATCACGCTGGAAGAGATTGAAGCCTGCAATCCGGAAAGTATCGTCCTTTCTCCGGGACCGAAAAGTCCGGCAGAGGCAGGAATCTGTATGGATGTGGTGAAGTATTTTTATGACAAGAAGCCGATTCTTGGAATTTGTTTGGGACATCAGAGTATTGGCGCTGCCTTTGGGGCAAAGGTTACTTATGCCAAAAGCCTTTATCATGGCAAGCAGAGCCGGATTCACCATGATGGCAGCAGCATTTTCCAGGGAATCCCGGATGGGATTAAGGTGGCAAGGTATCATTCCCTGGCGGTACAGGAGGAAGGACTTCCTGCCTGCCTGGAGGTATTTGCCAGAACAGAAGATGGAGAAATTATGGCGATGCGCCATCAAGAGTATCCGGTCATTGGCTTACAGTTTCATCCCGAATCCATTTACACGGAGCATGGCAAGCGGATGATAGAGAATTTTGTTAACGGAAATGTATAGAGAAAGGAATCGTAGATCAGATGATTTTGGATGAGATTGTAGCAGATAAAAGAAAGCGGTTGGATGAAACAAAGGCAGAAATCTCAGAGGGAGCCATGAAACAGCTTGCGGTAGCCTGCCAACGGGAGAGCATTTCCTTTTATGAGGCAATGAAAAAGCCCGGACTTTCCATAATCGGGGAATTTAAAAATGCCTCTCCCAGCCATGGTACGATGGCAGATAAAATTTCTCTGGAAGAGAGAATCACACAATATAATCAATCAGTAGATGCGATTTCCTGTCTCACGGAGCAGGATCACTTCCGGGGAAGTGTGGACTACTTTAAACAGATTCGACAGATGACGCCCCTTCCTATGATCCGCAAGGATTTCATCCTTGACCCCTACCAGATTTTTGAAGCAAAGGTGATCGGTGCGGATTGTGTCCTTTTGATTGCCGCCATTTTAAATGACAGAGAGCTTTCTTTGTTTTATGAGCTGGCATACGACTTAGGGATGGATGTCCTTCTGGAAGTACACGATGAGCAGGAAATGAAGCGGGCACTGGGACTGGATGCGAAGATCATTGGTGTCAATAACCGGAACCTGAAGGACTTTACCATTGATTTAAATACCACGAAAAAGCTGGCAGAGCTGATGGAAGAGGAAACACTGCTGATTTCTGAGAGCGGACTTCTCACCGGGGAGGATGTAAGCTTTGTGAAACAGTGTGGGGCAGATGGTATTCTCACGGGAACCGTTCTGATGGAAGCACCGGAACCCATGGCACTTGCCAAAGAGTGGAAGAAGTTATGAGAACACAGGACAGCATACAGATTAAAATCTGTGGAATTACCAGAGAACAGGAAATCGACTGGCTGTTAGAGGAACAGGTGGAGTATCTGGGCATGGTGCTCTTTTGCCCCCAAAGTAAGCGGAATCTGGAACCGGAACGAGCAGCCGAATTACTGGTGTACTTAAAGGAGCAGGAAAAAATCTTAGGCAGAGTCATCCAGACGGTGGCAGTTATGGTATCACCCACGAGAGAACAGATGAAGCTGGCAGAAGAACTGGGATTTGATTTCCTACAGCTTCATGGGAGAATAGAACCGGAACTGTGGAAACAGGTAAAACTTCCGGTGATCCGGGCAGTTCAGGTAGTTACAAATGAACAAATGACCGAAACGGTCAATACAGATGACTGCGTGGTGGCAAGACTTTACGATGCCGCAAGACCGGGAAGCGGAAAAGCTTTTGACTGGAATCATCTGACAGCAAATTCCTTGCCGCCGGTAACAAAGCTTTTTCTGGCAGGAGGGCTGACCCCGGATAATGTGGCGGAAGCCATCCGGATGGTACATCCTGATGTCGTGGATGTGTCCAGCGGAGTAGAGGCAGACAGTACAGCAGACGGCAGTTTTGCAGGAAAAGACAGAGAGAAAATCAGCCGCTTTGTAAAAGCGGTAAGAGAACAGAAAGAATTGAAGGAGGAAAAAAGAAGATGAAAAAATCCTATTATGGTGAATTTGGCGGACAGTATGTGGCAGAATCCCTGATGAATACGTTAGCGGAGTTGGAGAAAGCTTTTGATGAGGCAGTGGCTGACCCGAAATTCTGGGAGGAATACAACTATTATTTAAGAGAATATGTGGGACGAGAAACTCCCCTTTATCTGGCAGAGCGGCTGTCTGAGAAATACGGCACGAAGATTTACTTGAAACGGGAGGATTTAAACCATACCGGCGCCCACAAGATTAATAATGTCATCGGGCAGATTCTGCTGGCAAAGCGGATGGGGAAAACGAAGGTCATCTGTGAGACCGGTGCCGGGCAGCATGGTGTGGCAACCGCTACAGGAGCCGCGTTATTTAATATGGAATGTACGGTGTACATGGGAGCGGAGGATATTGAACGGCAGCACTTGAATGTCATGCGAATGGAACTGTTGGGTGCCAAAGTGGTCAGCGTGACTTCCGGTTCCAATACCTTAAAGGATGCCACCAACGAGGCAATCCGCACCTGGGCGGAACGGGCAGAGGACACGTTCTATATTATCGGTTCCGCGGTAGGCCCTTATCCTTATCCACGAATGGTGAAAGAATTCCAGAAGGTGATCAGCGTGGAGGCAAAACGCCAGTTTCTGGAGAAGGAGGGCAGACTTCCGGAAGTGGTGATGGCATGTGTCGGTGGTGGTTCCAACTCCATTGGGATGTTTGCTGAATTTATCGACGAGCCCGGCGTAGAACTGATCGGTGTAGAGGCTGCCGGTATGGGAATCGAGTCCGGTAAACACGCGTCTGCCATGGCACTGGGCAGACCCGGAACTTTGCATGGCATGCGTTCCTATCTGCTGCAGGATGAGGATGGAAATGTACAGCTGGCACATTCTATTTCGGCAGGACTGGATTATCCCGGTGTAGGACCGGAACACGCTTACCTAAAGGAATCAGGACGGGCGCAGTATGTGTCCATCACAGATGATGAGGCGATGGAAGCCCTGGCAGAGCTTTCTAAAATGGAGGGAATCATTCCTGCCATTGAAAGTGCCCATGCAGTAGCCTATGCCTTTAAAAAAGCAAAAACCATGACGAAAGACCAGGCGATTGTGGTCTGCCTTTCCGGACGTGGTGACAAGGATATGCATACAGTAGAATCTTATTTCAGCGGAAAAGGCTATTTAAATTAGGGGGAACGGACATGAAAGAAAATCGTATTGAAAAAAGACTGGCGATGTGTCAGGCAGAACAGAAAAAAGCATTTATCACGTATATGACAGCAGGACTTCCGGATATGGAGGGCTGTGCAGAGATTATCCGAACCCAGGAAAAGGCAGGAACGGATATTGTGGAACTGGGTATTCCTTTTTCCGATCCGGTAGCAGATGGTCCTGTGATCCAGGCAGCATCCTATCGTTCGATTCAGCAGGGCACTAACCTGAAAAAAGTATTTGCCATGGTGGAAAAATTGAGAAAAGAAGGCTGTGAACAGCCGTTAGTATTTATGATGTACTACAACACTGTCCTTTATTATGGGGTGGAAGCCTTTGTGGCAAAGTGTGCTGAAGTAGGTGTGGATGGACTGATTATCCCGGATTTGCCCTTTGAGGAGCAGGAAGAACTGAAGGGTGCCCTGAAAAGAGTGGAAGATGCCCCGATTCTGATTCAGCTGGTGTCACCGGTATCCAAGCAGAGAATTCCCATGCTTTTGGAGAATGCCAGGGGATTTGTTTACTGCGTTTCTGCCATGGGCGTCACGGGGCAGAGTGCCACCTTCCACCGGGATGTACTGGAATATTTAAAGAGCGTGAAGGCGGTTTCTCCTGTGCCGGTGATGATGGGCTTCGGCATCCGTACCGCAGCGGATGTGCTGCCTATGAAGGAAATTATCGACGGTTGTATTGTGGGTTCTGCATTTATCCGTCTGATGGAAAGAACGCAGTATGATCTGCAGGCAATCACGGATTATATCCAGACCTTTAAACGCGAGTTGAACAATTAGATGCGCTGCTCGCAGCAAATAATTGGCAGATTGTTCATTGACTTTTAGGGTGCCGGAAGTATAATTAGGAACAGTGTTTTTACGAAAGAGGTTATGCAAATGAAATTTTTAAAGCAGTTTCTCATTATACTTGCCCTCTCTTTTGTGGGAGAGGCGTTGAAGTATTTCCTTCCACTGCCTGTTCCCGCAAGTATTTACGGAATGGTTCTTTTATTTATCCTGTTGCTGACCGGCCTGGTCAAACTAGAGGATGTACAGGATGCAGGCAAGTTTCTGATTGAGATTATGCCGGTGATGTTTATTCCGGCAGGCGTAGGGTTGATGGAATCCTGGGGTGTGTTAAAGCCCATGCTGGTACCGGTCGTGGTGATTATCGTAATTTCCCTCGTTCTTGTCATGGGAATCAGTGGACGGATTACCCAGCGTGTTATCCGCCACAGTAGAAAGAAGGAGGAAAAAGAGCATGAATGATCTGTTTTTAAATTCTGCCATGGCGGGAGTGACGCTGAGCCTTGTGGTTTACATGTTAGGCTGCTGGCTGAAAAAGAAAACGGGACTGGCACTGTTTAATCCCCTGCTTCTTTCCATTATCGTGACAATTCTGGTACTGCTTGCAGGTAAAGTAGATTACGATACATACAATGAAGGCGCCAAATATTTAAGCTGGTTTCTTACACCCGCTACGGTCAGCCTGGCCATTCCCTTGTATGAGCAGCTGGCGCTGCTGCGCAAAAACTTTAAGGCAGTGATGGCAGGAATTCTGTCAGGTGTTCTCAGCAGTCTTGTGGTGATTCTGATTCTGTCTGTTTTGCTTGGGCTTTCCCATATGGAGTATGTAACACTATTGCCGAAATCCATTACCACCGCCATTGGTATGGGTGTGGCAGAAGAATTAGACGGCTATGTGACCATTACCGTAGCAGCCATTGTGACCACCGGTGTATTGGGCAATATGCTGGCAGAGCCGATTTTAAAGCTGTTTCGCATCACAGAGCCTATTGCAAGGGGCGTAGCCCTGGGGTCTTCCGCTCATGCTATCGGTACGGCAAAAGCCATGGAAATGGGAGATATCGAAGGTGCCATGAGCAGTTTGTCCATTGCTGTGGCAGGACTTTTGACGGTAGTGGGGGCAACCCTATTCTCCTATTTTTATTAAAGACAAAGGCACGAAAAAAGAAAGACGGAAAAGAAAGGCGGAAGCCCTTAAATTCCGGTTGTGCGAAGTGCAAAGTTTCTGTATAATGACCTGTAGGATTAGAACATCCTATGGGTCTTTTTTTGTTTGATAGGAAATTCCTATCAAACAAAAAATGCTCCGCAAGGATGCGCACCTCGCGGAGAAGAAGTATATGCTGCGCATACCGCTCGGGCGCGAAAGAGTCGCAAGCGACTCTTTATTTCCTTTCGGGATGGCTTTTCCAATAAGAGAGTGGGTGAGATTTGTGTCTGCGTACACTTGACACAAGCTCGCCATGTGCAAAGAACGTGCGCAGGAAAGAGGAGAAACGCGAGATGAACGGAAATGAGGAATACAGAAAGAAACGAAAACGATGGATGGTGGGCGTCGTCCTGGGAATGGTTGTACTGATTATGGCAGTGGCAGCGTTGTTCAGGGGCAGGCTGGACGCAGTGGAATCCGGGGAACCGGAGGATTTGTATTATGCCTCAGAGCAGCAACAGTATGTTTATGTACCGGTACAATATCTGACAGAGGCATTTGGAACCTATGAATCCTATGGGAAAATGTCCCTTTATTTTGCTTTTAATGAGGATTGGGAACCTTATATTATTTGCATGGATGATGCAGATGCGACACAGTACGCAGATCTTGTGGCGTATACCTACGGCATGCTGGATGAAGCCGAAATGCAGAATATTACAGGCTATTCGGTACCCATTGACCCGGATATGCAGGATTTGGCAGTGGAGTGCTATAACGAGCTGTTTGATGACGAATATGTAACGGATGACAATTTTTACGATGTGTTTGGCAGCTATTACATGCAGGTGGGAGGAAAATCCAGTGCCTACACCAACTTTAATACCTTTATTATTTTGCTGTTGGTCGGAGCAGTTGTGCTGGGATATTCTCTTTATCAGGTTAAAAAATACGGGAAGGCGATGCAGGCTGCGGAAACTGCAGGCAGTACCGGAGCGGGTGTTTCCTATGGCGTGGAAGATATGTTTTCCGAACAGAATGTGAAGGTGCCGGGAGAAATCGTGAGCCATAACCGTTTCCTGGGTGTTTTGGGAGCCTTCGGTGGAGCCTTGCTTGGTTCGGCACTGATTATTGTGATCGGACTGCTGGGTTATGTGTCCGGATGGGCAGCAGTTGCAATGGCGCTTCTTGCGATCAACGGCTATAAATGGCTGGCAAAGGGAATTGACAAGGCTGGCATTATTCTTTCCATTATTATTACGGCGCTTCTGATTCCGGTGGCGAATTTTATGGAAATTGGGATTGTTTACTATCAGAGCATCAACGATATCATGGGAGGCTATGTATCCTTCTGGAGAGCTTTGCAGAATACACCCCAGTTCATGACAGACTATGATGCCTGGGGAAGCTTCTGGCAGAATGTGGCAATGGGATATCTTCTGGGTGGTGTCTGCCTGGGCTTCTGGGTTCCGGGAATCATCCGGGGAAAGAAAGCCTACAGTATTCCTGCAAACTATCAACCGCAGAATATCTATAGTGAGCCGGATGAGTTTGGGGAGCAGCAGATGAGCGTGACCTTGAAACTGCCCAAATCCAACGCCGTGATTCTCTATGTGATGGGCGGGCTCATGGTGGTCTTTGGTCTTTTCCTGGCACTGGCACTGCTGGGAAATGAGAGTGTGGCAGGCGCCGTGACAATTTTCCTGTTCTTTGTATTCTGGACAGTTGTGTTAATCTGGCTTGGAAAAATCAGTTCCGGTGTCACCTATACCGCAGACGAGTGGGGCGTCCACTGGTACCGTCCTTTTGGGAAAAAGCATGTAGATATTGCCTATGCGGAGATTACGAAATTGGAACTGAGCAGAATCCAGTGTCGTGTTTTCACAGGGGATCCCAAGAAGAAAATATTCATAGCACTGCGTAATTTTAAAAATGCACAGGACTTTGCCTATGTGGTGCAGACCTGTTATAATCGTGTACAGGAGAGAGCAGGAGAGATTTAAACTGCATCGTTGAAAGAGAAGGAGGGGCATACATGGAATACAATATTGCACCGTTGGAAAAACGAATAAAGGAAAACATCAAGAATTACAATCTGGATGATCTGTTTCGACAGGAGGTTTTACATAAAAACCTGGAATTACTGCAGAAGACATTCCAGATGGACATTTGCTTTACCGATCGTCATGGTGTGCCTTATATGATTTTGGGGGAATCGTATGAAGGCTTTAAACCGGATGTAGTGGCAGAGCCAGGATTAAAATTCCGGGTATGTGACAGGACTCTGGGGCATATTTATTATAAGCTGGATCATACGCCGGAGTCCATGCAGGAGCTTGCAAAGGAAGCACTGCAGCAGGTATGCCGGCTTTGCACCGAGTATGGGGAGAGCCATTATATTAACGTGGAATATGCCCAGTATCTGGATTATCTGGAGGAAGTGCTGCAAAAGCAGAATCTGGAATCCAACCGTCCGGAGCAGAGAGATATTCTGACAGGTACTTTGACGAAAACCTATTTGGAAAAGAGAATGCGCTTGATTGACCGGGCGGAAATCGCACCGGTGGCATTGATTGAAGCGAATATCAATGACTGGAAATACGTGTTTGACCGTTATGGTGCGGAGCACAGTGACCGGCTGATTGCAACCGTTGCCGGATATCTGCGCCAGGAAGCAAAGTCCGAATATATTATAGGAAGATACGATGGGGATGTATTCCTGATCATGATTCCCATGCCGGAGGACGGAGAAGCAGAGGCATATTGTGCGAGAGTACAGGAGCGTTGTCTGGTATGTGATGATGAGCTGCTGGCTCCCAGCGTGGCATTCGGAATAGCAATGAAGCTGAATGTGGAACAGAAAATGGAAGATCTGATTTCAGATGCAGAGTATGAAATGCTGGCGCACAAGCTGGAGATGAAGAGTGCTGCAGGATACTATGAACGCCTGCATAAAAATGCCTAAATCTAAAAAAAGTATTAAATCTCCGAAATGATACTTTGATAAGAAAACAAAAGAAAAAACGAGAAAACAAAAGATAAAACGAGAATTCAAATGATATGTTCTTGTGGAGAGAGTTGCAAACCTCTCTGCAAGAACATAATATATGATTTGTAGTTAGCACTCGACTGAAATGAGTGCTAATAAGACCAGGCAAGAGATGTATTTTAATATAAGGAGGCAGTTATCATGAATTTAGTACCTTTAGGTGACAGAGTTGTATTAAAACAGTTGGTTGCAGAGGAAACAACCAAATCCGGCATTGTTCTTCCCGGACAGAGCAAGGAAAAACCCCAGCAGGCAGAGGTTCTTGCTGTAGGCCCCGGCGGAATGGTTGACGGTAAAGAAGTAAAGATGGAAGTAAACGTAGGGGATAAGGTTATTTACTCCAAATATTCCGGAACCGAAGTCAAGATTGACGAGGATGAGTACATTATCGTAAAACAAAGTGATATTTTAGCAATTATTAAATAAAAGCAGGAGGCATGCAATCATGGCAAAAGAGATTAAATACGGCGCAGAAGCGCGTGCAGCATTAGAGGCCGGTGTCAACAAACTGGCAGACACCGTAAGAGTAACATTAGGACCCAAAGGAAGAAACGTTGTTCTGGATAAATCCTATGGCGCACCTTTGATTACCAATGATGGTGTGACCATCGCAAAGGAAATCGAGCTGGAAGATGCTTTCGAGAATATGGGCGCACAGCTTGTAAAGGAAGTAGCAACCAAGACCAACGATGTAGCCGGTGATGGTACGACTACCGCAACCGTACTGGCACAGGCAATGGTAAATGCCGGTATGAAGAACCTGGCAGCAGGTGCAAATCCCATCATCCTGAGAAAAGGTATGAAGAAAGCAACCGACTGTGCAGTAGAAGCTATCGCAAAGATGAGTTCCAAAGTAAATGGTAAAGAGCATATCGCCAGAGTAGCAGCTATTTCCGCAGGAGATGAGTCTGTTGGACAGCTGGTAGCAGATGCTATGGAAAAAGTTTCCAACGATGGTGTTATTACCATTGAAGAGTCCAAGACCATGATGACCGAGCTTGACCTGGTAGAAGGTATGCAGTTCGACCGTGGTTATATTTCCGCTTACATGGCAACCGATATGGATAAGATGGAGTCCGTACTGGATAACCCCGCTATCCTGATTACCGATAAGAAGATTTCCAATATTCAGGAGATTCTGCCTTTACTGGAGCAGGTAGTACAGTCCGGTATGAAATTGCTCATTATCGCTGAGGATGTAGAGGGTGAAGCACTTACTACTCTGATTGTAAACAAACTTCGTGGTACCTTCAATGTAGTGGCTGTGAAAGCTCCCGGCTACGGTGACAGAAGAAAAGCTATGCTGGAGGATATCGCAATTCTGACCGGTGGTCAGGTGATCAGCTCTGAGCTTGGCTTAGAGTTAAAGGATGCTACCCTGGATCAGTTAGGACACGCAAAATCCGTTAAGGTTCAGAAAGAGAACACCGTTATCGTTGATGGTGAAGGTAATAAAGAGGCAATTCAGGCTCGTATTGCACAGATCAGAAAACAGATTGAGGAAACCACCTCTGATTTCGATCGTGAGAAATTACAGGAGCGTCTTGCAAAACTGGCAGGCGGCGTAGCTGTTATCCGTGTAGGTGCTGCTACAGAAACCGAGATGAAGGAAGCAAAGCTCCGTCTGGAAGATGCTCTGGCAGCTACCAAAGCAGCTGTAGAGGAAGGTATCATCGCAGGTGGTGGTTCCGCATATATTCACGCTTCCAAGGAAGTTGCAAAACTTGCTGATACACTGGAAGGTGATGAGAAGACCGGTGCCCAGATTATCTTAAAAGCACTGGAAGCTCCTCTGAACTTCATCGCAGCAAATGCAGGTCTGGAAGGATCTGTTATCATCAATAAAGTACGTGAGTCCGCAGTTGGTACCGGTTACGATGCTTTGAAAGATGAGTATGTAGATATGGTAAGCGCCGGTATTCTGGATCCTGCAAAGGTTACCAGAAGCGCACTCCAGAATGCAACTTCTGTTGCATCCACTCTGCTGACCACCGAGTCCGTAGTAGCAAACATCAAAGAGCCCGAACCCGCTATGCCCGCAGGCGGTGCAGGAATGGGCGGAATGATGTAATCCGACCGGAATAAAAATGCGTATAAAATCCCCCGAATCGGCTGTTTGAGCCGATCCGGGGGATTTGACTTATGATATAAAAAATAATATAATGTGTATTATCCGTTCAGAGCCAAGCGAATTTGCAGGCAAAAATAGGAGTCATGCTCGCATGAACGAGTATTTTTGTCTGCAAATTCATTTGGCGGATACGCCAAATCGACGAAATGCGAAGCATTTTGGAGATGGCTCTGAACAAGTAGAATAAACTTGCGAGAAACACAAGGAGCCGACGAAATGCGAAGCATTTTGGAGATGGCTCTGAACAAGACAGAAATAAAATAAAAGTTTACATAGAAAAACTAAGAAACGGAGAAAATAACATGAAAAAACTGGAAGAATATGTGAGAAGTATCCCGGATTTTCCGGAACCCGGCATTATTTTCCGAGATGTTACCAGTGTACTGCAGGATGCGGACGGATTACATCTGGCAATTGACACGATGGAGGATTTAGTGAAGGATCTGGACTACGATGTCGTGGTTGGACCCGAATCCAGAGGCTTTATTTTTGGTATGCCTATTGCATACAACAATCATAAGCCCTTTGTCCTGATCCGTAAAAAAGGAAAACTTCCCTGTGAAACCGTACAGAAAGAGTATGCACTGGAGTACGGTACAGCTGTCATTGAGATGCACAAGGATTCTATTAAGCCCGGTCAGAGAGTACTCATTGTGGATGATCTGATTGCAACCGGTGGTACAACCCAGGCAATGATTGATCTGGTAGAATCTCTGGGTGGTGTGGTTGCCGGCATTGTGGTACTTATTGAACTGGCAGGACTTCACGGAAGAGATAAGATTACAGGCTATCGTCTGGATTCTGCAATCCGTTATGAAGGAAAATAACCGGTAACAGGTATTGATTCAACAGAGAAAACATCAAGCAGCGGTGGTGTCTATGGCAGAAGAAAGTAAAATTATTGCAAATGAAATCATAAAACCCAGTGGCGTTCAGGAGAAACCTCTTGAGGAACGCAACATTGAGGTTATGAAGGAACATACCAGTCCTGAAGAACTTTATCAGGATCTTATTTCCCATGTGCAGAAATACCACCCTTCCGACGATATTTCCCTGATAGAGAAAGCATATAAGACAGCAGCGGAGGCACATAAAGACCAGGTGCGTAAATCCGGAGAGCCCTATATCATCCATCCCCTGTGCGTGGCGATTATTCTGGCAGACCTGGAACTGGATAAAGAAACCATAGCGGCAGGACTTCTCCATGATGTGGTGGAAGACACGATTATGACCACGGAGGAAATCGAGAAGGAATTTGGTCCCGATGTAGCTCTTCTGGTAGATGGTGTGACGAAGCTGGAAAACATTCCTTTAAGCAGTGGAACCGAAACCGATGCCAGACTGGAGATGCAGGCGGAAAATCTGCGTAAAATGCTTCTTGCCATGGCAAAGGATATCCGTGTCATACTGATTAAACTGGCAGACCGTCTGCACAATATGCGGACGCTGAAATACAAAAGCCCGGAAAGCCAGAAACGAATTGCCAGAGAAACACTGGATATTTATTCACCCATTGCTGAACGTCTGGGTATTTCCAAAATTAAGATTGAACTGGATGACCTGTCCTTGAAATATCTGGAACCGGAGGTATATTATGACCTGGCAGAAAAAATTGCCACCAGAAAGAGCGTCCGGGAAAAATATATCCAGGGTATTGTGGATGAGGTCAGCGAGCATATAAGAAATGCGGGGATTGAAGCCCATGTAGATGGTCGTGTGAAACACTTCTTCAGTATTTATAAGAAGATGAAAAACCAGCATAAGACCATC
>OGJJ01000937.1_pt1 | contig 24008 bp, 21 predicted proteins | sample 1572081 | NCBI WGS metagenome assembly OGJJ01 (sample SAMEA2582122, study PRJEB24529) | metagenome | biome: Human gut stool | place: China | collected 2011
AAAAATAGTCCTAAAGCTACTAAAACGAGCGGTAATATTCTTTTAAACTTCTTCATACACACCTCCTGAGAAAATCTAGCACATTTTAACATAAGGAACAAACTCGAACAATCTAATCTATTGACTTGATATAAATATGATCCATAAAAATGTTGAAGTGTTTCACTCTAGAATTGAAATAAACTAAACTCCAGCTTGTATTATTCTATTATGATTTTTGGTTTTTTTCTGTCAAGAATTTCATACGTGTATTCAGTTTGATCAGTGTATGTTTTCGATTTTGATGTAACTTTTTCACCCTCGCTACTCTGATCTTCATTTGGTAAAATATAGGTATCTGTAATCGTTGTTTTAAATGTATGTCCCGTAGGGCTAATTCCAACCGGCTGATTGCTTAATCGATCGGAATAAAATAAACGATAATAACGATACTCTTGCGAGATCGATAAATTAGCATGTCTAAAATCGAAATCTCTATCCCAATAATTTTTTTGACTAGATTGGTTATAAGCATTAAAAAATTCTGGCTTTTCATTAAATAAGTGTGCTTTATTTTGTAAAAAGAATACTGGTCGAAAATAATTAAATTTAGGTTCTGAACCATATTGATAGTAAGTTTGTAGCTTACCATTATTTGGATTTTTCACCTGAAATTGAATCACTGTTTGTTCCTCTGGAATTTGAAATAAGGTATCTCCCTGATAGAGCATTAGAACAGATTCTAAAGAATGATATTGAACAACATCAATCGGTTCTGCTAACGGGAAACGAGACGATAATTTTTTATATAATTCATCATCCAAATTTTTCCAACTAAATGCTGGACCAATTCGATCTGTTCGTAAAGGAATATCAGCCTTACTATTATCAGTAAAAGTCACATGTAATATTGGGTCAATACGATAACTATCTATATCTGTTCGTATGGTCTCTTTCCATTTTCCATCTGTAGGCTTTTGCTCTTTTATATCGTGTATAATTTCGATGTTAATATCTTTGATAATCTTTTTCTGTGGTTTTATTTTACTAACTTTGTATTGATATACCTTATGATAAGTATACTCTAAATCAAACCAATCTGGCTTGATATAATACCGAAGCCCGAAGTAGCCAATCAAAAAACTCACTAAAGCAAGAAAGATATATTTTTTCTTAATATTTAACTTCTTCATGCACACCTCCTAAGAAAATCTATTTCATTATATCATAATCAAATACATTCTTATAGCATTGGTCAAAAGGAAGACCTAAAAACACCTGAAACAAGTGGATTTCCACTTCTTTCAGGTGTTCTTTTATTGTCTTAATTTAGAAAATACTTGGCCAATCTTCCCTTCAATAACCAGGTCTGCCTGTTTGTCTTGCGGGATACTGGTTTTGTTAATCACGACAAGATTCTTCCCTTGGAAATATTGAATCAAGCTGGCTGCTGGATAGACCACAAGGGAAGTTCCTCCGATAATGAGAAGGTCAGCCTCTTGGATAACTTTGGCTGCTTGGCCAAAGACGTCCATATCAAGGGCTTCCTCGTAGAGAGTCACATCCGGCTTGACCACCTTGCCACAGTCCAGACAGTGTGGAACCGGTCCTTCCAAAGCTAGAAAGGCCTCCAAATCATAAAATCGCTGGCAACCCGTACAGTAATTGCGGTCGGCACTGCCATGGAGCTTCAAAACTTTTTTAGAACCAGCCATTTCATGGAGACTATCAATATTTTGTGTCACCACCGCCTTGAGCTTACCAGTCTCTTCAAGCCGTGCCAGATACCGATGGGCTGCATTGGGCTTGGCATCTGGGTAGAGCAAGTACTTCTTATAAAAGTCGAAAAAGTCCTCTGGATAGCGCTCAAACATGGTATGGGAGACCAATTGCTCAGCTGTCAAATGCCGCCCTACCTGAACACTATAGACACCGTCTGAGCTTCGAAAATCTGGAATATTTGACTCCGTGGAAACTCCTGCCCCTCCGAAAAACACAATCCGTTGACTCTGATCAATCATCTCCTGTAGTTGAGCAATCTTATCCATCTACTTCTCCTTTAGTAGCTCTTCCATGACAGCATTGGCCTGATCAAAATAAAAGTTAACTTGATCATAATGGATACCTGTATAGCTTGCAAGGTCAATCAAATTCTTCATAAAATCCTGAGAAGAGAAACCCGTCGTCCGATGGAGCTCTTCTTCATCAAAGGGCTTGATCAAGTGGGCCAAGGGGTTGCGAACTGATTTTTCTAACTCCCGCAATTGTTGGGCCGCAACTTTGACGCTATCTGGCAAATCCAACTGCACAATCAACTCCGTCAAACTGGATGAATTGACCACACTTTCGCTGTGGAATTGCTGCAGGATAGGGTTGTCAGACGCATGCAGGCTCTCAAACTTCCAACGGTCATAACTGGATTCTTTGGAGTTATGAATATAGTTGGTAATATCAGGGATTTTCAACTGAATCAAACGCATAAAGATCCGATAGATAGCTGGGCTGACGGCACGAACAAAGTCAATAATCTGCTCATTTCGCAACTTCGCCTCGAGGTCATAGAGGTAGTTGGCCAACTGCTCATCTTCTGGATCTTCATGCCAAAAAAGCTGAAAACCAGTCGACTCTAGCAACTCGGTTCTCAACTTTTGATTCATGACGGGTTGGATATTGAGCTCTCGACGCTCCGCCATTAACTGCAGTAAACTCACCAACAAATCCGGTACTTCTTCCTGCTGCTTGATAGAGCGCAGAGCCCGGCTGTAGTGATAATTTTGGAGATCGTAGAGCCATTCATCATGAAGGAATTTTGCCATTAGTCTGCAATCAAGGTCTCAAGACCAACTTTCATCATGTCAGTGAAAGTATTTTGACGTTCTTCAGCAGTTGTGTCCTCATCTGGATTGACCAAACTATCAGAAATGGTCATGATAGCAAGGGCATCAACATGGTGTTGAGCCGCAAGATAGTAAAGGGCTGCTGCTTCCATTTCTACAGCTTTGACACCCCATTTACCAAGCTCTAAGTTCTTTTCAAAGTAGTTTGAATAGAAGACATCAGAAGACAAGACATTACCAACGTGAGTGGTCATGCCAAGGTCTTTGGCAATGTGGTAGGCCTTATCTAGCAAATCAAAGCTTGCGATTTGTGGGAAATCGTATTGAGGCCAGTCGTTGCGGATGATGTTTGAGTTGGTTGCGGCAGCTTGCGCCAAGACCAATTCACGGACGTGGACATCGCCATTCAAAGAACCAGCTGTCCCCACACGGATCAATTTCTTCACGCCGTAGTCTACGATCAACTCACGCGCATAGATAGAGATGGATGGCATCCCCATTCCAGTTCCCATAACAGAAACACGATGACCTTTATAAGTACCCGTGTAACCAAACATGTTACGGACTTCGTTGAAGCAAACAGCGTCTTCAAGGAAATTCTCAGCAATAAATTTCGCACGAAGAGGATCCCCAGGAAGAAGAATTTTATCAGCAATTTCACCTTGCTTAGCAGCAATATGGATAGACATAATTAAGATATAAAGGGCGACAGAGAACAAAGTAAAAATAGGAAACTGACGACGCATCGCAGATGCTAGACAGTTTATCTTTTTTACACAGTTCTCCGCCCGTATTCAGTTCAGCGAATACGGTAAACCCATCCTTTCTTTTTTTATTGAGTAATTAGGAGAGCTTTCCGCTCGTGTTCAAATCAGAACACATGCTCTACCTTTCTTTTTAATTTATTTTGTTAATGAATCCAAAAACTCAAAGAGTTTGGCATTCATTTCTCGATAATCGTAAGCACGAATGGCTTGAGGTTTTTGAACAAAGGTCAATTTTTGACTTTGTTCTTCCAAAATATCTTCACCGTCAGCAGCAATCAAGAGATCGACTGCTTCTGGGTCAAATTCCAAGTGGGCTTGAAAGGCATAATGTTTCGGACTAAAGCGAATAATCTGACGTGGACACCCTTGACTAGTAGCAAGAACAACAGCATCTTTTGTCAATCCTGGCATATCACCATGCCAGTGGCCAGTTTCAAGAGTTTCTCCAAACTCACCGACATGCGGATCTGTGAGTCCTTCAGGCGTCAAGGTCACTGGATAAACCCCAATCTCACGTTCCGGACTGTGCTCATACTTCGCTCCATAGGCAACAGACAGGAGCTGGGCACCCAGACAGACCCCAACAATATAACGATCTGCCTTCATGGCCTTTTGAATCAGTTCAATCTCTGCCTGAGGATCGTAGTATGGAAAAGCTTCTCGATCTTCATCTGGCGATTGAGGTCCTCCCATGACGATCAAAAAGTCAATCTCATCCACTGACTCTGGTAAGGTTTCATTCTCATAGACTTTAGTCGTGGTCACTTGATGGCCACGCTCCTGTGCCCATTTTAGATAAGCGCCCGGCACTTCAAAGGTTTCATGCAGTACAAAATGTACCTTCATCATTTCTTCTCCCATCTCTTTCGAATCACGTATGACAGACCAGCCGCAAGTACAAGCGGAATAGACAAATTCCAAGTTTGGCCTGTAAATCCAAGGCTCAGGGCAATGGCTGTCAGAGGAGCTTCTAGGGTCGTCCCTAAAAAGACTGTCGCTCCTAGTAACATCCCTAGAGCAGGATCCAGATGAATCCCAAGGACTGTCAAAAGCAAGGTCACTAGGTAGCCAGAACCAATCCCAAGGGCAAATGATGGTGTCAAGGTACCCCCATAAGCACCATTGCGCAAGAGGAGATAGACTAAAAGCCCCTTCACTGCAAGATTCAATGGAAGATAGGGAATCGACTGACTAGACAACAAGGCCTGGGCTAGTACCTGACCATTTCCCATAAAGATGGGGTAAAAAGCTACTAGGCTCCCCAGCACAAGAAAGGCTAGAGGAAGAGCCCAAAGAACTGTTCCATCCTTCCGTCGTTTGCGACCTGCGCGTTTAGCTAAAGATCGAAAGCCTAGCGCAAATGGAGTAACCAATAAAGCAATCAGAATCGCCTGCAAGAAACTGCTAGCTGACCAATGGACTAGCGACATATGATAAATAGAACCGTGCCCAACGATTGGCTGGGCCACGCAAGTCGCCAGATAAGTACTGGACAAGACCAGTAAGACATTTTTCCAGCGATAGGCCACCCCTAAGGTCTCAAAGACAAACAAGCTACTAGCAAAGGGAACCTGATAGACTGCAGCCAACCCAGCTCCTGCACCACAGGCGATTAAAACTTTTCGCTCTTTGATTGCCAAGGAGAAGGCTTTGCCCAATCGACCAGCTAGAAGAGCCCCGACCTCTCGTGGGGCTCCTTCTTTTCCGACCGATGCACCTGCTCCAACAATCGCAACCTGCATCCCTGCATGAAGGAGGTGGGCTAAGAACGCTGGCTCACTGTCTCCAGCTAGGTCAATTTGCCTACGAATGGAGAGAATTTTATAGCGCCGTTGCAGAATATACCAGAAACCTGCTGCTAAGACCCCTGTCACACCTAGGACAAGGAATCTACGGAAACCTCCAGCGTGATTAAATTGCTGAAGCAAGCCCCCCTTATCTTGGCCAAAGGCCAGTCCTTGCAAACCTTCTAGTAGATAATGACAGGCAATTCCGACCAGACCCGTCCCTATTCCCAATGATAGAGTGGCTAGAAGCAACCTCAGTCCGTAAGGCAGGCTTTGGAGTCTTGCTTTCATAGGATTAGAGTTCAGCCAGAATCGATTTAAGCAAGCCTTTGAAGTCGTCTTTGACGCGCTCCGTCACTTCCACTACTTCTTCGTGGTTAAGCTCTTCTTGGAAACCAGCCGCAAAGTTGGTAATACATGAAATACCAAGAACCTTCAAGCCAGAATGCGCTGCAACAATGACTTCAGGAACGGTTGACATACCGACAGCATCTGCTCCAAGTGTCTTATAGGCACGGATTTCAGCTGGAGTCTCGTAGGTAGGCCCAGTCACACCGATATAAACCCCATCATCCAATTTGATACCCAATTTGTCTGCTACTTTATGAGCAGTCTCACGATATTCTGGAGTGTAGGCTTTCGACATATCTGGGAAACGTGGACCAAAGTCATCCAAGTTTTCACCGATCAATGGGTTTTGACCAGTCATATTGATGTGGTCTGTGATAGCCATCAAAGTACCAGGACCAAAGCCTATACCACCGGCAGCATTTGTAACAAGAACCCCTTCACATCCCAAAACTTTCATGACACGAACTGGGAAAGTCACCACTTCTAGTGGGTTTCCTTCGTAGAAATGGAAACGTCCTTGAAGGGCCAAAACCTTACGTCCAGCAAGATCACCATAGACCAATTTACCAGCATGGCCGACAACCGTTGAACGACCCCAGTTTGGAATTTCAGAGTAGTCTACTACGACTGGATTTTCGATTTCTTCAGCCAGTTCTCCAAGACCTGATCCAAGGATCAAGCCAAACTCAGGTGCTTCCATTCCTTTGCCTTTCAAAAAAGCAGCTGTTTCATTGATTTTTGCTAATAATGTCATTGCATATCTCCTTTATGATTTCCTTAAAAATTGGCCAATTTTGTCAAATGTATTGGCATTGCGAATGGTCAACAGGCGGTAATCCGGCATCTTGAGGACTTGTCTGTGGTAAGCGGTCTTTGTGTAGGTCTCTTCTGAGTATTTGCCCCAGTAAATCCCTAGATTCCCACGATGGATGATTTCATCACCGAGCGAAAAAGAGGAAACCAGCTCCCAGACAGCATCCTGATCAAGGCCTTCTGTGTAAAAGAGAACATCCTTGCGGGCCAGATTCTCCTGCCACCAGGCTGGTAGAGCAGCGAGTTCTTGCGCATAGTCCTCAGCTGAAAAGAGAGAAAAAGACTGGATAAAGGGGTAGTGATCACAAAAGAAATGTCCCAGCAAATCTACCAATTCTACTTTAGAAGCAGCAGATTCAAAGAAGATATTGCCACTATTGATGTAGGTCTCTACCTCATCCAGCCCGATCGTTTGGAGCTCCTCTCGAAGCTCTGCCATCACGACCTTGTTTTTCCCGCCAACATTGATCCCTCTTACGAGGAGAGCGAAGCGTGTCATCTTAGTTCAATTTGTCTAAGAAGCTTTCACCGATCATGGCTTTTTCAACACCAAAGTTCTCTGCAATCGTCGCAGAGATATCAGAGAAATGGCCAACTGGAATCACGCCATTGCCCTTGAAGGATGGATTATAAGCCAAGAATGGAATGTATTCACGCGTATGGTCTGTACCAGCGTAAGTCGGGTCATTTCCGTGGTCTGCAGTGATCATCAAGAGGTCATCTTCACGCATAGCTGCAATGATTTCTGGCAAGCGTTCGTCAAATTCATGCAAGCAATCGCGATAACCATGAGCATTGCGACGGTGACCGTAAAGAGCATCAAAGTCTACCAAGTTGGTAAATGAGAACCCTTCTTGGAACTCAGGAAGTCCCATGGTCTTAATCAAGGTATCCATACCGTGACTATTTGATTTGTTGTGGCCCATATCGTGGTTGATACCAGCTCCGTTGAAGATATCGTTGATCTTACCAACTGCATAGGTATCAATACCTGCTTCGTTCAACTTGTCCAAAACAGTTGGCGCAAATGGTGAAACAGCCAAGTCACGACGGTTAGCTGTCCGTGTGAAGTTACCTGGTTCCCCAACATAAGGGCGGGCAATGATACGTCCTAGAAGAGCTGGACGTTCCAAAGTGATGGAACGAGCGTATTCACAGATACGGTATAGTTCATCCAAAGGAATGATGTCTTCGTGAGCTGCGATTTGAAGGACAGGGTCTGCTGATGTATAAATGATCAACTCACCCGTCTCCATTTGACGTGGTCCAAAGTCATCGATGACCGCTGTACCAGAATATGGTTTGTTAGCTTCGCGGATGACCTTACGTCCTGAGAATTCTTCAATTTTAGTCAAAATTTCTTCAGGGAAACCATTCCAGAAAGTATCAAAAGGTTCTGTAATATTAAGACCCATGATTTCCCAGTGACCTGTCATGGTGTCTTTCCCAAGAGAGACTTCTTGCAATTTTGTCGCATAACCAGTTGGGTTACTTTCAGCTGGCACAGTCTTCAATGGTACTTCACGAGGAATATTTCCAAGACCGATTTTGGCCATGTTTGGTACATTCAAACCGACGGTTTTAGAGATGTGGCCCAATGTATCAGATGCTCCATCTGGAACTCCTGCATTGACAAAGTTATTGGCATCTGGTGCAGCACCGATCCCAACTGAATCCAGCACAACTAAGTGCATGCGTTTAAATTTTGACATATACTGCCTCTTTCCTTTATTAAACTAGCTATATTATACCATATCCCTATAAGAAGAGAGCCGTTGATAGATCCGGCCCCTCTTTAGAGAAACCTATTTTTCGATGATGACAGGGCCATCTTGTGTCCCTACAATCACTTTTGAAATCATGTTCAAGAATAAACCATGCTCTACGACGCCTACGGTATGATCCAATTCATTGGCTAGAGCTTCTGCATCCTTGATCACCTTGAGATCCAAGTCAATGATAAAGTTACCTTGATCGGTGACAAAACGTTGGTCATCCGCGATACGGAAAGCAGGATGGTAACCTTTTTGTTCAAAGTGACGGAAGAGATTTTCAGCTCCATATTGCACCACTTCCACTGGAAGTTTGAAAGCCCCAAGAGTTGCGACTTGTTTAGATTCATCTACGATCCAAATGCAATATTTTGAATTAGTTGCGACGATCTTTTCCATGAGGAGAGCACCACCGCCACCTTTGATCCCGTTTAATTGAGGATCCACTTCATCTGCGCCATCCACTGTTACATCGACCACTTCAACATCGTCGATAGCCTTGAGCGGAATGCCTAAACTTTTAGCCTGATCATAGGTCACACTCGACGTCGTGACAGCTGTGATCTGCAAGCCTTCTTCTTTGATGCGACGACCCAATTCAGCCACAAAATAATAAGCAGTTGACCCTGTACCGAGACCGACAATCATGCCGTCTTTGACAAACTCAGCCGCTTTAATTCCTACCTGTTCTTTTAGGTTTACCATCATAGACCTCCTTTTATATTCTATTACAGTATAGCATATTCTGTAAGAGATTTCACTAATTATTTGAAAACCTTTCCATCTTTTAGTTCTAAAAGCAAAACCTTGCCCGTCCGCTGACTTTACGATAGAATAGAGATGAATCTACAGGAAAAGAGAAATGACATGATTACTAAAGAATTTGATACCATTGCTGCCATCTCGACTCCTCTCGGTGAGGGGGCGATCGGGATTGTCCGCTTGAGCGGGACAGACAGCTTTGCCATTGCGCAAAAGATCTTCAAAGGGAAAGATTTAAGCAAGGTAGCGAGCCACACGCTCAACTACGGCCATATCGTAGATCCAGATAAGAACGAGATTCTTGACGAAGTCATGGTGGGAGCCATGCGCTCGCCGAAGACCTTCACCCGTGAAGACATCATCGAGATCAATACCCACGGCGGGATTGCTGTGACTAACGAAATCTTGCAATTGGTCATCCGTGAAGGAGCTCGTTTGGCTGAACCTGGTGAATTTACCAAGCGGGCCTTTCTGAACGGTCGGGTCGATTTAACCCAGGCAGAAGCCGTCATGGATATTATCCGCGCCAAGACCGACAAGGCTATGAACATCGCCGTGAAGCAACTAGATGGTTCCCTGTCTGACCTCATCAACAACACGCGCCAAGAGATCCTCAATACCCTAGCCCAGGTCGAAGTCAATATCGACTATCCTGAGTACGATGATGTCGAAGAAGCAACGACTGAGATCATCCGTGAAAAGACAACAGAATTTGAAGCCCTCTTGACCAACCTCCTCAAGACCGCCCGTCGCGGTAAGATCTTGCGTGAAGGGATCTCTACTGCTATCATCGGCCGCCCAAACGTCGGCAAGTCGAGCCTCCTCAATAATCTTCTTCGTGAAGAAAAAGCCATCGTGACCGATATCGAAGGAACCACCCGTGACGTTATCGAGGAATACGTCAACATCAATGGGGTTCCCCTCAAACTAGTCGATACAGCTGGTATCCGGGAAACCGAAGACATAGTTGAGCAGATTGGTGTCGAACGGTCGAAAAAAGCCCTCAAGGAAGCTGATCTAGTCCTCCTCGTCCTCAATGCTAGCGAGCCCTTGACTGATCAAGATCGCCAACTCCTTGAGATCTCACAAGATAGCAACCGCATCATTCTCCTCAATAAGGTCGACCTCCCAGAGAAGATCGAAATCGACCAACTGCCGGAAGATCATATCAAAATTTCCGTTCTGAAAAATCAAAACATCGATCAAATTGAAGAACGGATCAACGCCCTCTTCTTCGAAAATGCTGGGCTGGTTGAGCAAGATGCGACGTATCTTTCTAATGCTCGTCACATCTCCCTCATCGAAAAAGCTGTTGAAAGCCTGCAAGCGGTCAACGAAGGCTTGGCTCTCGGTATGCCGGTCGACCTGCTCCAAGTCGACCTCACCCGCACCTGGGAAATCCTCGGAGAAATCACAGGGGATGCTGCTCCAGATGAGCTCATTACCCAACTCTTCAGCCAGTTCTGTCTTGGTAAATAACAAAAATGCGTATGTGTGCAAACATACGCATTCTTTTTTTGTTTTTATTTTCCTTGTTCTAATCGCTCGATGGTTTGATAAGCTTGGTAGATCAAGAAGAGCCCAGTAGCATTCAATACTGGAATCGCAATCGGCAACTCGGTCACGATTTGTGAGAAAGGTGAATTGCCAACAAAATGGAGTCCAAACCCTGCTACTAAATATCCCCAGCCTGCTGGTGCCAGATCCTTACGTCCTCTGCTTGCTTGGACAATCAAGAAGAGCCCCAGCATGACAAGTCCTGTGTAGACCCAGTGAGACATGGGTGCATTGGCCACACGGCCGAGAATCCCTGACACCGTGTAAGAGAAACCTCCCGGCAGGTCCTGACGAATATAGGCAAAGTCCTCGACGATCTGGAAACCAAGACCAGAGGCAATCGCCAAGAGGAAGATCGACTTGATGCGACGGACACTGAACAAATAGAGGACAAAGAAGATAGGGATCAACTTAAAGGGTTCCTCAAAGAGTGGCGCAGCGATGGCACTCTCGTACTGGTTCCAAAAGTCGCTATTTGGAGCGATCGCTTGAATCATGTCATGGAAATAGGTATTGGCAAAGCTAGACAACCAACCGGCAACAAAACCTCCACCTAGTAGAGAAAAGAGCACCGGTACCCATGACAACTTCCACTTCTTAGCAAAATGAAAGAGAGCCCAAACAGCAGGAAGTGCATAGACCAAGAGGATGAGGGTAGATAGTCCCACAATCCCGTACTGACTACCAGACATCCAGCCTTCTGTCAGTGACTGGGTCTCATAGGCCAAGCCGATCGCTAGCAAGAGTAAATACAAAAACAAAATCGATTTGCGTTTCATAAAAGACCTTTCTAAAGTGAAATGAAAAAGGCTGGGATACCAGTCTTTTTCGTGTAGTATCATTGTAACAGGATCAGCTTAAAAAAACAATAAATGTGGATTCGTGAGAAAAATGTAAAACGTAGATGGCGACAGATGGTTAACTAAATTTAGTTACTTAATCACCAAAGCTCCATTTTCCTCCGTTGCCAAGAGCTTCTCATCTTTATCATATATTTTAAGTTTTATACTGCTTGGTGTTTTTTGAGTTGCATTGTATTGCTTTACTATCTCTTCTTTTAAATCAAAAAGCGTCTTACAATAATCTTTTGGATTTATATTTGCTAAAGATAGCATATTTTCTGATACAGAGAAGACAAGGATCAGATACTCTTCATTATAATACACTCTCGCTATCTCATTTTCGCCATTGATTTGATTTTGAAGCATATAAGCAAATACTACATTAGGTTTTTCATTTCCAACCAATGAGGTAGGGGCTTGATTCATCCCTTTGACCACTGATTCTTTACTTTCCTTTGTAGAATCTTTTACATTCTGTTCAGTAGACTGCTCTTTTTTGTCTTCATTCTTCACTTCTTTTTGCGCGCACGATGACAGAAATAGCGAGAGAATGGTCATTGTAGCAAACATAGTTTTTTTCATAGATTTTCTCCTTTTATTTTTACAAGTAGAAAACGACCTGTAATTGACCAAAATTGCATAAGCTTCCTGTAAAAGATATACCAAACCTTTAATTTTATAACCTAATAGGTCATTAGATCTTTAATAGTTTAAAAAATTATTATCTAATATTATTCTACCATAATCTCTCTTACTTCAGTACTGCAAGAATCTGACGAATCATGTCTGGATCCCCGTCTGGCAATGTCACCGTTTCAGCATGGTCCAAGATCCCTTGGGTAAATTGCGTCATAAACTCTTCACTATTGAGTTCATCAGCAGACTGTTGCCAGTGGCTCGGTACAGGGTAGATCGTGACTGTTCCATCACCGTTGGATGCATAAGTGATATTTCCTTCAGCTGAATAAGAACCAAACAGATGACGCACATCTTTTGGATAATCAACGCCCAAGCCACCATTATAAATCTTGGTTCCAGCTGCACTATTTGAAATATTTAACTTGGAAGGAACGTTCTTAATCACATAAGCCCAGACACGCGCAGCTTCGACCTGAGCATCGGTGTAGCCTGGATAATCATTCTGATCAGCCTTCTTCGAAGACTTGACCTCGCTATCCGATCGAGTATTCCACTTCTTGGCCTTACTCGTCTTAGATGTACTACTGCTATCGTCTGTATCAGCTTGCTCCCGATCTTTCGGTTGCTCTTTCTTGCGATAGTAGAAATTGTCATCATCGCCATAAGCCGGTGACTGACCAGCCCAGATCCTATCCTTGGACTTATCCGAAGCATCGTCTTTGCCCGCTTTCTGACCTTTTGGAAGGAGCAAGAGACCATAGCCTCCAACACCCGACTTGGCACTAACCGTCATCTCAGCGACCTGGTCCTTCTGCTTAAAGCTCGATACATCAAGCTCAACATCCTCGCTGACCAAACCCTTGTCATCAAATACCAGCTCATTGCCACGACCATCGATCCAAGTCCCCTTGATACTCGAATAGTCCTTAGCCTTAATGGCTTTCAAATCCATACCAGACTGTTTTTTTTCTGAAGTGCTGGACTGCTGGGTATCCGAACTCTTAGGCGTCACCGTCTTCTGAGGACGACCACACGAAGCCAAGACCAAAGCAGAAAGCATAATCAAAAAACCTTTTTTCATATCAATCTCCCTTCACACACCTACTATTTTAGAAAAATAAGAAAGGAACGTCAAAGAAAAAGTGGAGATCTATAGAGCTGATCTGTAATATCAAAACTTTTTGCTAATGAATTTCACTACACGTTCCAGTGAAGGGAGCGACCGAGAGGGGCGTGATCTATGATCCACTTTACACCAATTTCAATCCACGCTCCCGCGAAGGGAGCGACAACCTTTACACAATTCCCAATCAACTTTTACAGATTTCAATCCACGCTCCCGCGAAGGGAGCGACGGGGTAGCTGTAACCCCTAAGACTTCCGAATCTTTATTTCAATCCACGCTCCCGCGAAGGGAGCGACGCGAGCTTCGTGCAAGCGTATAATATCAACCTCTTTATTTCAATCCACGCCCCCGCGAAGGGAGCGACTTGATTTCTAATATTTTAGCCTTGTCTTCTTTGTTATTTCAATCCACGCCCCCGCGAAGGGAGCGACTTCATTCTCGATTACTTCGATGATTGGAAGATGTATTTCAATCCACGCCCCCGCGAAGGGAGCGACATTTTTGACTTCATCGCTCAAGTCCTCAAGAGATATTTCAATCCACGCCCCCGCGAAGGGAGCGACTGACGCGATCGTGTTCGCGCTCATCTGGCCGTAAATTTCAATCCACGCCCCCGCGAAGGGAGCGACTCAAACTAGCTTCACGTTTGACGTACACAACCCAATTTCAATCCACGCCCCCGCGAAGGGAGCGACGCGTAATTTGAACGGTGCTATGTCCTAGTCTATCGATTTCAATCCACGCCCCCGCGAAGGGAGCGACGATGAAAACCGTAATTGTCCAGTAGTCTACTATATTTCAATCCACGCCCCCGCGAAGGGAGCGACGTGTAAACCCAACAAATAAAGTTGAACTTAAAGCCATTTCAATCCACGCCCCCGCGAAGGGAGCGACTCTCCGATATCTCTATCAGTAGGTACGGGATCATCATTTCAATCCACGCCCCCGCGAAGGGAGCGACAGACCAAGAGATGGTATTCATCAACGTAAACGGTATTTCAATCCACGCCCCCGCGAAGGGAGCGACCGTGGTTGTCTAATCGTCTAACTGCGGTTAAACATTTCAATCCACGCCCCCGCGAAGGGAGCGACAGCAGTAGGTGGTCGCCTTGTCAAAATCAAAGCAATTTCAATCCACGCCCCCGCGAAGGGAGCGACATAACGGACAATCTTTGAAATGTCTGTTATAACAATTTCAATCCACGCCCCCGCGAAGGGAGCGACACGGCCCGCTTTAAAATTGCATTTTGTAAGCGTAATTTCAATCCACGCCCCCGCGAAGGGAGCGACTAAAGACCTCTTTGATGAGGCCTCTCAAAAATTAATTTCAATCCACGCCCCCGCGAAGGGAGCGACTATTTGGGATTGGATGAGATATAATTTTGAACCTATTTCAATCCACGCCCCCGCGAAGGGAGCGACCAGATCACAGGTACAATCCACAGCAAAAATGATATTTCAATCCACGCCCCCGCGAAGGGAGCGACCGTTCAGCATCGATGATGATTCTCTACCGTTTTAAATTTCAATCCACGCCCCCGCGAAGGGAGCGACGGCAGGAGATCGAAAACCTCAAGTCTGCTATTTTATTTCAATCCACGCCCCCGCGAAGGGAGCGACGCACCTCGAACTGGGACTTGATGCGCTGATCGATGAATTTCAATCCACGCCCCCGCGAAGGGAGCGACTTCATGGCTGGGTCTTCGTTGTCATAAGTCCCTTTATTTCAATCCACGCCCCCGCGAAGGGAGCGACGAAACTTTGAACAATTGCCATTCATCTGTTAATTATTTCAATCCACGCCCCCGCGAAGGGAGCGACTATTCAAAATCGTATTCATTGCCCGCATAATTGAGAATTTCAATCCACGCCCCCGCGAAGGGAGCGACCGGGGTTACAGCTACACCAGACAGAGGAGATATATTTCAATCCACGCCCCCGCGAAGGGAGCGACGCGAACCACGCGCCGGGGCTTTAAAACCATGAAAATTTCAATCCACGCCCCCGCGAAGGGAGCGACTTCAGAAGCAAGATGAAAGGTTGGGGTTCTAATATTTCAATCCACGCCCCCGCGAAGGGAGCGACGAGATATTCGCTTCTCAAGCGTGGTATATGTCACGATTTCAATCCACGCCCCCGCGAAGGGAGCGACACAAGTCAGCTTGCGAGCAAAAACGACTTGGAAATTTCAATCCACGCCCCCGCGAAGGGAGCGACGTTACAGCCATAGCATCACGCTCCAATCAATGCAAATTTCAATCCACGCCCCCGCGAAGGGAGCGACCTCTGGGTCGTTTTGTAACTGAGAAATGCGAGTTAATTTCAATCCACGCCCCCGCGAAGGGAGCGACTTGTACCCTGTAAATATGTAAAGGAACATAAATATTTCAATCCACGCCCCCGCGAAGGGAGCGACTGGGGGCAGTCGCAGAAAAACGGCTGGCACGATATTTCAATCCACGCCCCCGCGAAGGGAGCGACAGCGCAAAGTTGCACCGTTTATGGCTAAAATTGATTAATACAAGGGAATTATTATTCCCTAAAATTCAATTTTGCCATTAATTTTTCTAATTTTTTGCGCGAAACCCCTGCTATTTTATGAGCAACTTCGATTCGCACTCCTCGTTTTAAAGTATTAATACTCCTATATCAGGATCATAACTTGTATCTCGTCCAATAGTCTCCACTCGATTTTGCCAATTTTTCCCAAGAAAATAAAATCGAATACTGTCGGAATCAGGGTCAATAATATCTAGTAACTTAGACTTTATTTCCACAAATTCTGCGGGAGCTACTGAACATTCAAATACTGAATTTTGAACACGTTGGCCGTAATCAACACACAGTTTTGCAACATGGCGCAGACGCTTCCTTCCTTTTGCTGTTTCAGTATTGACATCATATGTCACCAGTACCATCATATATAAACTCCTATACCATAAATGGAGGATATGACTCAAATTCCCCACGAATAGCTTTTGCTAATAATTGGGCTTGAACATAAGGTAAGAGCATCATTTTCACCTTTTCTTTAGTATATGGATGTTCAACTTCCATATGTTTTCTTTTCTGCCACAGTTCTAGAAACGTGGCACGTCCTTTTTCTGATAGAAAAACACTACCGTTTTCTTTAAATTCAAAGTCTTTTTTCGATATTTGACCTTTATTTATCAGAGAAAATACAAATCTATCTACAATAAAGGAACGAAACTCCTCTACTAAATCTAAAGCTAAACTAGCACGACCCGGCCTATCGGTATGAAAGAAACCAACATAACTATCTAGTCCCACTGCTTCCAACGCAGATTGGCATTCGTAAGTTAATAAACTGTATCCAAACGATAATAAAGCATTCACACAATCTAACGGTGGCCGTCTAGTACGACCGTTAAACTGGAACGTCTCTTTATCATTTAGGATAAAATCATTAAAAATTCTAAAATATTGGTTTGCAGCTTGTCCTTCAATTCCCAGAAGGGAATTTTTATCCTCAACTGACTGAACCTGTTCCAACGCCCAAGTCAACTCTGTGTTTACTTCTTCGAAGAGATGAGTATCGATTCGATCTCTATGATCTCGCTTAAAACGGAGAAGATATTTCCTGGAATTAGAGATTTTTGCAAGAATGAATCTTTGCGCATATTCTAATGACAGTTCTGCATCTGCTAAACGATACTGTTGCCTTCTAAGTAGAACATTCCCATTTGTGGCTCCAACAAATCGACCGCAAAAACGCCCCTGAGGAGTATGAAAAGATAAATTAATCTGATTTTCAGCGCACAACTCAATTAAAGATGGAGATGCTCCCAGGTAAGAAAAACATACAATACCATCAATAATTCTATACGGGAAACGACTGATGACTTTTCCTTCTTGTTTTATGACGATATTATCTCTTTCTCGAGTCAAATAAAAGTTATCTTGCGTTAAATATAATGTATTAAGAAGCTTTTTCATAAGCCATCCTCACTTTTTAGAGCATGAAAAATATAATTATCAATATTGCGATTCTTCTTGCTTAAGCGTGGCATACAAATATCAACCAAAGAACATAATTGACAATTTTTAAAATACTCAGCTTTCGGAACTACTTTATGCTCATAATATTCGTGCATTTGAGAGGCTAAAGAAACTACTTCTTTTCGTAATTCAGGAGTAATTTCTATTCGTTTCTTTTGATTGACACGATGATAATATAGATAGCTATACTCGATTGTACACCCAAGAGTCTCTTCAAGGCAAATAGCTTGAGCAACTAATTGAACAATATCGTAAATATCTTTTTTGTCTTTTCCTCGCTTATATTCCACGATAATTGGTAGCCACTTGCCACTTCTACCTTTAAGCTCAATTCCTCTTTCATCTTTATGAAACTCAACAACATCTAATATCCCATAGAGCCCTAGCTCTTTTGAGGATACATGCATTGCTCGTGAGATAATAACATCATTACGTTTCTCTTTTACATAAGGATCGTCCGCTTTTTTGTGTAAAATCTGTCCATGAGCTGTCGCCTCATTATCAGACCATTGTTGTTCAATATGAATTAGACTCCATTGCCGTTTACAAAATTGGAAATGCTGGATACCAGATAACATCAAATAGTCATTTTCTGCGTAGACCATTTTATAGTCCTTCTAGAATATCAACTTTCAATCCTTTATTTTCATATTCTGCTAACTTCTCTTGATTAAGATGAATACCATAATCTTCATAAGTATTCTTTTCTTGGTTTTCTTTGTCAAATTCAAACAAGTCAAAAACACGCGCACTAGAAATATTTCCTAACTTATTAGAATGAGTAAACCAGAAGACTTCCCTTACACGCATTGATCCTTCAGGACGTGCAGAAGAGGCATCATTTTCGAAAAGACTTACTAGTGCTTGCTTAATCACCTCTACGTCTTCCGTAGAAAATCCAGTTTTTTCAGCAAAATTTGGATTAATAGATCCCTTCAACAAATAAACTCCGTAATCAACAAAATATTTCATTCCCATAGTATCGGATGAACGTCCACTTTCATTTTTAGCTTCCATCCCATTTGTACTTCTTGTAATCTGTAAACTAGAGATTACGATTGGTTCCAACGATTTAGCCATATTTATAGAAACTGGTCCACGAACACCAATTGATTTTTTCAAATAAGTAAAAACTTGACCAAATGAACGAACATCTAACCACAATTTATTAGCTTTTTCTTCAATATCTTCATCAGAATCTTTTGCATTAAATTGATTAGAAAAACGTTTTTCAAGTGAACGAAACTCATCTTCAATACGGTCTCCAGCTTGAACAAAAGTTGGATGACCAAAGTCTTGCATACGATTTCTAATTTTGCGCTTAATCGCCACATCAGAAATTAAGCCATGTCCCTTAGCATCTGTTCTTGGCATATTACCCGATAATGGATCTCCGTTAGCATTTGCTTCTCGTACCTCAATTGTTACCATAAAGTCAATTTTATTTTCTAACATAAGCTAGTTCTCACTTTCGTTTTTTTCTTTTTTAGTATAAAAATATTGTTTTTCGCTATAATAACCAAAAATAAATTGATAATCTAAAGGATCATTTATATCTTTATTCGTCATTAAAGGACTTAATAGAGAAATGATTTCTTCTCGCTCTTTTTCCAATTTATTATAGATTCCTCTAGAGTTTAATTTGACTGTCTCTTCATAAGGTTTAACTTTATTTGCGAGGTTCATCATCAACTTAGCTGGTTGGCTCGTATAGGCATTCCAATACCTTTCAGCATTTGTTATCCTTTCTTGATTACCACCTTCTATACGATATCTCTGAGCTTCCATTAACTCAAAAATAGCTAGTAATCGTCCAAATAGATAAGAACGATTAGTGTTTTCATGGTCTACCATTGGATTAAACTCCTTTCCATATTGTTTATGTAGAACTGCTAAACTAACTTGTTGCAATGAATGCCAACATTTAGGATAATTTTGCCGATGTTTAATATTAGCTTCAAGTTTTTTAACGATTGTATTTGGAATGGATTTCCCATCAATTAAGGCTGTCACTAATTGCTGATATTGATCACTTCGAAAACTATCATTGTCTAATTCTAGATAACGTCCTCTATCTACACCATAGGCCGCATTAATAATCTCATTAAAATTTGGTGTTTTTTGTTTATATATTCCTGATTTTGTTCTCGCTTCCCAAGAATAAGTATCTTGCCAATTCTCCAGATTTTTTAATAACTGAGATACTTGAAGTTGACGGAAATATTTTAGAGCGATACGGCCATTACTTGTTTTGTTTAATATTGCAATATAATATGTAGCATCATTTCCAAATAATTTTCGTCCCTTAATAAACGAAGATCCAATCTCTTTATTCTCAGCATTTGGTCTAATCAATTGATGACGTTCTTCTATATCATCATCTTCATCCTCAAATAGGCTATCAAACTCCGGTTTAACAATATCTAATTGACTTTTATTTGCCAAATCATCACTAAACCAGTTAATAAGATACTGTGATGATCCCAACCATGTACTACTGTTATTATTTTCAAGCAAATACTTAATCATCAAATGGATTTTTTCAGAGGTTTCATAACCTACACTAAAAACATCTTCGCGTTCTTTAAAACGTCCTTTATAAGCTTCGCCTTTATTACTAACAGAAATGATTTTAGCATTTCCCATCAATCCTCTATGCTTATTTGTGATTGTCTCATTGCGTCCGCTTATATTACACACTCCCATATTATCTTGAAATGCTCTTACAAATGATATAAAGGATTGATGTAATTCTTTGTATGTCGTTACAGATTCATCTTTGAAATCATGGTATTGTACAATCGAAAACTCAATGAAACAAGCAGATAAATCAATCGTTTTACTTTTTTCATTCGAATCTTGATAGGTTACCTTCAAATTTTCTCTTTGATAGGATTCACCAAACAGAGAATTTAAAACGATATTTAAAAAATCCGCTCTAAGTATAAACCTCTGAATCTTTTCTAAATAATCTTTAACCTCTTCTTCCTTACAAAAGCAGACCCAATTAGCAAGTTGATTATGGAATTCTTCGTATTGAGATTGACTAACTTCTTGAACATAATAAGATAGTTTATCTACCAAAGGATGTGGTGCCGGATTGCTACCAGACCTTGCAACAGAATTGCTCGTTACTGGAAAAATAATCGATTGATTATCTGGCATGAATTCCGCTTTATAAAAGGTACCATCTTTATTCAATTTGATGAGAATTATATTATTGCCATTCGATTTCAGACTGGTATGGTATAGTGGAAGCAATACAGGATCATTATCACCTGTTTGTTGATCTACTAATCCAATCTCCTCTGCTTTTTCATATGCATTTAATAGAGAAGTAAAAAAATCCATTAGCTTTCTCCTTTCTCCATCTCTTCATATTCGTTAAACTCATCATCAACTGATTTAATTTGACCAGGTAGCTTAAAAGCATAGCTGGATAAAGTATTAACTATTTCACATTCCTTCTGTGACTTAAATTTAATAATGCCATCCTCCATAACTGTTTTTGCGAAATAAGATTTCAATGGTGTTTTTTTATCTGTTGGGTAGGCAAAGGAATGAAACATAATTCCTAAATCGATGGAGAATCCATCATAATAGGATGGGCAGTTCTCATATTCTTCTTGATTAATTTCATCCACCAAGGCAAAGCACTCCCTTGTTCCAAGAAAAACATCCCGTCTTCCACCTTTTCGAATAGACCGCTCCATAATCGCTTCGTGTTTATTTGCCTGTCTATCCTGTATCAAATCTTCGCGATTCTCATTCCAAACAAAATGAAACTTTACAAGATACTCTACATCACTCAAATAAGAAACATAGCTCAGGTCAGCACTGTAATCGTGTAACAAAGCACGAACACCGTGCAACTCTGTTTGTATTTGATTAACGACCTTAACTTCAGTTATAACATTTGTAAATGTAGGTTTATGATAAATCCCGTCAACTATTCCTTGTAAAGCCTGCCGAGTCGGAACCGAATACGACGATCTTTCACTCCCACCTTTAGTTGCTGGATTCGTAAATAATGCCCTATCGCCACGAATTCTAGCATAGAAATTTCTTGATCTATACAAGGTAAAACCCTCCTTCTGTTCTTTTATATTGCTATTTTAATCTTGCTATAGAAAAAAACCTAACTTGTTTACATAATAAAGTTTTGCATCTCTATGGTAATTCCTTTCTTTTCATGATAATACCCATCTGATAACACTAGTACATTTCCATTTAGATACGATTTTGTTGCTTCTAAAATAGGATCATGCTCACGCACATTTACAGTATAAGATTGCAATTCCTTTAAGAGGTTTTTTATAATCTGAAATTCTCCTTCTGAAGGATAATCAGACTCACACAGCTCTTCCAACCGAGATATCTTTTCTATTGCATCACCGTATGGAACTAAAACTCCTATTGTCTCATTATTGATCAAGTTCATCTTTTGTCCGGCTGTTTTAAATGCTTGCTTCATTCTTCCTTTAAAGTTAGGTCTTAATTGGTATTCATTTATACTTAAATAATCAAAAACTGACTCCCCATGTGATAATGGATAATTCATTGAAGATTGATTATTTGCATAGTAATATTCAAAGAAATCTTTATTTAAAAGTGAAGTATCAATTGGAGATGAATTTTTATGTAGTATGAACTCTGTTGCTTCTTTCTTATTTTTGATTTCTTTAAGTCGTGATATATTCTCCTCCTCATTCATAAGGTTCACTAATGTAACTTGCCCTTTTTGACGCTTCCCTTCACGGTTACAACGTCCACTAGCCTGAACAATTGAATCGATTCCAGCATAAGAACGAATAACTTGATTAAAATCAACGTCCACTCCTGCTTCAATTAATTGCGTACTAATACAAATAATTGGTACACTATCTTTTAAATGCTGCTTTATTTCTGATATCATATCAAATCTATGCTGAGCACACATATTTGTTGATAATTGATAGAGAGGACGATCTGTCAGTTCTTCAAGCATTGTATAGAACTTATCAACTGTTTTTTTGGTGTTAAAAATTGCAAGTATGGACTCATTATTATCTAAAACAAAGTCAACTAATTCTGCTAGGTTTGTATATTGATTCTCTTCATTAAATTTTCTAAGTTCTGTTCTTGCAAACACTTCTGTTTCATCATGAGTTAACTCAACTATATCAGAACATTCGCCGTTCTTCCCACCATAATCTAGACGATGAGTTATTGAGGTTGAATCATAGGCAGGTTGCGTTGCAGTACAGAGGATTATCGTCGTGTTCATGACTTTATTTAAGAAGTTCATTGTTAAATTAAACAAAGTTGTGACTTCAATAGGTAAGGATTGGACTTCATCTAAGATTAAAACACTATTCGCTAAATTTGAAAAACGTCTAATATTAGATGATTTTGTCTTAAATAACGTTTGAAAAAATTGAACCATAGACGTGAGAATAATTTGACTATCCCAACTATCAATTAAATAATCTAACATCAATGTGTTTTTATCATCATTATCATCATTTTGGTGAATTACATTTGAATGATGTTCTAATACCCCAGCATCACCTGTTATTTTTTTGATCTCAGAAGCATTCTGCTCTAAGACTGATAAAAAGGGAGTAATGTAAAAGAATCTTGATTTTTTCTGCTTTACAAGTTGATGGAAAGCATATCGCATACTGAGATTTGTTTTACCTGCTCCAGTTGGTAAATCTAATCGATAGATTCCAGCTGAATCGTTTTCTCCTCTTTCCTTTACTCTCTCACTAATTTGTAAACGAATTTCATTTAGCCGTGTCGTAGGCTTGCCAAAACCTCTATATTTTTCTTCAATAGCACTTAAATAGGAACGATTTAATTCTTCCCTTTCTTTAGATTTTAAAGGTTGAACAATTATACCGTAAGCATTGATAGTGTCTAATATATCTGCATTTTTTAGTAACGATAAATAAAGCCTAATAAAACAACTTGAATAAAAATCTTTTTCACTTTCATTAATCCATTTTAAAGTAGTCCAAGCTTGTTGATAATTTTCGAATGCTTTTTTAATTAAATTATCTAAGGAGCTATATCCATAATAAGGTAATTGACTTTCTAACTTTTGTGCAAAAGGTTCAATATCTTCTTGATAACGACTGCTTTCAGTTCCTTCAATTATTCTATACCGTAGCCTGTTGTATGTATATTGAGAGGCATTTATTGTTTCATCTTGGAGTAAAATATCATACATCCCATGATGTGATGATATAACGTAAGCACATATTTCTTGAAAAAACTCTCTATCTGTTTTCTCTACATTTAAACTTTTCAAACAGACTTGTATCTTTTGGAAAAGATACCTTGCTCCAGCCGAGGAGTGATCAACATGCTTATTAGGATGCAATAAGAGTTTATCTTGAAACTCTTGATTAGCTTTCCCTAAATCATGATACAAGCCCAATAAAAATAGAATGTCTCCTTGATCAATAACGTTCGCATCTTCTCGTGCCTTAGTCGCAACATTAAAAGAATGATCTTGAAGGGATTGAACATTCCCATTATTATCCTTATGAGCTAAAATCATAACAAACCTCGCAAAATTCTAGATGTTATAATATTAACTTTATTTTACTCCTACTTTCCTCAAAAATCAATTCATTATATGGAGATATTCCATCTATTTTTAACTTCTTTCTTACACACAAAAAGGAACTCGCATACACGAGTTCCTTTTTCTTTATGTCCCCTGCCGGAATCGAACCAGCAACTACTCCTTAGGAGGGAGTTGTTATA
>OGJJ01000940.1_pt1 | contig 23927 bp, 30 predicted proteins | sample 1572081 | NCBI WGS metagenome assembly OGJJ01 (sample SAMEA2582122, study PRJEB24529) | metagenome | biome: Human gut stool | place: China | collected 2011
CAATGGCAAGGCGCTGGCCGCACAGCTTATTGAACAGGGTGGATTTGCCCACGTTAGGGCGTCCCACCACTGCTACGATCGGTTTGGATTTTTTCTTTGCCATATTTTTCTCCCTCTTTTTTTACAAGGTTCTTTTAATTTTAGCTTATTTCAAAAATGTTGTAAAGAAGAATCACGGATTATTCTTGACTCATGTCCTGTCCAATGATATAAAATGTAATGTAATCACTTTACTTATATTTTACCGTACCGGAGGCCATTATGCCAAATTTAACTCAACTTGAACAGGCAATTCCCGTTGCACCCTTAAAAATCGTAGCACTGGATTCTGCCCGTGATCTCGGAAACAAAATCAACGACTATCTTGTAGATTTCCGCAATGCAGTGAAGCATCGTGCCAAAAGCGATCCTGCTTTCCATGGTTACATCGAAGATACCTATCTGTTAAACTTCAAAGAGCCACGTTTCGGCTCCGGCGAAGCCAAGGTGGAATTATCGGAATCTATCCGTGGTAAGGATCTCTTTATTCTTGTGGATGTATGCAACCACAGTATCACTTATGATATGCAGGGTTACACCAACCACAAATCTCCCGATGACCACTATCAGGATTTAAAACGCGTCATTGCCGCTGCAAACGGAAAGGCACACCGCATCAATGTCATTATGCCCTTCATGTATGAGGGCAGACAGCATAAAAGAAGTGGTCGGGAATCTTTGGACTGTGCCTATGCACTGGAAGAACTTTCCCTGATGGGTATGGACAATTTCATCACCTTTGACGCCCATGACCCCAGAGTACAGAACTCCACCCCTCTTTGCGGATTCGATAACTTTTCTCCCAACTACCAGTTCGCACGCACGCTTCTGGAGCATGTTCCGAATCTCCATATTGATAAAGAGCATCTGGTTGTCATCAGCCCCGATGAAGGCGCTTTGGATCGCAGCATCTACTTTGCAAATGTTCTGGGTGTCAACACCGGTATGTTCTACAAACGCCGTGACTACGCTACCATCGTAAACGGCAAAAACCCTATCGTTGCCCACGAATTCCTGGGTGACAAGTTAGAGGGCAAGGATGTTATCATCATTGATGACATGATTTCTTCCGGCGGCAGTATGCTGGATACCTCCAAGCAGTTAAAGGAAATGGGTGCCGGCCGGGTATTTATCTGCTGTACCTTCGGTCTCTTCACCGATGGTCTGGAAGCTTTCGATAAAGCTTATGCAAACGGAGACTTCGACCGCATTATCACCACCAACCTGACCTATCAGATTCCGGGATTAAAAGAGCGTGAATACTACATTGAAGCGGATATGAGCAAATTCATTGCTTCTATTATTGATTTTATGAATCATGATGTATCCCTGGAGGGAGTCAGAACACCTACCAGTAAAATTAACGAGATTCTGGAAGCATACCAGAATAAATAAAAAAATGCCGTACCCGGAAAAAGGTACGGCATTTTTTGTTTACGCTTTTTGCTGTTCTGCACTCTCCGGCTTCCAGAGTGGAAATGTAAGCATAACCTTGAACAAATCTCCATCCAGGTATATCTGAAAATCGCCTCCCTGAAGCTTCGTCAGATCTTTTGCTATAGAAAGTCCCAAACCGCTTCCTTCGGTACTGCGGGACACATCTCCCCGGATAAAGCGCTCTGTCAGCTGGTCGGCGTCAATATTTAAGGGCTGGGCAGAAATATTCTTCACCGAGACTTCTACCTTTTCCTGCTCCCCGCCTGCCGGCTGCAGCACATTCACATCAATATACACGCGGGTATTGGGCATGGCATATTTGTAAATATTGTTAAAGAGGTTTTCCACCACCCGCCAGATGCGCCGGCTGTCTGCCCAGATATAAAGTCCAGACTGGGCATAGGTGGCAACCACCTGTAACCCCTTTTCCTCAAACTTCTCTGTGAATTCTCCCACCGTCTGGTTAAACAGCTCCACCAGATTGATCTTTCCACAAACCAGATTCACATTGCCGGAAGATGCTTTGGACGCCTCCACCAGATCCTCGGTCAAAGTCTTTAGCCGCTGGGATTTCTGATCCAGGATTTCCACATACTCCCGGATTTTCTCATTGTCCACCTGTTCCCGTTTAATGAGATTCACATAATTGATAATAGAAGTCAAGGGCGTCTTTAAATCATGGGACACATTCGTTATTAAATCTGCCTTTAATCTTTCATCCTTGATACTGGTTTCCACCGCGCCCCGGATGCCTTCTCCAATATGATTCACAGCCGTTGCCAGTTTCAGGTTACCGCCATGCATATCCGTGGTATCAATCTGGTATTGCAGGTCTCCGTCGCAAATCCGTTCAATGCCACCGATAATCTTCTCTCGATCCAGATTGGTCTGGATAACATAAACCACCATCAGCCCGTCCACCAGGAGCAGTCCCAGAATCGCACTCATCTGCACATCATTACGGCTGCTGCGCATGAACAGATAGATTCCCATGAAGTTCACGAAGAAGGTAAACAGGCTGGGAAGCAGAATCCGCATGATTGCCGGACTGTGATCAAAAAATAATAACAGCAGTTTTCCTATCCATTGAAAGAATCGGGTTCCGGTTTTTCCAATGCCCTTACACAGGAAACGGAGGATGCTGTTTTTCCACAGTTCCCCTGCTTTCCCTCTCCGTACAAGCCCGTAAAAAAGAGAAAGCACCAAAAAGCTGGCGATGCCCGCTAACAATACGCTGCACCAGATAATCTGATGGCTGCCGATCCGCAGTTCCTGCTGTAGCTGCAGGGCATATCGGGCACCAGACACAACGGCGGCCATCCCCACTGCCTCTATCAACAGAAAGATTTCTGTGGGCATCCGGTCAGTCATCCCCAGAGATTCCTTTCCGTAGCCCTGCTCCTGTACCTGCTTTATGGTGAGATAGATCAGTAACACCCCATACAGAATCAAAGCCACCACTGCAGTTCCTACCAGATACCACCAGACCGGTAAAACTTTATGATAGGTTTCCAGTGCCTGGGTATAGGCATCCGAAACAGGGTAGGTCGTGTCCACTGCCATCCACACCTTGGTTTCCTCCGGGTAGGCATACTGATAAGAATGTAAAACCTCCTGGACATAGGATTCCTCGATCCAGGTATTGGTATCGTAAGTCATTTCCGCGGGATAGTAGTATATATAACGGCCGTTTTTTTCAAACCGTTCTGTGATATTTTTATCCTTTAGACCCGTAATATCCACATTGGAAAGATAAACCGCCTCACCGTCCACCATCATGCGGATGCAGTACCGGAAATTGGAATGCCCCTCGTTGAAGTAATCTCCCTCGTCCAGATATTCCTCGTAATTATAATACAGCTGGGTAGCTGCCTGTTCAATATTCTTGCAAAGCTGCTCATACTCTGACTGATTACTTACCAGTTCCTGGATTTGTTTTCCATCCACGGTCAAATACCGGCAGATCAGAACCTCCAGATACACATTACTTGGCTCATCCTCATAGAGTTCTGCCATATCCGCTGTGACCATGGATTCTTCTGCCAGCACCTGTTCCGCTTCCGCATAGGTGGGCACATCCGCATAGAAGGTATTCTCATCCACCAGCATATAGTTCCGCTCAAAGCCAAACTTTTTCCATTTTAACAAATCCTCCAGATAATATCTGGCGGTGACATACTGTTCCGGCAGTGTTCCGGCACGATTCACATAGGCAGTGACATCAATGACCTTTTCCGGGTCATAGACACCCTTGGTCTCCATCTGGCTGCGGATTACCGCAATACGTGCCGCATCCGCGATATTGCTGGACAGAATATCTCGGAAAATATAGGATTCCTCGTAATTGCTGCTGTCCACATTCCACGGCGTCACCAAATAGCTGGTGGTGGATTTCATCATGGACACCTGTACGGAAGAACCTACGATCAAAATAGAGATACAGGCTGCCGCCAGCATTGCCAGCCAATGCTGGCACCAGATCAGCAGTCTGCGTTTTCTCCCACTCTTCATGTTATTGCTTCTCCACCTTATATCCTACGCCCCATACAACCTTCAAATAACGGGGTTCCTTGGGATTAATCTCAATCTTCTCACGGATATGACGAATATGTACCGCCACCGTGTTATCCGCACCGATAGCATCCTCATTCCAGATACTTTCATAAATCTGGTCGATGGAAAAAACACGCCCCTGATTCTTTACCAAAAGGAGAAGAATATTATATTCAATCGGTGTCAGCTTTACAATTTCTCCATCCACCGTCACTTCCTTGGTATCGTCATTGATCACCAGACCACCGGCCTGATAAATTTCTTCTTTTGTATCCTGGTTTCCCCGGCTTCCCAGACTGGTATAACGGCGAAGATTGGACTTCACTCTTGCAACCAGTTCCAATGGATTAAAGGGTTTGGTCATGTAATCATCCGCCCCTATGTTCAACCCCAGAATTTTGTCTGCATCCTCCGATTTGGCAGACAAAAAGATAATAGGAATACTGCTTGTCTCCCGGATCTTTAAGGTAGCATGAATACCATCCAGGCGTGGCATCATAATATCAATAATCAAAAGCTGGATGTCATTCTTCTGCAATTGCGCGATCGCCTGCTCTCCGTCGTATGCTTTAATAACCTCATACCCTTCCTGTACCAAATAAATTTCAATGGCATCCACAATTTCTTTATCATCATCACATACTAAAATCTGTGTCATATCCGATTATACCCATCCTTTCCCAAGATTTACTATAGCTTGAAAACCTTAAACTGTCATGTGGCTTTCTTTAAAAAAACCTTAATCTTCCACCTTTAATTTTAAGAAAGCTCCCAGATTTCCTCTCTTTCCCTGTGTTGCCCGATGGGAAAAAAGATACGTATGGTTACAACAGGTACATAAGTCCGTCATTTCCAGATGTCCGGGCAATATCCCCGCTTCTGTCAATACCAGCCGATTTGCCTCCCACAGATCAAGCTGCCATTTCTGACCTTCTTCCGTGACTTTGCCTTTTTTCAAAACCGTTTCCTCATGTCCGGCAAATTCCCGGGCAAACTGTCCGGCCACATCATCACTTACCTCGTAACAATCCTGGCAGATCGATGGTCCAATGGCACTCAGCACATCCTCCGGCTTCGTGCCAAAGGCTTCTCCCATCGCACGCAGTGTCTTTTCCCCCATCCGGTTCACCGTGCCTCTCCATCCGGAATGGGACAAGCCGATGGCCCGATGAACCGGATCCACAAAATATAAAGGTACACAGTCCGCATAAAAAGTCACGAGACAAATTCCGGGAAGATTCGTAATCAGTCCGTCCACATTCTGATAATCACGCTCTGTCACGATTCCCTTTCCCAGATCCTGTTCTGTCACCAGGTGCACATTCGTGGTATGTGTCTGATGAGACACTACCATATGATCAATATCCGTGTTCAGGGCCTGCGCAATTCTCCGGTAATTCTCCCGCACTGCCTCAGGATTATCCTGCATCGAAAAGCTGAGATTGGTGGTCGCATAGATTCCTTCACTGACACCACCCAGTCTGGTGGTAAAAAGATGATCCACAATCCCCGTCTGCTCCAATAAGGGAAAGGAGAGATAAGGAAAGTCAACCATCCCCTCTGCTTCTTCTCCCGAAAAAATCCGTGCATATCGCTGAACCGGTGCAGCATCCCCGGTATGCTTTGTGCGCTTCCATTGCATTCTATTTCCGTATGTCATTTTTTCCTCATTTCTGCTTTTTTCATTATCTTCTATTGTATTCTAATATCAGGACAAAGGCAATGACAATATCTGTGCTTCACGCAGACCATAAATGCAATTTACCAGGTGCTTTTTTTCTAATTTGTGGTACAATGTCAATTGCATGTACTTTTTAAGAAGAAAGCATAGTTAAGAAACGAGGATTAAAATGCAAAATTATAAACGTGGTTTGGCTGCAGGTATTCCCATTGCGCTAGGTTATATGTCCGTCTCCTTTACCTTTGGAATTATGGCAGTTTCTTATGGACTTGCCTGGTGGCAGGCGCTGATTATTTCCATGACCACCGTCACTTCCGCCGGACAGTTTGCCGGCATCGGTATTATGATTCATCCGGGACAGTATTTTCAAATGCTGATTTCCCAGATCACCATTAACATTCGTTACTCCTTTATGTCTATTTCCGTAGGGCAAAAGGCCGACAGCCGTTTTAAGGGTTTATCCCGTTGGATCCTTGGCTTTATGATGACAGATGAGATTTTTGCCGTGGCTACCCAGGAGGAAAGTGTCAGCCGCAGTTTTTTTGCCGGACTTGCCACCCTCCCCTATATAGGCTGGGCTCTGGGTACTCTGTTTGGAGCCATTCTGGGCAGCATCCTGCCTGAACGGCTGATGAGTGCTTTAAGTCTGGCAATCTACGGTATGTTTGTAGCTATTGTTGTTCCGGAAATGAAAAAATCACGCCCGGTTGTCCTGGTCGTGATCCTTGCCATTCTTTTAAGCTGTATGTTTTACTATGTGCCGTTCCTTTCCACGATTTCCAGTGGTATCACCATCACGGTGGTTGCTGTAGCCGCTGCCGTAATTGCTTCTCTGCTCTTCCCTGTTATGGATGAAGCAGATGCACAATCCTGAATGATTTTGGAGGTCTCACAGACAAATGAGAAATGATATCTTTTTTATCTACTTAATTATATTGGCAGGTTCCACCTATCTCATCCGGGTCATTCCCTTCATTGCAATCAAAGAAAAGATTAACAATCGGTTCGTACGTTCTTTTCTGTATTACATTCCGTATGCCGTTCTCACTGCCATGACGATTCCCGCAATCTTCTATGCCACCAACTGGTGGTTGGGCGCTGCTGTGGGATTAGTGGTTGCTGTGATCTTTGCATTAAAGGGAAAAGGCCTGACCACGGTTGCAGTTGCAGCCTGCGCTGCTGTGTTTATCGTAGAGCTGTTCGGATAAAATACGTTTATCCGATGTGTTCAAAAGCATTTCGATGCCAGGTAATCTGCTCCCCGCAAATTGCTACCACATCATAACGTACCGGTGTATCCAACGGAATATGCCTGCTATACAGATAATACTGGGCTGTCTGGCAGATTCGTCTTTGCTTCTGCCAGGTCACCGCCTCTGCGGGATTTCCGTTTCTTTCACTTTTACGGTATTTCACTTCCACAAAAACCAGATATCCCCCTTCTTGCATAATCAGATCAATTTCACCTCTTCGGCTGTAAAAATTACATTCCACGATCCGGGCTCCCCGGCTTTGTAAATATTGAGCTGCCATCTGCTCATAATCTTCACCCACAGCACGTTTGTTCAAATTTTTCCTCCGCTTTTCGCCCTGATCTTATCCATCGCATCCACAAAGACCAGGATCTCTGCAACCACTTCATATAATTCCGGCGGAATCATTTCACCGATTTCCAGTCTGGACAAGGTATCAGCCAGTTTGTCATCCCGGTGAGTGGGAACTCCTGCCTCTTTTGCTTTCTCAATGATCCGGTCTGCGGTAGCTCCCTTACCACTTGCCACTACCGTAGGTGCAGCATTCTGCGGGTCATATTCCAGGGCAATCGCCTGTTTCAGTTTCTTCTTTTCTGCCATCGTAAACCTCTATGCATTCATGCCATACTTTCAGGCTATGCTTTCATATCAAAGGAATAGGCTGCCACTCCCGTGGACATCACATTCCGGTTTTCCTTTAAAATTTCTTCAATAACAGCTGTTTCTTTTTCCGGATGTTCCTTCTGGATCAGTTCCGAATGCATCTGATAGCCTCGTTTCGCCAGACTTGCATCCAGCTTGTCAATATGGGCTGCCAGAAAGTCAATGGTTTCTTCGTCCTGGAGGTAAAACTTCGTGCTTACCTTCTGGTTTGCCATTGCCACATAGACATCCATCTGTCCCAGATGTTCCATATCCAGATGAAGCAATGCGCTCACCTGTCCGTCCTTTTTCGCCAGGTTCCGTTTGTTGGTGTACACATACAAGTCCCCGTGGGCGTTGAATTTTCCCATTTTTAAGGGCAGCTGCACATAGGTAAACATCTGATTCAGCTGATTCATAAACTCCACGTTTTCTTTCAGATTGGTAACGCTTTTCATCACCGCACTGTCTTCCTTTACAAAAGGCGTCAGCGCATCCTCCAGCTTCTGCGTCTGGCTGCGCAGTCTCTCATAGAGCTGGGTCACATTTTTGCCATTCTCGGTATCCTGGGGCTTTAGCAGCCACTGGCTGTCTATCTGTGCGTTTAGCAGCTTGGAAAAGGCGGGATTTATATAGAATTCATGTAACTGTCGGGTGGAAAGACTTCCCTTCTGTGCCAGCTGGCGGATAAGTTGTAAGGTATCCTGTACCGTGGCCGTTCCATCTGTTTCTCCCATTTCTTTTCCCAACAGCCGGTTAAGCTGATTTTGTTCCTCTTTGGAAAGCACCTCCTGAAGCTGCGGACTCCGGGGCTGCAGTTTTTGGCTTTCTCCGTCATCCGATACCGCTGCTGTTCCGCTGCTTTCTCTCCCGGCTGTTTCCGGCTGTATTATCGCTCCATCCTCTGTTACGCGTGTGCCCGGCAGCTCCCCGTTTTCCGCCAGTCCTTCCTGGGGAATCGCTTCTTCCGGTATTCCCTCTGCTCCCGCTTCCGGTAAAAAAGTATCCAATAGTGCCTGATAAAACGCTCCTGCCCTGTCTGCACCAAAGCGATCCGCAATCTCCGTGTAAGTGGCAGACAGCTCATTCAGAACCGTTTCCATTCCTTCCACCAGCTTATGTTCCAGATTTTTATATTGGGCAAACTGCTCCAGATTTTCTGTAGTAATAGGCATGCCGATTCTGGTCATCTGTACCAGATTCATCACCGGCTCCTCCGGATATGCTGTCATGGTACGGCTCATGTGCAGCAGGGATTCCTTATCAATGGGCATCCCCTCCTTCATCATAGCATTCACCATGGTCAAATTCTCCCCGGTGCCGGGAAGACCTGCGTCGTCCAACGCTTTCTGGGCATTGAGCCCCTGTTCCATATTAAAAAAAAGCGGACTGAGGCGTACCTGGGAAGAAGAGTTACCCATCACCGTGAAAAGCAGTTTCTGTCCCACCTGCAAGTTCATGCTTTCATCCACCTGTGCCCGGATGGTCTGTCCTTCTCCTAGCAGCAACTGGATTTCTTCTCCATCCAGAGATACAATCGTACCCTGTACCGTCTGTCCCGGCGCCATGCCCTCCAATATTGCCGTATTCGTTCTTCCTGCAGTACCGGAAGCTGACTGGTTTCCGGAAGTCTGGGATGCCCCGGCATCCTCCGTCACACGCGTGGTCGTTCTTAAATTAAACAGAGATTCCAAACTGATTGCCATACACGTTTCCTAATATCAGAAAAAGTTTTTAATAAAAGAGTGTCTGTGAATCGGACATGGTCCATAGGTCTGTAAAGCCTCAATATGGGCTGCAGAACCATATCCTTTATTTGCTGCAAATCCGTATTCCGGAAAAACTTCATCATACTTTACCATGAGACGATCCCTTGTCACCTTTGCCACAATGGACGCCGCCGCAATGGAAATGCTCTTCGCATCCCCTTTGATAATCGGCACCTGTTTCAAGGTCTCCGGCAGTCCCGGAATTGTCACCGCATCATTTAAAAGAAGATCCGGTGTCACCGAAAGCTTGGAAACCGCCTCCCGCATCGCCTCATAGGTTGCCTGGAGTATATTGATCTCATCAATTCGTTCCGGACTGTTATAGCCGATCCCAACCGCTACAGCCTCCTCCATAATCTGACCGTAGAGTTCCTCTCTTTTTTTCTCGCTAAGCTGTTTGGAATCATTCAGATACAGAAGCTTACAGTCCTTCGGCAAAATCACAGCACCTGCCACTACCGGACCGGCAAGGGGACCGCGTCCCACTTCATCAATCCCGCAAATATAGGCGTAGTCACTGTATTTTTCCTCATAAGCCTTCATTGCCTTGGTACGAGCCAGTTCCTTATGATATGCTTCCAATGTCTTTTGCGCTTTTGTCACCAGCGCCTTGACACCGCTTCTCTCATCTGTTTCATAGCATTGTATGAATACAGGCAGCTCCTCCGGAGTAGCTGCCTGTAGTTTCTGTTTAATGAAATTTATCTTTTCTTCCATTGTGCTCCTCTTACCTATTGATGTTTCAATATTCCAGACTTGGACAGCGGCCAGATACGGATAAATGCCCGTCCGATAATCTCATCCCGATGAATATTTCCCACTGCCTCCACACGACTGTCAGAGCTATTATTGCGGTTATCACCCATCACAAAATATTCGTCTTCTCCTAACGTAATGGGTTCCACCGCAAGTCCCGGATCCCGGATAATCTCCCTTCCATAGGACTCTTCCAGGATCTCTCCATTGATCCAGATATTTCCTTCCCCATCAATCTGAATGGTTTCACCGGGTAAACCGATAATTCGTTTGATATAGAAGGTATTATCTTCATAACGAAAAGGAAATACAATAATATCATATCGCTTCGGATCACGGAACCGGTAGGAAATCTTATCCACAATCAGCTGATCTCCGTTACTCAATGTAGCTTCCATGGAGGAACCCTGTACCTCTGTACGCTGTCCCACAAACGTAATAAATAAATAACTGAGACAAAGCACAAGTAAGACATACAGACTGGTGGTAATAATCTCTTTTATGATTTTCTTCATGATTTTTCTGTTCCTCCCAAATCCTGTTCCAATGTGATTCTACCCAGACGTCCGTTTCTAAAGTCATCCAGTAATAATGCCGCAGCCTTCTCCGTGTCATATTCTTCGCCTTTTTTGTAGCATTTGCGGCTCTCACAAATCTGGTACAGCATCCCTGCTTTCCTGTCCTCTGTCTGGATTTTTACCGGTGTCTCTGCTTCATAGCGAGCCTTTAAGATTCCCGGATATAAGTCTTCCAGCACTCCGATCAGATCTAATGCCAGCTCCTCAATCTGAATGATCTGATCATTCATGGAACCGATAAAGGCTATATTTCTTCCGATGATCTGACTCTCGAATTTCGGCCACAGAATCCCCGGTGTATCCAAAAGTTCCAGATTTTTCCCAAGGCGGATCCATTGTTTTCCTTTGGTTACTCCCGGTTTATTGCCGGTCTTTGCACAGGCACGCCCTGCATAGGCGTTAATAAAGGTGGATTTACCCACATTGGGAATCCCTACCACCATGGCTCTTACCGGACGATTTTTAATTCCCCGGCGTCTGTCCCTTTCAATCTTTTCCTTACAGGCTTCCTGCACGGCTGCCTGAATCCCCTTTAATCCGCTTCCTGCTTTCGCATTGATCAAAAGAGCCGTCATTCCTTTTTCTTTAAAATAAGCCACCCATTTTTCGTTATATCTATTATCGGCAAGATCGGCTTTATTCAACAGAACTAACCTGGCTTTATTGCCTGCCAGCACATCTATATCCGGATTTCTGCTGCTGATTGGAATCCTGGCATCCAGTACTTCCACTACCAGATCCACCAGCTTAATGTCCTCCTGCATAGAACGAACGGCTTTCGTCATATGCCCTGGATACCATTGATAATTCATCGTTTACTAATCATACCTTTCTTAATGCTTACTTTTCACAAATCCCATTCCGCTTTGGGCATTGCCCAGATGAAACCACGCCTTCCCCACGATATGATCCTTGGAGACGGCCCCTATATTGGCAGAACGACTGTCCTCACTGTAATTACGGTTATCCCCCAACACAAAATACTCCCCGTTTTCCAGAGTAATCTCCGCGGCGGCAATTCCGGCATCTGCCATCTTATCAAAAGAACTGTCTTCATCCAGCAGATAACCATTAATATAAACCTTACCATCGCGGATCTGTATGGTCTCACCGGGCAATCCCACCACTCGTTTCACATAATAATGCGAGTTCTGGTTTCCATTCGGCAAAAAGCAGATCACATCTCCTCTTTTCGGTGAGCTCAGCTTATAAGTAAATCGGTTGATAAACACCTGCTGTCCATTATATAATTCCGGTTCCATGGAGTTTCCGATCATACTGGTCTGTAATCCGAAAGCAATGACCAGCACTGCCGCCATAAAAACAGCTGTAAAAACTCCAAAAATCCAGCTAAAGATTTCCTTGATCAGACCGGAACTGATTTTTTTCCTTCTGCGATAAAAATTCAACCCTTTTTGTCTTCTTCTCATATCTCTATCCTAACACAGAAATATAAATAGGGGCAATTACCTTTCCGTAATTGCCCCTGTCTTTCAGGTAACTATTTAATGATTTCTTTAACCTTAGCCTTTTTACCTACACGATTCTTTAAGTAGTTCAGTTTTGCACGTCTTACTTTACCCTTACGAACAACTTCTACTTTTTCTACATTAGGGGAATGGATAGGCCAAGTCTTCTCAACACCAACACCGTTGGAAGATTTGCGAACAGTGAAGGTCTGGCGGTTGCTGCCACCCTGAATCTTCATAACGGTTCCCTCGAACACCTGAACACGCTCGCGGTTACCCTCTTTAATCTTACCATATACCTTAACAGTATCACCTACGTTAAACTGCGGTACGGACTCTTTTAACTGCTCTTTTTCGATCTCTCTGATAATTTCCTGCATTTCTTTTCCTCCTGTTTATTGGATGTTCTTAATACCACATCGGTAACAGAGGACCATCTCACACTTAGCAACCATTGTAGTTTACCACAAGTACCTTTAAATTGCAACCATTAATTTTCCGGGATTTTCAGCAGATCTGCAGCTTCTTCTTTTTCCTGTTCCGCCAGCCTTGCCAGTCTGCGAAGCCGTTTTGCCTCGGCTTTTTCCCTGGCAATCCGTTCTTTCTCCAGACACTGCTGTTCTTCATAGAGCGTATACAAATCCGGTCTGCGCTCCCGGGTACGGTTTTCGGCCTGTTCCAGCCTCCATTTGGCAATATTGGCATGATTCCCGGAAAGAAGGACTTCCGGAACACGTTTCCCCATCCATTCCTCCGGGCGGCTATACTGGGGATACTCCAGCAGATAACCGGAAAAAGACTCTGTCTCTCCGGATTCTTCATTGGATAATACCCCGGGCACCATTCTGGAAATGGAATCAATCATTACCATGGCCGGAAGTTCCCCACCGGTAAGGACATAATCCCCAATGGAAACATAATCCGTGACAATTTCTTCCAACACTCTTTCATCCACGCCCTCGTAATGACCGCATAGAAAAATGATATCCTCTTCCTTTGCAAACTCTCTTGCCATTTGCTGGTTGAAAGTTTTGCCCTGGGGGGTGACATAAATCACACGGGTTCTGTCAGCACTTCTCACATGCTCCATCACTGCACGATAGGCATCATAGATCGGCTGCGCCTGCATCAGCATTCCCGCACCGCCTCCATAAGGATAATCGTCTACTTTCTTATGCTTATCCAAAGTGTAATCGCGAATATTCAGAGCTTCGATATTTAAAAATCCATGTTCCACCGCTCTGCCGATAATGCTGGTGTGTAATCCCTGCATCACCATATCCGGAAATAATGTCAAAATATGAAAGTTCATCATCGCAGTCCTTCCATCACATGCACCGTCATTTCCCCCTGCTCCACATCTACGGATAAAATACACTCCTTGATTGCAGGAAGTAAAATTTCTTCTCCCGTTGCTGTTCTGACGACATAGACATCATTAGCGCCTGTCTGCATCACATCCACCAATGTTCCCAGTTCGGCTCCGTTGTCTTCCCTTACCTTCATATCAATCAGGTCTGCAATGTAGTATTCGTTTTTCTTTAATCGAACAGCGTTCTCTCGCATGACATAGAGGCTTCTGTTGCGAAGTCTCTCGATTTCATTGCGGTCGTCAATCCCCTTGAATTTCAGAATGACAAACTGCTTGAAAAATTTCACGCTCTCGATTTCCACTTCTTTTTCTTCCCTGCCGGTATCCAAAAGTACTTTTTTCAGCTTTTTAAACCGTGCAGGGTCATCTGTGGTGGGATAGACTTTCGCTTCCCCCTTAATACCATGGGCAGAGCTTATGATGCCCACCTGAAATTTTTGTTCCATATTTTTTTCCTTTAAAAAACGCCACAGACACATTTCGTATCCGCGGCGCTTCTTTTGCGACGTTAAGATTAGTAAGTCAATACTTAGACGATTTCTACATCTACTTTCTTATTGTCTTTGGATGATGCTGCTTTCACTACGGATCGGATTGCTTTGGCAATTCTGCCCTGCTTTCCGATTACCTTACCCATATCCGATGCAGCAACATGAAGTTCTACGGTGATGTTCTTGCCTTCTTCTTTCTCCGTAACGACTACTTCATCCGGATGGTCGACAAGAGACTTTGCGATTACTTCGACTAATTCCTTCATGATACACCTCCCAAAGTGTTTTGAAAAAGCTGAAAATTACTTATTTTTCTCAATGATACCAGCGTTTTTCAGGATTTTGCTAACAGCATCGGTAGGCTGTGCACCATTTGCAATCCAGGTCTTTGCAGCTTCCTCATCAATTTTGAAGGTGCTGGGCTCGGTGCTGGGATCGAAGGTTCCGATCTCTGCGATGAATCTACCATCTCTGGGTGCTCTGGAATCTGCTACAACGATTCTATAGAAAGGAGCTTTCTTCTGACCCATTCTTCTTAATCTGATTTTTACTGACATTGTTCTTTCCTCCATAAAAAAAGTTAATTGTTAATCTATTGAATAGAGTAAACTCTCTAATTCCTTTCTTATTAAAATGGGAATTTCATTCTTCCCATACCACCCATTCCACGAAACATGCCGCGGCCTTTCTTACCGCCGCCGAACTGTTTCATAAGCTTTTGGGACTGTTCAAATTGTTTGATGAAGCGGTTAACCTGTGCAATATCCACACCGGCACCTCTTGCTATACGATGCTTACGGCTCGGATTCAGAAGCTTCGGATTGCTGCGCTCTTCGTTGGTCATGGATAAAACAATCGCCTCCATGCGGGCAATCTGTTTTTCATCCACCATACCTTCAATATCGCCTGCTTTACCGCCCATCATTCCAAGGATACTGGAAAGACCTCCCATATTGCGCATCTGCTTCATGCTTTCCAGATAGTCATTGAAATCAAACTTGCCCTTCTTCATCCGGGCAGCCATTTCTTTTTCCTTGTTTTCGTCAAGGGTAATGTTTTCCTGTGCCTTCTCGATTAAGGTAAGCACATCACCCATGCCAAGAATTCGGTTCGCCATTCGGTCCGGATGGAATTCCTCCAGATCAGAAAGCTTCTCTCCGGTACTGATATAAAGAATGGGTTTGCCGGTAACTGCTTTGACAGACAATGCAGCACCGCCTCGCGTATCACCGTCCATCTTGGACAGAACCACGCCGTCAATTCCCACTTTTTCATCAAATTCTTTTGCCACATTGACCGCATCCTGACCGGTCATGGCATCTACCACCAACAGGGTCTGATGCACTGTGATCTGTGCCTTGATCTCCTGAAGTTCCGTCATCATATCTTCATCGATATGAAGACGACCTGCCGTATCGATAATCACTACATTGTGACCATTCTTCATGGCATATTCAACGGATGCCTTTGCGATGTCCACAGGATTAACTTTAGTACCCATGGAAAACACCTCAACCTGCTGCTTCTCTCCATTGATCTTTAACTGTTCAATGGCAGCGGGACGATATACATCACACGCTACTAACAGGGGCTTTTTACCTTTTAATTTCAGTTTTCCGGCAATCTTTGCCGTAGCCGTCGTTTTACCTGCACCCTGCAAACCACACATCAGAATGACGGTAATCGCTTTTCCAGGCTGGAACTGCAGCTGTGTAATCTCAGATCCCATCAGGTTGACCAGTTCCTCATTTACGATCTTAATCACCATCTGACCGGGATTCAGACCGTTCATAACATCCTGACCAATCGCACGCTCTTCCACAGATTTGATAAACTGCTTCACAACCTTGAAGTTGACATCCGCCTCTAACAGCGCCATCTTTACTTCCTTAAGTGCAGCTTTGACATCCTCTTCGGTCAATCTGCCCTTGCTGCGCAAGTTCTTGAATACATTCTGCAGTTTGTCCGTTAAGCTTTCAAATGCCATCTCTTAAAGCTCCTCTAAGATTTCCGTTGAAAGACGGCGAATCGTGTGCAGTGCCTCATCCAGCTTTTCACTGCTGTCTGTCTGTGCCTGCTCTGCCACCCTGGCAATTTCTTCTGCTTTCTGCTTCATCTGCAAAAAGCGTTCCATCAGGTGCAGCTTGGATTCATAGCCTTCTAAAATTTTGTTACAGCGTTTGAGTAAATCATGAACGCCCTGTCTGCTGATTCCCTGTTCTTCCGCGATTTCCCCTAAGGACATATCGTCAAAAAACGCTTCCTCATAGATTTCTTTCTGATGGGGAGTCAGTAACTCTCCATAAAAATCATACAACAAACTCTGTTCTACAAAACGTTCCATACAAACTCCCACATGTCACCTTTGCTATCATACAGGAAAAGAGAAAAGGTGTCAAGTATTTTTTCTTGACAGTCAAAAGAATCCCCAAAATGGTCTTTTGACTGTCATGACTCCTTTGTAAATTCTAACAGCAGATCCGAAGCCGCTCCGATTTCCGGTCATAGAAGTAAACCTGATCGGACAGCTGTTCCTGCAATTCCACCTGGCTCTCATTGACTTCCTTTACCATCTCCTGCAGTCTGACCGGATTTTCCTCTGCACAGACCGGAAGCAGAATGACCTCATGAATGGAACTGGGCAGTATATAAAAGTCATTTTCGATCATTCCGCTGAAATTTTTCAGGATATCGGGATAGAGAATGCAGCTTGCCCCTAAATTTCTCTGGCTGTTGCTTAAAATATACATCGGCGCATCCTCATCCAGTGGCACTTCCACATCCAATGCCTCCTGCAAAAGTTCCGACATACGCATGATTTCCGACGGCATCTGTAACGGTGTATTTTTCTTTGCCCATCCGTAAATTTCATCGCAGTCCACACCCCAATGTTCCAGATGACTGTTGCGAATCAGAATAATGGCGCTTCCCAGGTGCTGTTTCTCCACCAGATAATAAAAGACCACCGCCAGATCCAGAAAACGGACATGGGGAATTTGTTCCAGAAGATCTACATTGCGTTCATAATTCACCAGCTTGTAAAGAATGCGGTGCCTTGCTTTTTCAAAGCGGGTAAAAAGTCTCACGTCAAACTCTCCTCTTTGCCGTGCCTCCTTATAGACCTTCATAAATTCCTGTAAGATCTCTTCAAAGTCTTTTCCTTCCTGGTATAACTGATAATAAGCTTCCAGATAAATAGTCGGCGCCGTATTGATATTTTTTTCTTTGATCATCACGCCCTTTAATACGACTCCGTTATTCTTTTGTACCGTGGTAAGACTCACATCGGTCTCTTCCGTTACTTTTTCTCTTACTGCCTCCATGATTTTTTCTACAAATGCATCATAACCCATAAATGTAAATCCTTTCTCTTTCTGACACGATCCTGTGCCGTTATTAATATGTGCAACAAAATAAGAGAAAGAAATTTCCTTTTACGCAAAAAAGACACTGGAAATTTCTTTCCAATGTCTTAAAGCTCGTACAAATATCCGAATTCTGATAGTTCTTATACTCTGGACAGGTACTCACCGGTACGGGTATCGATCTTAATCTTATCTCCCTGGTTAACAAATAAAGGAACAGAAACGGTTGCACCGGTTTCAACGGTTGCAGGTTTGCTTGCTCCGGTAGCGGTATCACCTTTGAAGCCGGGCTCTGTCTCTGTAATCTCTAATTCTACAAACAGAGGGGGCTCAACAGCAAATACGTTACCATTGTGAGAACACATTTTAACCATCTCGTTCTCTTTTACGAACTTCATGGCATCACCAATCTCGTCTTTATTAAGACAGGTCTGCTCGTAGTTCTCGTTATCCATGAAATAATACAGATCGCCATCTGCATACAGGTACTGCATGTCTTTTCTATCAATACGTGCCTGAGGGCATTTCTCAGTGGGTCTGAAAGTTTTCTCGACAACACCGCCACTCTTGATGTTCTTTAACTTGGTACGAACGAATGCAGCGCCCTTACCCGGTTTCACGTGCTGGAACTCAATGATCTGGTATACGTTGCCATCTAACTCAATCGTAACTCCATTTCTGAAATCACCTGCAGAAATCATAAATAAATCCTCCTAAATTTTCACGACATAATTCTATCATATTTTATACTAAGAAAAAACTTTTTTCAACTGTTTTTTATCAAGAATTGGTAAGAATATAATCAATCGCCTGCAAATAGCCATTCAGCCCCTGTCCGTAGATCTGTTTATCACAGGCCGGTGCTGTCACCGATACCTTTCGAAACGCTTCACGTTTCGTGATATCTGAAATGTGGATTTCCACTTTTTTCATCGTCGTGACCGATGCCAGGGCGTCATGAATCGCGTAACTGTAATGGGTATAAGCTCCGGGATTGATAACAATGCCCTCCGTGCCATCGAAATAGGCATCCTGAATCCGGTCTATAATTGCACCCTCATGATTAGACTGAAACACTTCAATCTGTGAACCGGTCTCTTCGCCCTTCTGGGCAATCATTTTCAAAAGCGCATCATAATCCTGTGTCCCGTAAATGTTTTTCTCACGAATTCCCAGGAAATTTAAGTTTGGTCCGTTGATTACTAAAATTTTCATACAAGGTTCCTCTCTATTTCATCTAAAATCTGTTCAAAGCTTTTATGATCCACATCCAGTATCCAGTCTGCTGCCTGCTCATAAACCGGTGCCCTTTTCTCCAGCATCTCCCGGATTTTCTGTACTGGGTTTTCCGTCTGCAGCAGAGGTCTGGTAGTGTCTCCCTTCAGACGTTCTGCGATGGTTTCCGGTTTTGCACGCAGATAGACCACCGTACCCAGCTTTTTCAACAGCTGCCGGTTTTCCTCACGCAGTACCATTCCGCCTCCTGTGGAAATCACATAGGCTGCATTCTTCTCGCCCAGCTTCTTCAAATATTCCGTCTCCCAGTTCCGGAAGGTTTCTTCCCCTAAGGTGGCAAACACCTCTGAGATTACACAGCTATGCTTCTTCTCAATCTCCTTGTCCGTATCCAAAAACGGCATTTTCAGGCGATAGGAAAGCCGTATGCCTACTGTAGACTTTCCACACCCCATATATCCGACTAAAATTACATTATTCATGAATTCCCATTGCCTCTTTCATCTTTTCGTAAGCCAGTGCTGCCGCCTCGTCAGGCACCTGACATTCATTCCACAGCTCATAGGCAATAATCCCCTGGTAAAGCAACATCTTCAAGCCATTGAATGCCGGTGCTCCCGCTTGCTTTACGCATTTCATAAAACGGGTAACTGCCGGATTAAACACCAGATCGTATCCGGCCTTTACTTTTTTATAAAAATCCGGATCTTCAATCACCACGCCGTCTACGTCCGGATGCATTCCTACATTCGTCGCCTGAATCACCACATAAGCCATTCCGGTAAGCCTGCTATAGTCTCGTAACTCCAGTGCCCGGATTTTCGCCATAGGAAACGCTGCCTGCACTTCTTTACAGACATCCTCAGCCCTTGCCAGAGTTCGATTCAAAATCGTAATAGAGTCAGCTCCATAGGTGGCAGCCATCATAGCTACGGCTCTTGCTACACCACCGGCTCCCAGAATCAGTACATCCTCTCCTGCCAGTTCCACACCATCCTCCTGCATGGCCCGGTACAGTCCCGGCATATCTGTATTATATCCTTTAAAGCCTTTTTCCTTACGCACCAGGGTATTCACTGCCCCGATTTTCTCTGCCAGAGGGTCTATTTCCGTAAGATAGGGTAACACCGCACTCTTGTAGGGAACCGTCACATTCAATCCCAGTGCATTCAGTGCCCAGGCTCCTTTTACAGCATCCCCCAGGAGTCCTTCCTGTACCGGGAAAGCACTGTAAACCAGATTGTGATTCAGTTCCGCTGCCAATGTATTGTGAATGGCCGGAGACATGGTGTGAGCCACCGGATTTCCAATCAGCCCACACAGCCTTGTCTTTCCATCAATGTTTCCCATATTCTTTGTTCCTCTTTCGTTTATAAAAATACAGGATCGGCTTCTCCAGATAACGTTTCAGGACGATCTGGATCTCCTCCTTCGGATTAATGGGGCTTACCAGAATCGTATGGATTCCCGCATTACCGGCTCCCCATACATCGGTAAAAAGCTGATCGCCCACAAAAAGCGTCTCTTCCTTTGCCACACCCATTCTTTCACAGGCTGCCAGATAATTTCCCACGGCAGGTTTGCCCGCCTTATAAATATAATCGGCTTCTACGGCTTCCGCAAAAGGCTTGACTCTCGGTTCCTTATTATTTGATAAGAGTAAAGTCCGGTATCCCAGGGCATGTAAGCGCTTAAAAAGAGCTATACTTCTCTCGTCAGCCGGAGCACCATGGGGAACCAACGTATTATCAATATCAAAAATAACCGCCCGATATCCTTCCTTATAATATTGTTCAAAATCGATTTCATAGGTGGAATCCACCCACGCATCCGGATAAAAGGGGTTCTTCATCCAAGCTTCTCTCTTTCTTCATTCCTAACAGTGTCTATCCCACTTGCGGAGCATTTTATTTGACAGGAATTTCCTATGAAATAAAAAACACGCAGCACAAATATTGTACCGCGTGTCGTAAAAATTTCCAACTTATTTTTTTAAAATCACAACACCATCATTGTCCTGAACAATCAGGCTGGAACTGGGCTGCTGTGTCTGCATCTGCTCCACCGGTGTAACATCCAGATTGAATTCCTGTGGCTTCTTCTCCTGGTCACCGATGAAATGCTGATACTTGGCAAGTACGGAATCCTGCTGCATATCAGAAATCGCCTTACGCATATCCAGTGTCTGAAAGGACTGATGATCCGCAAGAGGATCTCCCAAAGTCACTCTGGTATTGACCCGTAAAGGGGAAAGCTCAATAGGCTGTTCCTGTACCGGCTGGGCTGCAGCTATCTTTTCCTGCTGTTTTTCTGCTTCCGGCTGCGCCTGGGAGTTTGTAAGATTTTTAGAATAGTCCGGATATGAAAATCCATAAGTACCAGACCAGAAATGGATACTCATACCCACACCACCTTTCCTTAATCATTATTTTTCATTATAACATATACCGGCAGCTTCCAGCAACTCTTTTGTATAGTTTTCTGTCGGTGCAAAATATATATCGTCAACTTTCCCCGATTCGATAACTCTTCCATGCTCCATAATGGAAATTTTTTTGCACAAATTGTAAACCATCCGCAAGTCATGAGAAATCAACAGGACGGAAAGCCCCATCTCTTTTTGTAATTTCTGTAAAAGTTCTGCTACCTGCGCCTGGATCGTCACATCCAGCGCAGAAAGCGGTTCATCGGCAATCAACAGTTTCGGCTCCAGCATCAGTGCCGTGGCAATCCCCACCCGCTGACGCTGTCCGCCGGACAATTGGCTGGGATACCGTCCCGCAATTTCTTCTGACAATCCCACCCGCTCCAGCATGGTCAAAACTTTTTCTCTCCGCAGCTGTCTGTTATCCTTCGTATTTAATCGCAAGGGTTCTTCCATAATCCAGCCGACTTTTCTGGCAGGATTTAAAGAACCATAGGGATCCTGAAAAATCATCTGTGGTCTGCTTCCCGGAGCAACGATTACGTTTCCGTCATAGTGGGGATTGATGCCCAGTATCACCTTGGCAAGGGTTGTTTTGCCACAGCCGCTCTCTCCCACAATTCCGTGGATTTCTCCTTCTTCCACTGTCAAGGACACATCATGAAGCACCTGTTCTCTTGTACTTTTTCCCAGAAAGGAATCACTTCTTTTTTTATAATAGGCATTCACATGCTCTACCCGCAATATTTCACTCATGAGAACCGCCTTTCCACCTTAGGAATCGCTGCAATCAATTGTCTGGTATATTCTTCCCGGGGATTTTCAAAAATCTGTTCACATTCTCCCCGTTCCACCAGGCATCCGCCTTTCATTACCAGTACCTGTTCACATAATTGTCTCACCAGGCTCAGATCATGGGAAATAAAAAGAATCGCTGTGTTGCGTTCCTTGTTGATGCGTTTTAATAATTTTACAATCTGTGCCTGAATCGTCACATCCAGTGCCGTAGTGGGTTCATCCGCAATCAGCAGTTTCGGCTCACAGATCATGGCTGCTGCCAGACACACACGCTGCCTCATACCGCCGGAAAGTTCGTGGGGATACTGTTGATACACCTTTTCCGGATCAGGCAGTTCTACCTGTGCTAACATTTCCAGTGCTTTTTCCCTTCGCTCCTGCTTGGACAGCTCTCTGTGAATCCGCAGGCTTTCCTCCACCTGCCAGCCGATTTTTTTCACCGGATTTAAGGCCGTCATCGGTTCCTGAAATACCACGCCAATGTCATCTCCCTGCATGGCTCTGAGAATATGTCTGGGACAATTCAGCAAATTTTCTCCTTCAAAAAGAATCTCACCGCTTTTTTCAATGTCATGACGGGAAAGAAGCCCTGCAATAGCCAGTGCTGTCTGGGACTTACCGGAACCGGACTCTCCCACCAGGCCTAAAATCTGCCCCTCTTCCATCTGGAAATTCACATCCCGCACAGCCATCACAGACTGGGCTCTATCATGAAATTCAATTGTTAAATGATTGACTTCCAACAGCATATCGTCACCTATTTCTTCAAACCGTCCGCCATCAGCGAAAAGCCAAGTACCAACAGCACAATTGCCAGACCGGGAAATAACGCAAATCCCGGTGCTTTAAAAATATAGGATTGTGCCTCAGAAAGCATCCGTCCCAGACTGGAATCCGGAGGCTGTACTCCCAGTCCCAGAAAACTCATACTCGCCTCTGCCAGCACTGCATTGTTAAATCCGATCATAACCGAGGACAGTAACACCGGAATCGTGTTGGGCAAAATGTGTACAAACATAATCCGCAAATGTCCTGCTCCCATCAGCCGGGCACTCTGCACATAGTCCATGGATTTACAGCGGATAAATTCTCCCCGGACAATACGGGCAAAGCTGGGGATAAAAGCAATTCCCAGCGCAATAACGATCTGATATTTGCGGCCTTTTAAAAGAACCATCATTACCATGGCCAGCAAAATACTGGGGAAGGCGAAAACCACATCGTTAATCCGCATCAGAACTTCATCCACAATTCCGCCAAAATACCCGGTAAAGGCACCGATCAGCATTCCAAAAACGACACCGATGGCAACCGTTCCACAGGCAACCAGAAAGGTGGTTCCGGCTCCAACCATAATCCGGCTTAAAATATCTCTTCCGAAATTGTCGGCTCCACAGGGATGACGCAGAGATACCCCCGCAAACTTAGCAGAGGCATCCATTGTCTCCGGGTCATAAGGGGTCCAGAAAGAGCCCACCAGAATCAATAAAAGCATTACTGCCGTAATGGTACATCCTATGATCAGACTGCTGTTTTTCTTTTTTTTCATCCGGTACACCCCCTATTCCACATCCATCCGCGGGTCTACTTTTTTGTAAATCAGATCCACCACTGTGTTGATTCCTACAATTACCAGGGTAAGGCAGAGAATCACGCCCTCCACTACCGGATAGTCCCGGTTGGAAATGGCGGTGAGAAGGACACGTCCCAAACCGGGGATATTAAACACCTGTTCCACGATAATACTTCCCACCATCATATCTGTAAATGCCATGCCCCAAAAGGTAATAACCGGAATCAACGCATTTTTCAGTACATGATGATAATAAACGCCTTTCGTACGGTTTCCTCTGCTGTACGCGGTCCGCACATAGTCCTTTTTCATTTCCTCCGTTAAAGAACTGCGTAAAAGCTTCACTGCCATAGCTGCTTTGGGTAAGGCGATTGCCACTGCCGGAAAAACCAGATACCCCAAGAACCCCGTAACACTTTTTTTATAAGAGACATAGCCTCCCGGTGTGAAAAGATGCAGTAACAATCCAAATACCAGCGTCAAAATAATT
>OGJJ01000944.1_pt1:0-5000 | contig 23859 bp, 15 predicted proteins | sample 1572081 | NCBI WGS metagenome assembly OGJJ01 (sample SAMEA2582122, study PRJEB24529) | metagenome | biome: Human gut stool | place: China | collected 2011
ATCATATATGATATAGTACCTTTGTTATATATCATAATACATATAAATGTGTATTATGTTATCTATAATTATATAATTTCATATATAAGATGTATAATATGTATCATATATTATATATGTTATGTAATATATATAGTATATATAAGATGACACAGGATAAATATTATATACTATGACATATAAAATATATGAGGTTATATGTTACATATAAGGCATAGCACATAACATGTAATATATATCATATATAATTTTTTTTTAGACAGAATCTTGTCCTGTTGCACAGGGTGGGGTACAATGGCGCCATCTTTGCTCACTGCAACTTCTGCCTCACGGGTCCAAGCGATTGTCCTCCCTCAGCCTCCCAGGTAGCTGGGACTACACCACACTGGGACTACACCAGCTGCCACCATGCCTAGCTAATTTTTTGGATTTTTAGTAGTGACAGCGTTTCACTGTATTGGCCAGGATGGTCTTGATCTCTTCACCTTGTGATCCCCTTGCCTTGGCCTCCAAATTTGCTGGGATTACAGGCCTGAGCCAAGATCCATATTTTTTAAATGAAAAAAAATTTCAAAGGTACTCTGCTTGGTACAATAATCAAATGTATAAACTGAGGAATAAAACATAACCATGAAACCTACTTATAACTGCATATGGAAAATACAGAGGATAATTTTTTAAATAACATATTTTGAAAGCCTTAACTAGTAATTTGAAGAGTTGGCATTTGAAAGGCCAGTATGAATATACCTTCAAAGCAGCAACACAGGTTCCCCATGAGAAAAAGCAAACACAGGGAAAATAAAAACACAAAGGTTCAATCTCTTCTGACCTTTGAAAGACACAGCACAGACAGTGGTCCTTAGGACGAAGAGCAGGAGACCCCTAATTCCGTCACCATGGCGATAGGGCATAAACATTGCTGGGTGAGGGCACAATCCACATTGTGAGGTCCAACTGCTGCCAGGAAGACAGGAGTGCTTTTACATAGACCGAAAGGTCATTGAAGGCTCAGAGTTTTGTTTCAAGAACTGAATCCCAAGCCCACACGTTATTAGGCTGCGCTTCTTAAAACAAGTTATGAGATGGGAAAAAGGGCACCCACAAACATACGTATACATTATGTATATAATAATATACAGTATCATATATATAATATATATAACCTATGTATAATATTGTTTTACATCCTGCATCTTATGTTATATATATTGTATAAAATATAATAATTGATAATATATAAGTTTTATAATTATACAATATGACATATAGTATATATTATAATTTATGACATATATAATATATGTTATATGTCATATATAGAATATATTATACGGTTAATATACGTATTAAATATAAATTATACATTATATATATTATATATAATATGTGATAATGAATTTATGGATTTGCATCCACATGTATGTAGATACATATTGTAGATTGATTGTAAATTGATCTCTATCAATTCCATGTTCCATATCTTCATACAATAGATAGTACGGTAGAAAGGTTCATATAGTTCTCCCCACCGTACTATCTCATCTATTGGATACATATACCGCGGATTCCATCCAGTCTGCTCATTTCATTTAAGACTTGGAATTGTATTGTAATCCCTTTCTTTCATTTATTGAATCCTTTTTAAAAGAACTAAACTAATAAAATAAGACTAACTCAAGTTTCAGTCAAATTAATCATTTTGACTGACTGTTTTTACGTAGATGATAAGTAAAAAAGCAGTAGGAACTAGAATGAACAGCGCAGTAGCAATAAATGCGAGTATATTTACTTCCATAATCTCATAATTTAATTTTATTTTGCTTCGCAAGAAATCGGGATCTAATCCCATAGAGATGATGAATCCTTCTCCATAATTTTGAAATTCAATGGGATGAATTCAATCCTGATGATACTGAATCGGATTATAATATCATGAATAACAATATCTGATCTATCAAATCAATTCATCGTCGAGAATTGAATAGTATAACATAGGAAGATCTTTTATCCATACTGAATCGAAAAATGGCATTCCTGACCCCCACCCAAGAATCCCTTTGAATTTCTCATATTTTTCTACTCTTTCGTTCCTTTCTATAACCTGCCGTCCTCATTCTTTATACTCATTCTTTATAGAATGATATCATATGAATGAGGTTCGCCCAGTATTCCATCCGTCACAGATCCAAACAGTAGAAGTGAACTGGAAAACGAATTAAGTTCTAAGCTAAGTTTTTGTGATGACCTAATCTTCTTGAAAGACAGAGAAAAATGAAAAAAAAAAGATTATTCGTTCTATTTTCTATTCTCCACCCCCAGAACAGAAAGACAGGATCTTTGATTGATCTTTTATTAGTATCCGTATCCTCCTTCCTTTCCTTGATTCAGACGTATAAATTGAGAATCCAGCGTGCAATTTGGGCAAGATAAAGAGATTGTCCCCAATTCAATTAGTAATTGAGCTTACCTTGCCCGATGATAAATAGGATCCTTCCACCTGGAATTAGATACTGCTCTTTGTCTCCTGCCCTTCGCAGGAGGCAGAGAGATGAATCAATCGATTCATAGGATCCCAGGTCGGTGCGGGACTGACGGGGCTCGAACCCGCAGCTTCCGCCTTGACAGGGCGGTGCTCTGACCAATTGAACTACAATCCCAAGAAAATGAGGTGTACAGCTTACATTATTTATTGTTTATTTTGATTTTATCTTTTATTTCATCGAACCATAACCGTATAGATAGATCATATAAAAAATAGATCGTAATCGACGCCTGTAACGGATATACTGATATACATATCTACATAGATAGAAGAGAAGATGGATAAATAGCAAAGCAACCTGTGGTTATTGCCAAATTGACTGACAATCCATCTTTCAATGAAAAAGGGCTCTTTTCATTTTCATCTTTTCATTTTCTTTCTCGGATTGGCTTAAAAGAATTCATAGATCCAGATTGTTAGAAACATCAGAACATGGAGGAACAAATAGAATCAAGTTGACTCTGGATTCCTCCATATCATCATGTATTTTTGGAGTACGGATTGGTTATATCATCCTCAAGGATCGGTGAATTCTTGGGCCGAGCTGGATTTGAACCAGCGTAGACATATCGCCAACGAATTTACAGTCCGTCCCCATTAACCGCTCGGGCATCGACCCAGGAAGAATCAATTGTCGGTTTATTGATAATTCATGGTCAACTTTTCTTTCGTCGTACCCTACTACCCCCAGGGGAAGTCGAATCCCCGCTGCCTCCTTGAAAGAGAGATGTCCTGAACCGCTAGACGATAGGGGCACGCCCACCCGATCGCCATCATACTATACTCATAGTATGAGTAGTTTTTTGGAATTGTCAATGTCAATATAATGAATGCTAGGATACGAACAACCTTTCGTGCTTTCGTGATTCCGTATACACCGTATACATATAATATAATCTTAATGTAAGAAAATTTCTCTATTGTTCATTCAGGAACCATTCATTATAGATTCTTATATACATTCATTATAGATTCTTATATAACAATAAGAATTCTTATATAACAAGGATTAATTATATAATCTAATCATAATCAAAATTATGGAGTATAGGGGATGTCTTGCCCGACAGAAAAAGTCAAACCCATTCATTCTAATTTTCACTCATTGATTCGCGCATCGTTAAGATATAATAGACATAGACTGTTATATTACTATTAATTTAATATATATATTTATATATGTATTTAATTAACTATTCATTGTTCCTGAATGAGCCCCCATCTGTACTGTATATGTATATTGTATATATTATGTACAATATATACATAATTGTACAAGATATAATTGTACAGGTATATCCAGTAGATTCTTAGTGGGCTAAATTTTTTGAATTAAACGGGCGGGCCCTTTTAACTCAGCGGTAGAGTAACGCCATGGTAAGGCGTAAGTCATCGGTTCAAATCCGATAAAGGGCTTTTCCATGAAGCTGCAATGGTCATTTTTCTGCATCCGATAGAGATGGTATAAAAAAGGGAACTGCCTGTCAAAGTTATAATGAGTTATGGGGTTGAACACTTGTTCATTAATTATGATCACTTGTTCATTCATTATGATAATAGGATGTCTCGCATTAGGAAGACTACTATGTTACTAAGGGATATACTCTCGTTATTCATATTTTTTTGTCTTGGGACATAGATATTCTAGATACCCAAGTAGCAATTACCAAAGTATTCATACTTCTCCCTTGTTCCAATCTGGATCAAATCCAGCGGGAAAATGATAAATGGAGAAAAAAAGTAAGTGGACCTGACCCATTGAATCATGACTATATCAGCTATTCTGATACTAAGACTGATAGCAAGATTCGATATAAATGAAATTGTGCAAGCAGATCCGTAATTTCCTTGGACCACGCAACATATTGTGGGTCGATTGAATCTTCTTCCTCCTCCTGGGTGCCCCATAGGAATATCCATAGGAAGAAATCGCTATTTATTTTCTCCACCGAAACCGTTCATTTTGAGTTACAAGAGCAATCTATTTTTCAATATCTTTGACTGATTCTAGAAAAAAAAGACTAGGTTATGTCTATATAGGATTGATATACAGATATCTGATCATGAACTCACGCACCATTCCCTACCGATGCATCCGATATTTTTGTTCTGCCAATGGCGAATAAATCCGAATCATGAAAAGGAACGTTTATTTCTAGTTTCCTATAGCGAACAAAAAAGAAAAAGTTATATCCTTTTTTCTACCGGTTAATTAACTTAAAGAGGAAAGAGGAGAATATTCAAAGTTTCTTTTTTTTGCTTCAACCCATGAAAACATATACTCTGGGTGAAAATAAATACTCTGGAATTTGAGATTCATCCGAGGGAGAAAAAACAACAATAAAAAAACAATAAAAAATGAAACAGTAACAAAACCATATAATACTATTACTATAACTACTTTATTCGATTATAACTAGATTATTTATAAACAGTAGTATAGAAATAAATAGTA
>OGJJ01000944.1_pt1:10000-23859 | contig 23859 bp, 15 predicted proteins | sample 1572081 | NCBI WGS metagenome assembly OGJJ01 (sample SAMEA2582122, study PRJEB24529) | metagenome | biome: Human gut stool | place: China | collected 2011
AAAAAATGAGATTTTTTCTGATATCTGATATCGCGCCTTCCTTTTGAAAATAAATAATCAACTTAACCAAATTTGCCTGATGTAGAAGCAATCAAGAAAGCTGCGTAGGTAAATATATAACCTACAGAAAAGTGAGCTAAGCCAACCAGTCTTGCTTGTACAATGGAAAGAGCCACCGGTTTATCCCTCCAGCGAATCAAATTAGCCAAAGGTGTGCGTTCATGAGCCCATGCTAAAGTTTCAATCAATTCCTGCCAATATCCACGCCAGGAAATTAAGAACATGAATCCAGTAGCCCAAACAAGATGCCCAAATAAGAACATCCACGCCCAGACGGATAAACTATTCATACCAAAAGGATTATATCCGTTGATAAGTTGTGAAGAGTTTAACCATAGATAATCTCTTAACCATCCCATCAAATAAGTGGAAGATTCATTAAATTGCGAAACATTACCCTGCCATAATGTGATATGCTTCCAATGCCAATAGAAGGTAACCCATCCAATGGTATTTAACATCCAGAAAACTGCCAAATAAAATGCATCCCAAGCCGAAATATCACAAGTACCACCTCGTCCTGGACCATCGCAGGGGAAACTATACCCGAAATCTTTTTTATCTGGCATTAACTTGGAACCACGTGCATCTAAAGCACCTTTTACTAAGATCAATGTAGTTGTATGCAAACCTAGAGCAATAGCATGATGTACCAAGAAGTCCCCCGGCCCTATTGTTAAGAATAGTGAATTACGATTTTCATTAATAGCATTCAACCAGCCAGGTAACCATAAGCTTTGACCTGCATTAAATGCTGGGCCATTCGTTGAAGATAAGAGTACATCAAACCCATATGAAGTCTTACCATGAGCGGACTGTATCCATTGGGCAAATATGGGTTCGATCAAGATTTGTTTTTCTGGAGTACCAAAAGCAAGCATGACGTCATTATGAACATAGAGTCCCAAGGTATGGAACCCTAGGAACAAGCTAGCCCAACTTAAATGAGATATGATAGCTTCTTTATGGTCTAACATTCTTGCCAATACATTATCCTCATTCTGCTGCGGGTTGTAATCCCTAATGAAGAATATAGCTCCATGAGCAAAGGCTCCTGTCATGATGAACCCTGCGATGTATTGGTGATGAGTATATAACGCAGCTTGAGTAGTAAAGTCTTGTGCTATGAATGCATAAGCAGGTAAAGAGTACATGTGTTGAGCTACCAAGGAAGTAATAACCCCCAAGGAGGCTAGAGCAAGACCTAATTGAAAATGAATCGAATTATTGATTGTGTCATAAAGGCCTTTATGCCCGCGCCCCAATCGACCCCCCGGAGGAATATGCGCCTCTAGAAGATCTTTTATACTGTGCCCAATCCCGAAGTTAGTTCTATACATATGACCAGCAACGAGAAAAATAAATGCAATAGCTAAATGATGATGGGCAATATCGGTCAGCCATAAACTTTGAGTTTGCGGATGGAATCCCCCGAGAAGGGTTAGAATGGCAGTTCCCGCTCCTTGGGAGGTACCGAATAAATGACTACTGGAATCGGGGTTTTGGGCATAAAGATTCCACTGACCTGTAAAAAGTGGCCCCAATCCTTGGGGATATGGTAATACATCTAAGAAATTATTCCATCTGACATATTCACCCCTTGATCCGGGAATAGCAACATGAACTAAATGTCCTGCCCAAGCCAAGGAGCTTACTCCGAAGAGCCCTGACAAATGATGATTGAGACGAGATTCGGCATTTTTGAACCACGAAACGCTTGGCTTCCATTTGGGTTGTAGATGTAACCAACCCCCTACTAAAGATATGGCAGAAATAAATAATAGAAAAAGAGCTCCAGTATAAAGATCTTCGTTGGTGCGCAAGCCGATTGTATACCACCATTGATAAACACCGGAATAAGCAATATTCACTGGGCCAAGAGCACCCCCTCGAGTAAAAGCTTCTACAGCCGGTTGACCAAAATGAGGATCCCAAATAGTATGAGCAATGGGTCTTACATGTAAGGGGTCCTGTACCCATGACTCAAAATTTCCTTGCCAAGCCACATGAAACAGATTGCCGGAAGTCCACAGAAAGATTATTGCTAACTGCCCGAAGTGAGAAGCAAAAATATTCTGATAAAGACGTTCCTCGGTGATATCATCATGACTCTCGAAGTCATGTGCGGTAGCAATACCAAACCAAATACGACGAGTAGTGGGGTCCTGAGCTAAGCCTTGGCTAAACCTTGGAAATCTTAATGCCATAATGCCTTTCAAATCCTCCTAGCCATTATCCTACTGAAATAATTCTTGCTAAGAAGAATGCCCATGTTGTGGCAATTCCACCCAGAAGGTAATGGGTTACTCCTACAGCACGTCCTTGTATAATGCTCAAGGCTCTAGGCTGAGTAGCAGGAGCAACTTTTAATTTGTTATGAGCCCAGACGATGGATTCAATGAGTTCTTGCCAATAACCACGACCGCTAAATAGAAACATTAAACTGAAGGCCCAGACAAAATGAGCACCTAAGAAGAAAAGACCATAGGCGGATAATGAAGAGCCATAAGACTGGATTACTTGGGAGGACTGTGCCCATAAAAAGTCTCGTAGCCACCCATTAATTGTAATGGAACTCTGTGCAAAGTTTCCCCCCGTGATATGAGTTACCACCCCTTGATCACTTATACTACCCCAAACATCTGACTGCATTTTCCAGCTGAAATGGAAAATTACTACCGAAATCGCATTGTACATCCAGAATAGACCTAGGAAGACATGATCCCAGGCGGATACTTGGCATGTTCCCCCTCTTCCGGGTCCGTCACAAGGGAAACGAAAACCAAGATTTGCTTTATCAGGTATCAAACGAGAACTGCGGGCAAATAGAACACCTTTCAGTAGTATCAATACAGTTACATGGATCGTAAATGCATGAATGTGATGTACCAAAAAATCTGCGGTTCCCAGTGGAATAGGTAACAAAGCTACTTTGCCGCCTACTGCTACTAAATCACCACCCCCCCAAGTCAAGCTGGTGCCCGCTGTTGCACCAGGAGCTGTTGCGCTAGGTGCTAAAGCATGAGTGTTTTGTATCCATTGAGCAAAGATAGGTTGTAATTGTATAGCGGTATCTGAAAACATATCTTGGGGACGCCCCAAAGCGCTCATGGTATCATTATGAATATACAAGCCAAAACTGTGAAAGCCTAGAAATATACACACCCAGTTAAGATGTGATATGATTGCATCTCGGTGCCTAAGGACACGATCTAATAGATCGTTGTATCGAGTAGTTGGATCATAGTCTCTTACCATAAAAATTGCTGCATGTGCAGCAGCACCAACTATGAGAAATCCACCGATCCACATATGATGTGTGAACAACGAAAGTTGTGTACCATAATCAGTAGCTAGGTATGGATAAGGGGGCATAGAGTACATATGGTGGGCTACTACAATGGTTAAAGAACCTAACATAGCTAAATTAAGAGCTAATTGAGCATGCCATGACGTTGTTAGGATCTCATAGAGGCCCTTATGACCCTCACCTGTAAACGGACCCTTATGAGCCTCTAAAATATCTTTCAGGTCATGACCAATGCCCCAGTTGGTCTTATACATGTGACCAGCTATCAGGAAAAGAATTGCAATAGCCAAATGATGGTGTGCAATATCGGTTAACCATAGACCTCCTGTTACTGGATCTAATCCTCCACGAAAAGTAAGAAATTCCGCGTATTTTGACCAATTCAGGGTGAAAAACGGGGTTGCTCCCTCTGCAAAACTGGGATAAAGTTGAGCCAAAAGATCCCGATTCAAGATAAATTCATGAGGAAGTGGTATTTCCTTAGGATCCACCCCAGCGTTCAGAAATTGGTTAATAGGTAAAGATACATGTACTTGATGCCCTGCCCAAGAAAGAGACCCAAGTCCTAGTAACCCTGCTAAGTGGTGGTTCAACATGGATTCTACATCTTGGAACCAAGCCAATTTTGGAGCAGCTTTGTGATAATGGAACCAACCGGCAAAAAGCATTAACGCTGCAAAGATCAATGCTCCAATTGCAGTACAATAAAGTTGTAATTCACTAGTTATTCCCGACGCTCGCCAAATCTGAAAAAATCCAGAGGTTATTTGTATTCCTCGGAAACCTCCGCCTACATCGCCATTCAATATTTCTTGACCCACTATCGGCCAAACCACCTGGGCACTGGGTCCGATGTGAGTAGGGTCGCTCAGCCACGCTTCATAATTGGAAAAACGGGCTCCATGGAAATACATGCCACTCAACCAAAGAAAGATGATGGATAGTTGACCGAAATGAGCACTAAATACTTTTCGGGAGATCTCCTCCAAATCATTGGTATGGCTATCGAAATCGTGAGCATCAGCATGTAGGTTCCAGATCCAAGTGGTAGTATCAGGGCCCTTAGCTATTGTCCTTGAGAAATGGCCGGGTCTGGCCCATTCCTCGAATGAAGTTTTTATGGGATCCCTATCCACCAAAATCTTCACTTCTGGTTCCGGCGAACGAATAATCATTGAGTCCTCCTCTTTCCGGACAACACATACGAAGAGACCCGCCAACAAACAGTAAAGTAATTAGTGAACCTCTGAGAAATATATATTTATGATTAGTTCCTTTCTATCCCCCACAATTTTCCTTAGTTATTCACTAGAGCAATTATGAGCAATTATGATATGGAAGTCTATCCGGGGCAAGTGTTCGGATCTATTATGACATATCTATGAGGTGCTCAACGGACCGTTTTCTTGTAAATCCCTTCCCGACGCGAGCCAAAAACGACTTTTTGGCCCAACCTAGTCTACTCATATTTCGATGTATGAGTGCCTAGATGGGTCTACTTGTATGCTACGTTACATGCAACGTATTACGCCATTACAAATCACAAGATCTCTCATTAGTCATTACTAAGATAAGAAATATCCCGATATCGATTTTAGACATCTTTTTGATTAGTTAGTAATCGCTAAGAGAAAGGAAGAGATTCTGTGCCATATGCATATATCGTCTACCCCTATAAGGTACCAAATGAAATAAAAAGAACGATCTTAGAAGGGATATAATGAAATTCCTCTATCGACTCCCCCGGGTCAACAATCTATTTGATGGATCCAACAAACAATTTAAGTGAATTCAATTCAAAAAGAAAGTGTTCTTATTCGAACCGCCCTGTGATCTTCAACCAATTCTGTGCTTCAATATAATTACCAGGAGTAAGCGCTATGGCTTGTTTCCAATACTCAGCAGCTTGATCGAACCAAGCCTCCGCAATTTCTGAATCTCCCTGTCGAATGGCCTCTTCTCCCCGGTCGGAATAGGTAGGTCAATTCCTTCCCTTAGAACCGTACTTGAGAGTTTCCTGCCTCATACGGCTCAGCAGTCAACTCTTTTTTGGCGTTACATCTTTCTTAATCTACCGTATCTAGCTGAATGAGATTTATCGGAGATCTATCCCTTCTTGGATTAGCCAAATCAAATAACCTGAAGAGGTTAAGTTAATTACATGAGTTTCAAACTCCGATTTGGATCAATAATCAGTTTTATCTCTTCTCCCACTCTCAGAAGAATGAAGCATAGATATCTCCCTCTATTCTTAGAGTTTTCTGAAAGTTAACTATCTCGGTTTCGTCTAGAAATTCATATAGAATCTTTGAAAAAGACTTTCTTCGATAAGAAAAAAGGACTTACTCTCCTTGGGATCTGATACTACACCGCTGCTCAATACCTTAGTGGATCAACCCTATTACATAAGTTGATTCCTAACTTTTATGTCATATTATGACATACATAAGTAAGCAGGTCTTATTGTATCGGCCAAAAACCTCAATAATTGATCTTTACGGTGCTTCTTTTATCAATTAGATCCTTTATCCATAGAATCTAGTATATGGGCTATACTTAGTTCTTCATATATCGGCTTCTATGAAGTCCGTTTTTTTGCTACAGCTTCTAAAAATCGTTCCCTTTGGACAATGGATATGTAGAAAGCCTATTTTTTTTGTTTCTCCTTAGATTTCCTAGTACTAGCAATAAGAGGTTTTCATACTAGCGGATTTGATCTTTCTTTCCTTCTTTCTATTTCTATAGTAGAGATAGTCGCACGTAATGGCAGATCACGGCCATATTATTAGAAGCTTGTGGTAAGAATGGATTTCGTTCTAGTGCTCGGAAATAATATTCCAAAGCCTTCGTATGTTCTCCGTTACTTGTGTGTATAAGGCCTATATTATAGAGTATATAACTTCGATCGTAGGGATCAATTTCTGGTCGCATAGCTTCATAATAATTCTGTAAAGCTTCCGCATAATTTCCTTCAGATTGAGCTGACATCCGTTACGGTCGTTCATTCCAAGGATCTCCGTTCCAGAACCGTACGTGAGATTTCCATCTCATACGGCTCCTCCCTTCTGCGCATAATATAATAATAAGGGAAATAATCCATTCCATGGAATCAAACAAAAAAGATTGAAATATTTTCCTTATGAACTGACAGGGGCTAGTGTTTTTACAAGAAATCTCTAGCCAGCCTTCCTGCAAGAGGTCTTTTCTTACTTAATACCAAACATGTTGGTCTTTCTTAGATAAAAATGGTAACTCCAGCAATTTCTTTGTTCTTAACGCCCCATATTTCCAGGAATTAGTCACTTCAACGATCTTTGATGGTTATACGGGTATCCAAAGTACGAACGAGATGGATGTTTGTTGTCCTAACCATTCTTGGTAGTCCCGATCCCGATAAGAAGAAGGGGGAATTAGATAACAAAGTTTTCGTTTTGTTGATTCCTAGGTGTAGTGCTTCTTCCCCTATGCCACCTATTGGTACTATTACAGTAGAATTGACATGCAATACAGAACCTATAGGTGTAACCTTTCGCTCAATACTAGAATCGACAATTGAAGCATCTGAGGTTGCATCAATCGAGGATACACGACAGAAGGGATTGCTCTATCTCCAAACTTCACCTTCACCAAGCGTAGGTTTTTACCAATCTTTTTCTTTCCATACCGAATTGTGTCTCTTTTTTGTAAGAATAAGAATAAATTAAATAGGGTGGTAAGTAAGAAAAAAAGAATCAAATCGCACCATCTCTGTAATAGGTAAATGCCTCTTTTTCTCCCGAAGTTGTCGGAATTATTCGTAATAAGATATTGGCTACAATTGAAGAGGTTTTATCAATAAAATTTCCATTTATCCGAGATCTAGGCATAGGTTGCAATCCATTTTATAATTCTTCTCATTACCCCTCGCGGGTAAATGATCCCACAACAAAGGAATTGTACGATACGAAATGACATAAAAAAGACTAATAACTAATTATCAAATCAAAAAATGTGGATCTTTTACTCAGTACTTTTGGGAAGGGATCAATAAGGAACTATTTGAATACGGTTGGATTTTCGATTCCAATTTAGTAGTATACCAATGAGACTATTAGCTATTTAATCGAAATGCAAGAATCAAGGAATTTTTTCTACAGATTCCAATACTAATATAATAAACAATAACCTATCCTATAATAACCTAACCCAAATTTGATTTCACAAATTTGATTTCATTATGATAATAAAAAATGGATGGAATAAGCATTCCATGATAAAAATGGGGTAACTATCCATTTTGTGTGCATAGCGTGTAGACACCATAAGATTATAGGATGAAAATCCATAGGATGATTCATCAATTTGTAATAGATCCATAGCTCATGGGAGGGGTTGTTGTTGAAAAATCTGAAATGAAACTGGAAAGGATCCATCGGTTGATTCATTCCAACCCGTTGGTTTAATCCCGTAGAAATAAAATATCAATAAGATGGGAGCGTCCGTCGTTTTGACAAGGATGAATACGTTTTTCTTTTTTATCCCTCGAAACTTGAAGGAAGATCGTTCCTTGACGAAAAGTTTGATATGATAATGGATCGGTCGTACCTGTACTCAATAATATGAGTGACTCGCTATTCACTTGGTTTCTGGGTCATAATTAATAAGATAAGGTTATGTAGGAGAGATGGCCGAGTGGTTGAAGGCGTAGCATTGGAAATGCTATGTAGGCTTTTGTTTACCGAGGGTTCGAATCCCTCTCTTTCCGTATCCTCATCTAATTCACCAACGCTACCAACCACACAATGTATCAAATACCAATTGATACCGTTATTCTAAGAGAAGAGAAAGACCCTTCTTTATAGAGTATAGAGATTTTTTTCTATTCCTAATTACTGTGCTGTGATACGTAAAAGGAAAAGAACAAAAGGAGGGGGAAGAAAAGAGCGGACAGGACAGTAAATGAAAATATCACTGCTGATCCATTTGCGATACGTGAATGGGATAAAAATCCGGATCAAATCCCTCTACTTCTTTCAGCGAAAAAGGGACAAAACAAAATTGTCCGAAACTTTGCTGGGTTGGGTATTTTAGGTTCAAGTTTGTCGGGAATAATATTCTACGATTAGCAATTCATTGACTTTCAAACCGACCCATTTACTATCTATTATTTGATTTACTACCCCTTTATATTGCAATGAGTGCAGAGTCAGATGTTTTGGCAATTCCGCGTTGGAGGATGAATCCATATGATTTTGAATCAAAGCTCTGGATCTTTGTTTATCCTTCGTAGTAATAATATCTCGGGGTTTGCAGCGATAACTTGGTATATCTACTAGACGACCATTAACTAAAATATGTCCATGGTTAACTAATTGCCTGGCTCCAGGAATAGTTGAAGCCATACCCAATCGAAAAAGAATGTTATCCAAACGCATCTCAAGTAGTTGCAGTAAAACTTGACCCGTCGAACCGTTTGCTTTTCCAGCGATACGAACATATCGAAGTAGTTGTCGCTCCGTCAGACCATAATGAAAACGCAATTTCTGTTTTTCTTCTAAACGAATACGATATTGAGATCTTTTCCCGGAGCGGGATTGGTTTCTAAGATCACTTGCGGACCTAGGTTTTTTACTAGTTAGTCCCGGCAAAGCCCCCAGACGGCGTATTTTTTTAAAACGAGGTCCTCGGTAACGAGACATAAAGACTCCTTATTTTACAGAATAGGATAAACCTTAAGACTGAACTAAACGATAAACAAAGCGAAACCCACTGAAGTGCTAATGCTAAAAAGAGAAATTAGATGAATTGTATCAATACCCGGATTATTTTGTATATATGTATATATGGTAAGTAAGTATCCCACGATTTGTTCTGTAGAGATACAACTGCTCCAATAAGTTTTTTACTCATAATTGAATTGGAATGTAAGTTCCTGCGACATAGACATAATAGATCGGGAACCCGAGATTTGGAAGAAAAAAGGGAAGAGTCTTTTCACTCTTCCTTTATCTCAATGAGACATTACTCTTCCTTTATCTCAAGGAGACATTATCAATCATGGATAATAAATCGATAGGAAAAAGCCGGCTATCGGAGTCGAACCGATGACCATCGCATTACAAATGCGATGCTCTAACCTCTGAGCTAAGCGGGCTCAACTCACATAACATAAAAATAAAATAGTGAGTTAGTTCAGTAAGCTGCTGGGATCTTAGCTTATTATAGCTAAGCTAGTCTATTTAGTTATAACGGATCTGGCCTAAGAATGCAATCCGGATCATAATGGGATTATGCATTCCTCTGATTTTATTCGTAAAGATAGGAAAAAGAAGAAGAATATTGACCGTTCCACTATTTCAGATCGAGCAGGGAAAATGTGCGGAGGAGAGGCAGATATATGTGGGATATAGCTATCCATATTGAATTGCGGATACATCAATGATAGAATCATTTCTGGTTCTGATTGAACCAAACACTGGTCTGATGGAGCTGAAAGGGTTAAAAATAGGAGCAGGCACTTTTTTCCGATATCGGATCGGTATTTATGAATGGTTCTAACAGGAAGGAAAGAGGGGAATGGAATCACAATAGGATCTCGGCCTCAAAAGAAAGGGAAAGGGGATATGGCGAAATTGGTAGACGCTACGGACTTGATTGAATTGAGCCTTGGTATGGAAACCTACTAAGTGGTAACTTCCAAATTCAGAGAAACCCTGGAATAAAAAATGGGCAATCCTGAGCCAAATCCTGTTTACAGAAAACAAGGGTTCCTTTCCTAGAAAGCGAGAATCAAAAAAGGATAGGTGCAGAGACTCAATGGAAGCTGTTCCAACGAATGGGGTTGAGGGGTTGGTAGAAGAATCTATCCATCGGAACTCTGAGGGGATGATCCTATGTACTGAAATATCAAACGATTAATCACAACCCGAATCCTTATTTTTTTTATTTTCTTATTTATATTATATAAATATTAGAATAAATATATTCTAATAACTAATAATAATTAGTTCATAACTCTTGTGTTCTGAATCGATCCCAATTTGAAAGAAAAATAAAATATTCAGTGATAAAATCATTCACTCCAGAGTATAAGGCTGGGAGAGAAATGACTGATCGAACGAGAATAAAGATAGAGTCCCATTCTACCTGTCAATGCTGACAACAATGCAATTTGTTTGTAGTAGGAGGAAAATCCGTCGACTTTAGAAATCGTGAGGGTTCGAGTCCCTCTATCCCCAATAAATGCCTAGTTTACGACCTAAGCATTTATCCTCTTTTTTCGCCAGCGCTTCCAAATCAAATTAGAAGCGGTTCAAAATTAGATATGAGATGTTTATCATTCGCTCGACTCTTTGACAAACGGATCCTAGCAGTTTCTCTCTTGCTTCAGCAGCTAAATGCAGTATATGTCCAAACGAACATAACATATGTATATGTATTATTTGTATACAAGGATATACAAGGAATCCCATTATTGAATCATTCATAGTTCATATCCCTTACAAAGAAAGGTTTAAAAAAAAATCCAAAGAAAAAGAAATCCCAGGACTTGTAATGTTTCTTTAGTACCTTTAAATGAATTGACACAGATCCATGTCCTACAGTAGGATAATGTATAGAGGACGGTCGGGATAGCTCAGCTGGTAGAGCAGAGGACTGAAAATCCTCGTGTCACCAGTTCGAATCTGGTTCCTGGCATATGGTTAATGTATCTCTTTGTATACATACAAAGAGAAAATGAATATGGATCGGGATACAATACATATTCGTTACATTAATAGTCTAGTAGTTATTCATCGAGGTATCTACAACATACATCCCGACCGACCCTTGTGGATCGGCAAAGGAATATATTCCTTCTTCTCTTTTGTTTGTCCCTACTATCCTTCCTTTGTCTCATGTTAATACTCCATACATATCCGAAGTTGTCTGAAAGACACAGAAGTCTAGTCTGTCCAGAGGGCTGAGGGGTAGGAATAGAAAAGATCATTTCCGATCCAGTACAAATCCAATCTGATCCCTTTTCATTTCTTAATTTTCCAATTTTTTCGCCCCTTCCCACATTTTTTGCTTTCCGGGGCCCATCTAAGTGATGTGCGCGGTACATAGTTCATGATGTATCTTTTGATTCATCCTATTGGCTCCGCCCATCCCCCAATGGATATGATACCTTGCATATTGGGTAATATTAATTTACTCGAATTAATTATATATAAATAAACCTCGAACTCCCTTTTTTATCCCATCATAATACGAATGACATGAGAGTCCAGTTACTCTATCTAGACGAGAAAGAACGTAAAAATACTCCTTCTTGAGTCTTGTAAGCTAAGATAAGTTTCTTATCATTCAATAAGAATAAGCATCCTGTTCTTATCATTCAATAAGCATCCTGTAGTTCATAGAAATTAGGGGCAATATAATCCTTGCGTAGGGGCCAACCAATCCAACTTTCGGGCATCAAAATCCGTTTCATGCGTGGATGATTATCATAAGAGATTCCCAACATATCATAAGACTCCCGTTCTTGAAAATCGGCGCTTTTCCAAATCCAGAAAACAGACGGGATTCTAGGATTACTCCTTGGGACAAATACTTTTATGCATACCTCTTTCGGTTGGTCCGTACTATACTGTATTCTCGTCAGATGATACACACTAGCTAGCAATCCACCCGGTGCTACATCGTAGGCACATTGGGAACGTAGATAATTGTAACCATATACGTATGAAATGACAGCAATGGAGTACCAATCCTCGGGCTTTATTTGTAAAGTCTCTACTCCTTGGTGATCAAAGCCCAAAGATCTATGAACCAGCTCGTGTTTAACTAGCCAATCGGATGAACGACCCTGCATCTTCTTGATCTCCCCCACATATTTATATGAAGTATTTTACATTGACGATGAAATTTATGAAGATTGATCCACCGTTTGTTATTCTGCACAAAACATCCTATTTAATTCACTAATTCGTGAGAAGATACTGAACTCTTGTATTTGAAAAATGCTTCAGAAGGTATCTCTGAAGTCGATGTCGATTGATAGAGTAATCCTTGATCGTAATTTACAGCACGAGTACTGCGTCCAAGATGAAACTTGTGATTAGTGGTAAAACATCGATTTTCCTGTTGGGACCCCGTTCTATCTTCATAGATTTCTCGAGATACCTTCTTACGAAGTTTCGTTATAGCGTCTATAATTGCCTCTGGTTTAGGTGGGCAGCCTGGCAAATAGACATCAACGGGGATTAACTTATCGACTCCCCGAACGGTACTATAAGAATCGGTACTGAACATTCCTCCTGTAATAGTACAGGCTCCCATAGCAATTACATATTTTGGTTCAGGCATTTGTTCATATAGTCTTACTAAAGAAGGAGCCATTTTCATTGTTACTGTACCGGCTGTTAAAATAAGGTCGGCTTGCCTAGGACTTGATCTTGGCACCAGTCCATAACGATCAAAATCGAATCGGGAGCCTATTAATGAGGCAAATTCAATGAAGCAACAACTGGTACCGTAGAGAAGCGGCCATAAACTGGAAAGTCTTGACCAATTCGAAAGATCATTCAATGTAGTTGAAATAACTGAATTGGGGGTTGTTCGGTCAAAGAGCGGAAACTCCATAGAATTCATAACTGTCTCAATGGAACCCTTTCCTTCTTTTTTATTGTCTGAATATTCAGGAGCTAAGACCATTCCAATGCTCCTTTTCGCCATGCATAAACTGAACCAACAACTGGGATAAGCACGAAAATCAAAGCTTCTATAAATACGTATACGCCCAATATATCAAAACTCACGGCCCATGGATAAAGAAAGACCGTTTCGACATCAAAAACAACAAAAACGAGAGCAAACATGTAATAGCGGATTCGGAATTGTATCCAAGCATCCCCTATTGGTTCTATACCCGATTCATAACTGGAGAGCTTCTCTGGTCCTTCACTAATTGGGGCTAAAACCCCGGAAATTATAAATGCCAAAATAGGAATAACACTTGATATCATCAGAAATGCCCAGAAAATATCATATTCGTAAAGCAGAAACATAGATGTACTCCTATGAATATAGAATATACCGAATTCATTGATTAATTAGAATTGTAATTGTCAATTTATCCATAACTCCAACTGCTTACTCGAAACAAGAATTGATTGTGATCGAACCACATAGTTTGTTCGATGTGGGTCATGTCTTGTTTCAAGATTCATCTAACAGAAGCCCACTTACTTATTTATATTATATTTCTTGGTGTGGTGTAGGCATATCATGCTCTTATATTATACGAATAATTATTATACGAATAATTCTCATTTTTCTTTTTCCTCAGGTTCCCCATAAAAACGAATGAAATTCATTCTAAATTCTAATGAATTGAAACTTATTCATTTTCATTAATCTGAAAAAACAATTCATTTTCTAATTCTAAATATACCATACAATAACTCCATATAACTACTATAATAACTATAACTTATTGGTAATGGAATTTTTTTAGATAAAAGAG
>OGJJ01000951.1_pt1 | contig 23772 bp, 25 predicted proteins | sample 1572081 | NCBI WGS metagenome assembly OGJJ01 (sample SAMEA2582122, study PRJEB24529) | metagenome | biome: Human gut stool | place: China | collected 2011
AAATGCGAAGCCACGGCAAATTCCGTTGCTGGTCATGCAACGCATGAACAGTAACGTTATGACTGAACTGTAATAAAAAAAATACGGAAAAGGTCTTGCATTTAAGACCTTTTTTTGCTAGAATAACTATTCGTGACATATTAAATCCTTGCTCCTGAAACTGAAAGCAGGGGCCAGAGACCACAAGGAGGTAAAACAAGATGAACAAGTACGAATTAACCGTTGTTCTGAATGTGAAGCTTGAAGACGAAGAGCGTGCAGCAGCAATCGAAAAGGTAAAAGGTTACATCACCCGTTTCGGTGGCACTGTGACCAACGTAGATGAGTGGGGTAAGAAGAGACTTGCTTATGAGATCCAGAAGTCTCATGAAGCATACTACTACTTCATCCAGTTTGAGTCCGATTCTGTATGCCCTAACGAAGTAGAAGCTCACGTTCGTATTATGGAACCAGTGATCAGATACTTATGCGTTAAGGCTGAGGCATAAGAAATACCCAGACCGTGAAAACGGAGTTAAAAAAGGAAGTGTGACCGTATGAACAGAGTTATCTTAATGGGCAGATTAACAAGAGATCCGGAAGTAAGATATTCACAGGGAGAGCGTTCTATGGCAATTGCCAGATACACTCTTGCAGTGGACAGAAGAGGCCGCAGAGGTCAGGAGGGAAGTGACCAGACTGCAGATTTCATTAACTGTGTGGCATTTGACCGCGCAGGTGAGTTTGCAGAAAAGTATTTCCGTCAGGGCATGCGTGTGCTGGTTTCCGGAAGGCTTCAGACAGGCAGCTATGTAAATAAGGACGGTCAGAGAGTATACACCACCGAAGTCATCCTTGATGACCAGGAATTCGCAGACAGTAAGGGTGCGGCATCTGATATGGGCGGCTATGGACAGTCAGCTCCATCTCAGAGACCGGCTCCTACCAGCGCGATTGGTGATGGGTTTATGAACATTCCGGACGGAGTTGAAGACGAAGGACTTCCGTTCAACTAGGCTCTATTATGCCGGATATGTTCCATGGTTAATAATAAAGGAGGACAACACCAATGGCATTTAATAAAACAGACAGACCAGAGGGCGCTAAGATGAGAAGACCAGGCGGAATGCGCAGAAGAAAAAAAGTTTGCGTTTTCTGTGGTGATAAGAACGGCGTTATCGATTACAAGGACACTAACAAATTAAAGAGATACGTATCTGAGAGAGGTAAAATCCTTCCTCGTCGTATCACTGGCAACTGCGCAAAGCATCAGAGAGCTTTAACTGTAGCTATCAAGCGCGCTCGCCACATCGCACTCATGCCATATGTTTGCGAATAATATTTGATTAAAATATGTAGATATTTTGGGACTCTGCGTGAGAGATCATGCAGGGTCTTTTTTATACGTCTGGAAGAAACGGTTGATGTTTTGACCTGGGATCAGATGCATTATGTATTCAAAAAAGTAAAGTAAAAATATATTCTGGCCATGTAAGGCACAGATAATAATTGTTTCAATAAGTAACACCCAGATGGCTAGCATAAGTTGACGAAAAGCTATCTGGGTGTTACAATTCTATACAGTTTTGGCAGAAGCCGGAGTTTCTCCTGATGAACAGGATTGTGTAAAAAGCGATTATTTAAAACGGAATTATGGAAGATAATCATACCAGGAAGGTGTGAACGCTACAGTAAGGGCGATTCATATCTTCCTGTTTCATTTATGGTGATGTCCCCGCCGGTGACATGTACGTTTATTGTATAGGCGCGATGGTGCATCAACGGTCAGGTTTAAACATGAAAGGAGAAAGAGGGAAGTGAAAAAGAACTGGAAAAAAGTTTTATTAACAATAACAGCAGTCCTGATGGCAGCAGGTCTTGCAGGCTGTGGAAAAGGAAATGCAACGGGAAATACAGCAGGACAGGCAGAGCAGCAGGCTGAAAGTACCAAAGAGCAAAAGAATCAGTCACAGACAGAAGATACAGGGAAAAAAGACTCTGTTATCGTAGTCATGGGACCGTCCTCAGAGCCGGAGGCAGGTTTTGATCCGGTGTATGGCTGGGGCGCAGGGGAACATGTTCATGAACCGCTGATCCAGAGTACATTGACAGTGACTAACAAGGATCTGACCATCGGTTATGACCTGGCAACAGATATGAAAACTTCAGAGGATGGTATGACCTGGACTGTGACCATTCGCCCAGATGTGAAATTTACAGACGGGGAAGCACTGACAGCAGAGGATGTGGCATTTACCTACAATATGCTTCGGGATAACAGCACTGTAAATGATTTTACCATGCTGGATAAGGCAGAGGCTGCAGATGATGTGACCGTGGTATTTCATATGAAACGGCCTTATTCCATCTGGCCATATACCATGGCGATCACAGGTATCCTTCCGGAACATGCTTACGGACCTGATTATGGACAGCATCCTATTGGTTCCGGCCGTTATATTATGAAACAGTGGGATAAGGGACAGCAGGTTATCTTTGAGGCAAACCCGGATTATTATGGGGAAGCTCCGAAAATGAAACAGGTAACGGTTCTGTTTGTGGAAGAAGATGCTGCTTTTGCGGCAGTCCAGGCCGGACAGGCAGATCTTGCATACACAGCAGCTTCTTATGCTGACCTGACTGTGGATGGATATGATCTTTTAGCGTTTAAAACAGTAGATAACCGGGGATTTAACCTTCCGGCTGTTCCTTCCGGTGCAGTAAACGGAGATGGTGTAGCAGCAGGAAATGATTTTACCAGTGACGTAAGGGTGCGCAGAGCCATTAACTTAGGCATCGACAGGGAAGAAATGATCCAACATGTGTTAAATGGATACGGCAGCCCTGCTTACAGTGTCTGCGATAAGATGCCATGGTACAATCCGGACTCTGAAACTTCCTATGACCCGGAAGCGGCAAAAGCCCTGTTAGAGGAAGCCGGATGGACAGAAGGAAAAGACGGAATCAGGGAAAAAGATGGCGTTCAGGCAGGTTTTACACTTTTATATCCTGCAAGTGACTCTGTCCGCCAGGCACTGGCAGCAGATACAGCCAACCAGTTAAAAGAACTTGGTATCCAGGTGTCCATTGAAGGCGTAGGCTGGGATACCGCTTATGACAGAGCACAGTCCACTCCTCTTATGTGGGGCTGGGGTGCCCATACACCAATGGAATTTTACAATATTTACCATACAGCCCAGAACGGCTCTTTTGCAGAGTATTCCCCATATTCCAATAAAAAAGTGGACGAATACACGGATCAGGCCCTTGAAAGCCAGTCTCTGGAAGAGTCCTATGACCTTTGGAAAAAAGCACAGTGGGATGGTGAAAACGGAGTTACCCAGGATGGGGATATCCCGTGGATCTGGCTGGTGAACATTGATCATCTTTACTGGTCCAGAAATGGGCTTCATGTAGCTGACCAGAAGCTTCATCCACATGGACATGGATGGTCTATTGTGAATAATGTGGATCAGTGGACCTGGGAATAAAGTGTACAGAAAAGAAATTACCATGGCTGGATAACAGTTGCGGAAAATAGGAGCAGACAGGTTTGAAGAAACAGGTTATATTTATCAGTAAAAATTTCATACGGATGCTGGTCCTTCTCATTTTTGTAAGCATAGGGGCCTTTGCCCTGGTTTCCATGACACCCCTGGATCCATTGCAGACCAATGTAGGACAGGCAGCTCTGGGCTCCATGAGCCCGGAGCAGATCGAAAGGCTGCGGCTTTACTGGGGTGAAGGGATACCGCCATTAAAACGCTATCTTGCATGGGCGGGGGACTTTATCTGTGGAAACATGGGAACTTCTCTTTTGTATCATCAGCCTGTGGCAAAGGTGATACAGATCCGTTTTGCCAGTTCTGTATGGCTGATGGCAGCTGCGTGGATCTTATCCGGTGTTGCAGGTGTGATCCTTGGAATGGCGGCTGGTGCCAGAAAGGGAAGCCTGGCAGACCGGGTGATATCTGCTTATGCCCTGGTCACAGCCAGTACACCGGCTTTCTGGGTGGCTCTGGTACTCCTTATGGTGTTTGCGGTGTGGTTAAAAGTCCTTCCTGTGGGATTGAGTGTTCCAATAGGCGCAGATGCGGCCGCTGTTTCCATAGCAGACCGTATCCGTCATGGCATATTGCCGGCAGCGGCTTTAAGCCTTACAGGTATTTCTAATATCACGCTTCACACAAGAGAAAAGATGATACAGGTCATGGAAAGCGATTATGTGCTTTTTGCAAGGGCCAGAGGCGAAAGCCTGGGTTCTATTGTTTTCAGACATGGGCTTCGCAATATGATCCTTCCGGCATTAACACTGCAGTTCGCTTCGATCAGCGAGATTTTTGGCGGTTCTGTTCTTGTGGAACAGGTATTTTCCTATCCGGGGCTGGGACAGGCGGCAGTAAGCGCCGGTCTTGGAAGTGATATTCCGCTGTTAATGGGAATTACCATGATCAGCGCGGCAATAGTGTTTGCAGGTAATTTTATTGCAGATATTTTATATGAGATCATAGACCCCAGAATGCGGAAGAACAGCCAAAAAAGTAAGTGAATGAAAGATTCCGGGCGCACACATCAGACCGGGGATGAAAGGTAATGATAATTTGAAGAAGCATTTGAAACGTACAGAAGGAATAAGCAGCAGGCGCATATTTATAACAGCGCTTACGGCGGCAGCGGTACTGATCCTTGGGGCAGTGCTGGTTTTGGGGGTCTGTTTGAAGGAACAGGCATTGACCACGGATTTTACCAGGAAAAATATAGCACCCTGTATACAATATCCTTTTGGGACAGACTGGATGGGGCGTGATATGTTTGTACGTACCCTTACAGGTTTATCTTTAAGTATACGTATCGGCCTGATCACATCTGTGTTCAGTTCTGTTATTGCAGTAGGACTGGGACTTGCCTGTGCAGCAGGTGGAAAATGGGCAGATAGCTTTATAAGCGGTCTTATTGACGTGGTAATGGGTATTCCCCATATTCTGCTTTTGCTTTTGATCTCATTCGCATTGGGAAAAGGCTTAAAGGGTGTAGCTGTGGGGATCATCCTGACTCACTGGACTTCTTTAACCAGACTGATCCGGGGGGAAGTATTGCAGCTGAGGGAAAGCCATTTTATAAAGATCGCAGAGAAAATGGGCATGAGCCCATGGCAGATCGGGATCAGACATATGATGCCCCATCTGCTTCCCCAGGTGCTGGTGGGAATGGTGCTTATGTTCCCTCATGCCATATTACATGAAGCAAGTATTACATTTTTAGGCTTTGGTCTGTCGCCGGAACAGCCTGCGATCGGGGTGATCCTTTCTGAAAGCATGAAATACCTGACGATGGGAAAATGGTGGCTGGCCTTGTTCCCGGGGCTTTTGCTTGTGTTAGTGGTCATAATGTTTCATGTGATCGGGGATACGTTAAACAGTCTTCTGGACCCGTCCAGGGCTCATGAATAGAGAAATGCAAAGAAGGCAGAAGGGAGGCATAGGTGCAGATGGAAGATTTACAAAGAGAAGAACTTCTTCGTATTGAACATTTATCCGTTACATTTACCCAGTATGACGGCTGGTTTTCCAGAAAAACACTGCCTGTGATCCGGGATTTAAGCCTTAAGGTTTCCCGTGGGGAAATGGTGGCTGTGGTTGGCTCCAGCGGCTCCGGGAAAAGTCTTCTGGCTCATGCAGTCATGGGTGTACTTCCTTATAATGGAAGCTGCGGGGGAGATATTTATTATAAAGGAAAGCAGCTGACCACAAAAAGGATAAAGCAGCTGCGGGGCAATAAGATCGTTCTGGTCCCACAAAGTGTGTCTTATCTGGACCCATTGATGAAAGTGGGAGAGCAGGTAGCTGGCGGTAAAGACCGGATCAGCCTGGAAAAAAGCAGGAAGGCTTTGACAAGGTATGGTCTTGATAAAGAAGTGGATAATATGTATCCCTTTGAACTTTCCGGTGGAATGGCAAGGCAGGTTCTGATCGGAACCGCAGTGGTAGAAAAGCCAGAGATGGTGATCGCAGATGAACCGACCCCTGGACTTCATATGGAAGCGGCAGTCCGGGTCTTATCCCATTTCCGGGAGATCGCAGATGAGGGAGCAGGTGTACTTCTGATCACACATGATCTGGAACTGGCGTTGAAAACAGCGGACCGGATTGTTGTATTTTATGCAGGAACTGCAGTGGAAGAGGCGGCATGCGTGGATTTTAACCAGGAAGCGGCATTGCGCCATCCATATACCAGGGCGTTGTTTCGGGCGATGCCGGAGCATGGATTTGCACCGGAGCCGGGGATCCAGCCTTATGTGAGAGATCTGCCTGAGGGGTGTCCTTATGGTCCAAGATGTCCGAAATACAGGGAAGAATGCAGTAAAGACATCCCCTATGTACCTTATCAGGGGGGACTGGTGCGGTGTATCTGTCCGGGGGATGAAAAGGAGATTTTACCTGGAATATTATCGAAATCAGAGGTATTGAAGGAGAAAATGACGTCAGAACCCAGTTCTGGTGAATGCAGTGTATGTGGAAAGGAAGGCGCAGGCTTATGAAATTAGAAGCAAAAGACCTGTCATTCCGCTACCATAAAGGAAACAGGCAGATATTAAATCATGTATCTGTAAGCTTTGACAGCAAGGATCGTCTGGGGCTGGCAGCACCCAGCGGATTTGGAAAAACTACGTTTTGTAAGATACTTGCAGGTTATGAACAGCCGGATAAAGGTCAGGTTTTGTTAGATGGAAAGCCCCTTTCCCAATATAAGGGTTACTGCCCGGTGCAGTTGATCTGGCAGCATCCCCAGGAAGCGGTCAATCCCAGAAGAAGGATGAAGACCGTTCTGGAAGAAGGCGGTGTGCTGGATGAACGGCTGATCCGGGGACTTGGGATCGAGAAGGAATGGCTGGAGCGGTATCCGGGGGAATTATCCGGAGGAGAGCTGCAGAGATTTTGCATTGCAAGGGCTTTAGGTGAGAAGACCAGATTTCTCCTGGCAGATGAGATCACAGCTATGCTGGATCTGATCACACAGAGCCAGATCTGGAATTTTCTGCTGGAGGAAGTGAGAAGCCGGGAAATCGGGCTTATAGTAGTCAGTCATACAGATTCCCTGCTTGACTGGATCTGTACGGACCGGATCCAATTGTAGGATCCAGGTACCGGCAGATTGTTTCTTGTATCGGTGGATTTCTGATAGAGTAATTGTGGATAAAGGAAGGAGAATGAAGCATGGATGTGCATAAGATGCTGGAACAGGTAAAGGCGGGCCAGCTGGATATTGCAGAGGCAGAAGAAAAGTTAAAAGATCTGCCCTATGAGAATCTGGGCTATGCAAAGCTGGATCATCACAGGAAGCTGCGTTCCGGTTTTGGCGAAACCATTTTCTGCCAGGGAAAGCCGGACCCGTATTTGAAAGAGATATTCCTGAAATTTTATGAAAGGGACGGGGAAGTCCTTGGAACCAGAGCCAGCAAGGAGCAGTATGAGCTGATCCGTTCTCTGGTGCCGGCAGCAGTTTATGATCCTATTTCCCGTATTGTAAAGGTGGAAAAGCCGGATAAGGAGCATGTGGGATGTGTGGCAGTTTGTACTGGTGGTACAGCAGATATCCCGGTGGCAGAGGAGGCAGCCCAGACAGCGGAGTATTTTGGCACAAAGGTAGACCGCATCTATGATGTGGGAGTTGCAGGCATTCACAGGCTGTTAAGCCAGAGAGAGCGTATTTCCAAAGCAAACTGCATTATCGCAGTAGCAGGAATGGAGGGGGCTCTTGGAACTGTGATTGCAGGACTGGCAGATGCACCGGTGATCGCAGTACCTACATCTGTGGGGTATGGGGCCAGCTTCCATGGTCTGTCAGCTCTTCTTACCATGATCAATTCCTGTGCAAATGGAATTTCGGTAGTAAATATTGATAATGGCTATGGAGCCGGATACATTGCAACACAAATAAACAGAATGGCGGTGAAGAAATAATGAAAAAAACATTATATCTGGAGTGTAATTCAGGAATCAGCGGTGATATGACTGTAGGAGCGCTTCTTGATCTGGGGGCAGACAGAAAGGTGCTGGAGGATGCGCTGGCAAGTCTGGGGGTAGATGGCTATCATCTGCATTTTGGAACAACGGAGAAATGCGGCATCAAGGCCTATGATTTTGATGTGCATCTGGAGTATGAAGAGCATGAACACGACCATGGAGATCACGATCACGGCCATGATCACGCACATGCACATGTTCATGAGGACGGTACAGAGTACAGCCACGAGCATTGCCACGATCATGAGCACGAACACACTCATGAGCACAGCCATGAAGAGTGTACAGAACACGTACATGATCATGAACACACCCATACACATACCAATGAGAATGGCACAGAGCATGCACATGAGCATTGCCACGATCACGGACATACTCACGACCATGGAGATCATGATCATGTACATACCCATGACCATGGAGACCACGACCACGTACATACTCATGACCACATGCACCCACATACTCACCGCAATCTCTATGATATTTACACCATTATCGACCGTCTGCAGTCTTCAGATAAGGTAAAGCAGCTGGCAAGACGTATTTTTGAGATCGTGGCAGAGGCTGAGTCAAAGGCCCATGGTCTTCCAATCGACCAGGTACATTTCCACGAAGTTGGGGCGATCGACTCTATTGTTGATATTATCAGTACAGCAGTATGCCTGGATAATCTGGGCATCGAAAAAGTCATTGTTTCCCCACTTGCAGAAGGTCAGGGATATGTAAGGTGCCAGCATGGCACACTGCCGGTTCCGGTGCCGGCTACAGCTAATATTGCACAGGCATACGGTCTGAAGCTGCGTTTTACAGAAACACCAGGAGAAATGGTTACACCTACTGGTGCAGCGATCGCAGCAGCACTGGGTACCGGTGCTTCCATGCCCAAGAACTATCGCATTATAAAAATCGGTATTGGGGCTGGAAATAAGGATTTTGACCATGCAAACATCCTCCGCGCCATGATCATTGAAGAAGAGGAAGAAGAAAAAACAGACAGCTTAGAGCTGTTAGAGACTAATTTAGATGACTGTACAGGAGAAATGCTGGGATATACCATGAACCTGCTGTTAAAGGCTGGTGCAAATGATGTATGGTATACACCGATCTATATGAAAAAGAACCGTCCGGCTTATATGCTTTCTGTATTATGCCGTGAAAGCAGCCGCGAGACTATGGAAGATATTATTTTTACTCATACCACATCTATTGGCATCCGCCGTTTTCCGGCGCAGCGCACTGCCCTGGACCGAAAAAGGATCCAGGTGGAAACAGCTTATGGAGCAGCGGATGTAAAGGTTTGCAGTTATAAGGGAAAGAAATACTGCTATCCGGAATATGACAGTGTTTCAGCAATATGTGATAAGCAGGGAAATGTGGATTTTAATACTGTTTATGAAGCTGTGGAGAAAGCAGCAAAGGAACTGATATAAAGCAGGCTGCTCAGGCTAAGATCAGATCAGTCCGTAAAACAGTTACAGAGAGGTTTCGACAGCACGCTTACAAGCAGGGGAAGCAAAAACAGATAACCGGGGAAGACAAAAGTTTATTATAAGACCTACAGTAAAGGAGACCGGAAGGATGGAAGGACAGAATCACTCAGTAAAAGAAAGACTGGAACAGTTAGAAACATTCATGGGAAAGTACACAGCAGGGGGGAAAGACCTTTGTGTAGCTTTCTCCGGCGGCGTGGACAGCAGTCTGATCTTAAAGGCTGCTGTAAAAGCAGCCACAAAAGACGGCAGCAAGGTTTTTGCAGTTACCTTTGACAGCCGCCTGCATCCTTCATGTGACCTGGAGATCGCAAACCGGGTGGCAGCAGAGCTTGGGGGTGTTCACAAGGTAATACATGTAAATGAACTAGAGCAGGAAGCCATCCGAATGAACCCGGTGAACCGGTGTTATCTGTGCAAAAAGCATCTGTTTGTAAATTTAAAGGAAATGGCAAAAAGCCTTGGCGCTGAGACTGTTATGGACGGGACCAATGAAGATGACCACCATGTATACCGCCCGGGTATCCAGGCATTAAAAGAGCTGGGAATTGTCAGTCCGCTGGCGCAGCTGCACATTACCAAAGCGGAAGTAAAAGCCATGGCAAAGGAATGGGGCATTTCTGTAGCGTCCCGCCCGTCAACCCCATGTATGGCAACCAGACTGCCGTATAATACGCCGATCGACTATGATGTTATGAAGCAGATCGAAGCAGGCGAAGGCTATTTAAGAGAGCTGTTAGGAGGAAATGTCCGCCTGCGCCTTCATGGAAATGTAGTGCGTATTGAGGCAGACAAGACCTCATTTGGAAAGCTGTTAGAGCATGGAGATGAGATTGTAAAGACATTAAAGGATCTTGGTTTTGTATACATTACCATGGATCTGGAAGGCTTTCGTTCCGGCAGCATGGATGTTGGTCTGGATAAATAATAGAAGCAGACACATCGGCTGCATGAATAGCAAAAGAACAGCAGAGTAGCAAAGAAACAGCAGAACAGCAAAAAAGCTCCTCAGCCCAATTACCTGGGCGGGGAGCTTTTTTTGCTGTTCTATAGATATTGTGTGTGATGTGTCTCTGCAAATAAACCGACGTTGGCAGATCCTACAGGTATATTCTGCTTAGTGTGTAGCACCTTCTGCAGTCAGGATATCGTTTTCATTTTCACCAATAGCAGCAATGGCAGCTTCAATCCCTTTTGCAATATCCTGTAAATTCATGGATGGTACAGACGGGCGGTTTACTACCTGACTTGGGATAAAAGGAACGTGCATAAAGCCGCCTCTGACCCCTGGATAGCTTTTAGCCAGAGTATAGAGAACACCGTACATCAGGTGGTTGCATACAAAGGTTCCGGCAGTGTTGGAAACGCTGGCAGGAAGTCCGGCATTCCGGATATTCTGTACCATAGCTTTAATAGGAAGAGTAGAAAAATAAGCAGGGGCACCGTCTTCAAAGATGGGCACGTCAATAGGCTGGTTGCCTTCGTTGTCTTTGATGCGGGCATCATCTAAGTTAATGGCAACACGCTCCGGTGTCAGGTCAAAACGTCCTCCGGCCTGTCCGATACAGAGAACAGCATCCGGTTTTTCTGCTTTAATGGATTTTGCCACTGTGTCAATGGATCTGCCGAAAACAGTAGGTACTTCCAGCTTTACTACCTGGACAGCGCCAACAGTACCGGAAACAAGTTTTACAGCCTCTAAAGCCGGATTGACCGGATCTCCTCCAAATGGGTCAAATGCAGTGAGAAGAAGTTTCATAGTATATCATCCTTTCTGAGAAATTGTCGAAAAATGTTTTACCGGATATTCAAAAAAAATTAAGATTTATCCGGTAAACTTTGTTAAAAATTAGTTATATTTTATGCAGTATATGCAAAAAAGAACAATATTTTAACGAAATGCCAGAGTATACATTAATACAATGTGAACAGCAAGCATCACCAACGCAACCGGCAGCTGGCTTAAGATAACAATGTATTTGTTCTTTGTTTCAAGAAGGGCTGCAGGCAGAATATTAAAGTTAGCTGCCATAGGAGTCATTAAAGTACCGCAGTAGCCTGCTGTCAGGCCAAGTGCGCCTACAACCACAGGGTCAGCCCCCTGGGCGATCAAAAACGGGATGCCGATGCCTACGGTGATAACAGAGAAAGCGGCAAAGCCATTACCCATGATCATGGTAAATAAAGCCATGGAGATACAGTAAACAGCAGTAGCTGCAAACAGGTTTCCGGCCGGGATCACGGCGCTTACGCCGCTTGCGATCACATCACCTACACCGGCAGCTGTGAATACAGACCCCAGTGCTGCCAGGACCTGGGGAAGGATACCGGTAACACCTACATTGTCAGTGAGACGGGTACAGTCTTTTACCGCATAAACAGCCTTTGGCCTGAAAATGATAAAAGCAGTGACCAGGGCGATGGAGCCGGAGATACCGATAGCATTATTGGCACCAAGTACCTTTAAGAAAGTAGCAACTAAAACAGCGCTGACAGCCAGTACCAGCGGCGGGATAAATACGCTGTAGCCAAGTCTGTCAGCAGCAGCACGGGTTTCTGCCTCTTTTGGCATATCGCTTTTGCTTGGGGCTACACGTTTAAATGCAGTAAGGATGGCTAAAAATACAACGCACAGACCGGTGATCCATTTTGGAAGATAAGGTCCCATGATAAAGGTAAATGCAAGAATGAACCAGAAAAGGGCGGTAGTGCCTTTTTTAACACAGGTATCATCTTTTAGGGCTTTCATGCCTGTTGCGATAAAATTAAGGCCGATAATGCAGTAGAAAACTTCTGCAACAATGGTGCTTATGTTCCAGGTCATATTATTTGTCCTCCTTGGTGGCTTTAGATGCCAGACGGCGTTTTAAAATCTGGTCAAAGATCAGGGCGTAGATAATGCCTGTAACAGCAGAGATCACAGCGATGGGAACAGACTGGCCTGCGATCTGGAGCGCGTCTACAGGATAGCCCTGTTCGCTTAAGGTGGATACGATCAGAAGAGTTCCGGAAGATCCCATGAAACAGTTTTGTGCAAAGAAGTTGCCGTAGTTTTCACTTCCGGCACACATTCCTTTGATCTGGTCTTCGGATTTCTCGTCCAGTTCCTTGTACTGTACAACGGCTGCTGCCTGGGCCATAGGATTGATCAGTGGGCGGATAAACTGGGGATGACCGCCGACACGCAGGGAGAAAGCAGAGGCAAAGGTACGGATGACCTGCCAGATGGCGATAAGCTTTCCTGTGGTCATGTTCTTTAAAGAACGGATAAAGTCCACTGCCTTATCTTTTAAACCATTCCGCTCACACAGGCCGATCACAGGCAGTGTAAGGATGAAAAGAGTGGCAGTGCGGTTGGTGATAAATGCGGTGCCAAGTGTGTTCAGGATATCCATAGGACTCATTCCGGCAACCAGTCCGGTGGCAAGGCCTGCCACAACGACTACAGCCAGAGTATCTAATTTCAGGATAAAGCCGATCACGACAATAAGTACACCAATTAATTTGATGATTTCCATTAAATAAAACCCTCCTGTTTAAAAATATAGTACACTATGGGTGTCAAAAAATCTTTAACACCTGCAGCATAGTAGGGAGAATTGTAACATATTTATAATTTGCGGGCAAGGAGAAAGGTCTGGAAATAAGATACAGAGGGGGTATTGGGAAAAATTGTCAAAAAGAAAACGAAGAGTTTGTGAAAAGCATAACGCGAGTTAGGAAATTGTTAAGACAAAACGAACAAAAAAAGTTAGAGTGTCTAAAAAAAATTGCAAATAATGCAAAAAATGCCATTGCTTATTTATGGGATATCGAGTATAATCTATTCAAGTTGTACAAAATCTGTAGGGATAGTTTCGGTATTTTCCGATTGTATTTATAAAAAAACAACAAAAAACACCGGAAAGCTTGATATACTATTGACAAGGAAAGGGATACATTTTATGAAAGACTGGCAGTATATTCTGAGGAATCTTTCACTGCTTAGCCAGATGGGAATCTCTCTGGCAGCTCCGCTGCTGTTGTGTCTTTTTTTATGCAGCTGGCTTAACAGCCATTTTATGATAGGGGGATGGATCTATATCCCCGGCTTTATCATGGGGCTTGGAGGCTCATTTATGACGGCATATAAATTATACCTGGTCATTATGAAAGAACAGAAAACGACGAAAAAGAAGAACAGGGAACATGAGAGATCCTTTAACAGACATGTATAACTCATTGGGGATAGGCGCAGGTAAAACGCATATCCGTGCAGCAGGGAGGTAGAAATATGAAGATCCAGCCGGCAGTAAAAAAAGAAACAGGACACATTGCATGCTGGAGTGGCGCAGGTACGATACTTATGATCGTCGCTTTTGCAATCTGTCATAAACTTTTTCCGGAGGCAATACCATTTGATCATAAGGTAATTATTGGCGGCATCATTGGGACAGCTGTTGCAGTAGGAAACTTTTTCATTATGGGACTTACGGTGCAGAAGATCGCATCCGGGGAACAGAGTGATGAACAGGCCTACAAGAGTATGAAAATAAGTTACAGATACCGTTCCATGGCCCAGTTATTATGGATTGTTCTGGCAATGGTATTACCATTTGTTAATGCTGCGGCGGGCATTATACCGCTGTTTTTCCCAAGTTTGAGCATTAAGCTTATTAACATTCTGGGAATAATAAAAGCAAAGCCAAATCTATAAGAAAGGAGATGAAAATGCGGATATGAATTTTAATATTTCAGGTGCTGCGGTTTATTTCAGGATCCCTACAGGCATACCTGTCCTTGGCGATTTCCTGATATCCGAAACACTGGTGGTCAGCTGGATCGTAATGATACTTATTACGGGACTGTGTATCTGGTTTACCAGGGACCTGAAGGTAGAGAATATATCCAAACGGCAGGCAATGGCCGAGATGCTGGTAGAACAGGCACAGAAGTTTGTGAGAAATAATACCGGCGGAACAAAGTTTGATAACCTGATCCCATTTGTGGCAGCTTTGTTTACGACCAGTGTAGTTTCCAATCTTATCAGCCTTACCGGTCTGAGAAGCCCTACAGCTGATCTTTCCACAGAAGCAGCCTGGGCAGTGGTAGTGTTCATTATGATCACTTCCAATAAGATCAAGGCTGGCGGCATACTGGGATACTTAAAGGGCTTTACTACCCCGATCCCGGTCATGACACCATTTAATGTCCTGTCAGAACTGGCAACACCGGTAAGTATGGCGTGCCGTCATTTTGGAAATATTCTTTCTGGCGTTGTTATCAACGGGTTGATCTATGCAGCTTTGGCGGTAGCAACATCAGCGCTTCTTGGCTGGCTGCCAGGTGCGCTTGGGCAGGTCTTAGGAAGCATCCCATTCCTTGATGTGGGTATTCCGGCCATTCTGTCTGTCTACTTTGACTGGTTCTCCGGTTTCATGCAGGCATTCATTTTCAGTATGCTGACGATCATGTATATTGCAAATGCGGCAGAAGGTTAAAAACACGCAGTAAGAAAATCTTATCAAAGATATTATTCACATTATTCTAGGAGGAAATTTATTATGACAGATTTTCAGTTATTAGCAAAAGGTATTGCTTTAGCAGGTTGTGCTATCGGCGCTGGTGCTGCTCTGATCGCAGGTATCGGACCTGGTATTGGTGAAGGTAACGCAGTTTCAAAGGCACTGGAAGCGATCGGACGCCAGCCAGAGTGCAAGGGCGATGTAACCAGCACCATGTTACTTGGTTGTGCTATCGCAGAGACCACTGGTATTTACGGTTTTGTTACCGGTCTGCTTCTGATCTTCGTAGCACCTGGTACTTTCATGAACTACCTGTCCTAAGTTTAACGAAACACTTACTGTTTCAAAGTCTACACATACAAATATAAATATGTGAAGACTTCACAAAAACAGAAGGCGGTTTCCACAGACAGGAGGGTAGAAAGATGCGGGAAACACAGGAATTAGTAACGATCATACCGTGGACTTTCATTGCCCAGATCTGCAACCTGTTCATCCAGTGCTGGCTGATCAAGAAATTCTTGTTCAAGCCGGTATGCGCGATCATCGAGAAGAGAAGAGCATTGGCTGATTCTCAGATCCAGGATGCGAAAAAGGCAAAGGAAGAAGCGGCTGCCATGAAGGCTGATTATGAAGCTGAAATGGCAAAAGCAAAAGAAACTGCAAATTCCATTCTCCAGAATGCCCAGAAGGACGCTGCAGCACGCAGTGAGGCCATGATCCAGGAAGCCCAGACACAGGCAGCAGGGATCAAGGCGAAGGCTGAGGCTGATATCGCCCAGGAGAAGAAGAAGGCAGTCAATGACATTAAAAATGAGATCGGCGGCATTGCCATGGACATTGCCGGCAAGGTGATCGAGCGCGAGATCTCAGAAGAAGACCATAAGAAGCTGATCGACGAGTTTATTGAGAATGTAGGTGAGGCATCATGACCAAGACCGCAAAGATCTATGGGGACAGTCTCTATGACCTTGCCGCAGAAGAAAAGCTGACAGAGGAGATACTTCCACAGATGGAGCAGATAATGGCTCTTTTCAAAGAGAACCCAGATTATCTGACTCTTCTTTCTGAGCCATCCATTCCCAAAACAGAACGTGTAGGGCTGTTGGACAAGGCTTTTGAAGGACAGCTTTCCCTGTATCTGTTAAACTACTTAAAGCTGTTATGCGAAAGCGGCATGCTGCGGGAATACCGTGACAGCTGCAGACAGTTTAAGGCACGCTACAACGAGGATCACAACATTGCGGAAGCAGTGGTCACTACTGCAGTAGCCCTTACAGAAGCACAGGCACAGGCATTAAAAGAAAGACTGGAAAAAATCAGCGGCAAGACCGTCCTTCTTACACAGAAAACGGACAGCACCATACTTGGCGGTATCCGCGTGGAGTTAGAAGGAAAGCAGCTTGACGGCACTGTTCAGGAACGTCTGTCAAGGCTTAAAAAGAAAATTACGGAGTAACTGTATTAAATTAATAAATAGTTACGTTACGGAAATCATCGTATAAAGGATGTGAATGGAATGCAATTAAAACCGGAAGAGATATCCAAAGTCATCCGAAGCCAGATCAAATATTACCAGAATGCTATTGAGCAGAGCGAAACAGGAACCGTTCTGATCGTAGGTGATGGTATTGCCAGAGTAAGCGGCCTGACCAACTGTATGTCAGGAGAGCTGCTGGAGTTTGAAGACGGTACCTTCGGAATGGCCCAGAACCTGGAAGAAAACAGCGTTTCCGTCGTTCTGTTCGGTTCTGATCAGGGGATCAGTGAAGGACAGACTGTTAAGCGTACAGGAAAGGTAGTAAGCGTACCTGTAGGCGAGGCAATGATCGGACGTGTTGTAAATGCCATCGGCCAGCCGATCGATGGCGCAGGCCCTATTGAGACAACTGAATACAGACCGGTGGAATCACCGGCACCCGGCATCTGTGACAGACAGCCGGTTAAGGAACCATTACAGACAGGTATCAAGGCGATCGACTCCATGATCCCTATCGGAAGAGGACAGCGAGAGCTGATCATCGGTGACCGACAGACTGGTAAGACTACTATTGCTACAGATACCATTTTAAACCAGAAGGGCAAAGACGTTATCTGTATCTATGTTGCCATCGGACAGAAACGTTCTACCGTTGCCAGCCTGGTATCTGAGCTGCAGGCAGGCGGCGCTATGGATTATACCATTGTTGTTGCTGCAACTGCATCTGAGACAAGCCCATTACAGTACATTGCACCTTATTCAGGCTGTGCAATGGGTGAATATTTTATGAACAAGGGAAAACACGTACTGATCATCTATGATGACTTAAGTAAGCATGCGGTTGCATACCGTGCACTTTCCCTTCTGATCCGCCGTCCACCGGGCCGTGAAGCTTATCCTGGTGACGTATTCTATCTGCACTCCCGTTTACTGGAGCGTGCAGCAAAGCTTTCTGATGAAAAGGGAGGCGGTTCTCTTACAGCCCTTCCGATCATCGAGACACAGGCAGGTGACGTATCTGCATACATCCCTACCAACGTTATTTCCATCACAGACGGACAGATTTATCTGGAAACAGAGATGTTCAACTCTGGTTTCAGACCGGCCGTTAATGCCGGACTTTCTGTATCCCGTGTAGGTGGATCGGCACAGATCAAGGCGATGAAGAAGATCGCTGGTACAATCCGTATTGATCTTGCACAGTACCGTGAGCTGGCATCCTTTGCACAGTTCGGATCGGAACTGGATGCAGAGACTTCCGAACGTCTGGCACAGGGAGTCCGGATCAAAGAGATCCTGAAACAGCCGCAGTACCAGCCGATGCCGGTAGAATACCAGATTATTATCATTTATGCAGCAGTTAAGAAGCTTCTTCTTGATATTGCGGTAGAAGATATTCTGGCTTTTGAAAGCGGACTTTTTGATTATATTAAGACAAAATATCCGGAAATTCCGGAATCTATCAAGAATGACAAAGTGCTGAAAGAAGAAGTAGAAGAAGCTCTCAGAAAAGCAATCGGAGAATATAAAGAACAATTTCAGGCAAGGTAGGTGATACAAAGTGGCATCTATGAGAGATATCAAGCGTCGCCGTACCAGTGTACAGAGCACGCAGCAGATTACAAAAGCCATGAAACTTGTCTCTACCGTAAAGCTGCAGAAAGCAAGAACCCGGGCAGAAGAATCAAAGCCGTATTTTGACTGTATGTATGCAACAATGACCTCTCTGCTTGCAAAGGCAGGGAATATCAATCATCCATATCTGAAAGCAGATGATTCGAAGAAGAAAGCAGTCATTGTTGTAACATCCAATCGTGGACTGGCAGGTGGATTTAACTCCAATGTAGTGAAGATGGTGACTGAAAACGAAGCCTTTACGAAGGAGAATATCCGGATCTATGCAGTTGGAGGAAAAGGACTGGAACTTCTGAAACACAAAGGATATGATATTGTCGCTGATTATTCAGAGATGATCGAAGAACCGTCCTATGATGATGCGAAGAGTATTACAAAAAGACTTCTGACAGATTTTGAAAATGGTGAGATTGGTGAGATCTATCTGATCTACACATTTTTCAAAAATACGGTAAGTCACATTCCGACGATGATCAAAGTCCTTCCGGCAGAGGTGCAGGAAGAAGCGGGAGAAGAGGATGCAAAGGCGCAGCTTACACCGATGAACTTTGAACCGGAAGCGGAAGAGGCAATCAGCCTTCTTGTTCCGAAATATATCAGCAGCATTCTGTATGGCGCATTTGTGGAAGCAGTTGCCAGTGAGAACGGTGCACGTATGCAGGCGATGGATTCGGCAACCAGCAATGCGGAAGAGATGATAGATGATTTGGAATTGAAATATAACAGAGCACGTCAGGGTGCGATCACACAGGAACTTACCGAGATCATTGCCGGAGCAGAGGCGATCGGATAAATATAGGTTTCTGTATGTAAGGAGGAGAAAATGGCAGATAAAAATATAGGGAAAATTACCCAGGTTATCGGTGCCGTTCTTGACCTTAAGTTTTCGGAAGGATACTTGCCGGAGATCAACGATGCGGTTGAGATTACGCGCAAGGATGGAGGAAAACTTGTGGTAGAAGTTGCACAGCATCTGGGTGATGATATCGTAAGATGTATCGCCATGGGACCGACAGACGGACTGGTGCGAGGCATGGACGCCGTAGCAACCGGGGGACCGATTTCAGTTCCGGTTGGCGAAGCAACACTCGGACGTATCTTCAACGTACTGGGTGAGCCGATTGATGAAAAAGAGGCTCCGAAGGATGTTGAATACGCACCGATTCACAGAAAAGCTCCAAGCTTTGAAGAGCAGGCAACACAGACAGAGATGCTGGAGACAGGTATCAAGGTTGTTGACCTTCTGTGCCCATATCAGAAAGGTGGAAAAATCGGTCTGTTCGGTGGAGCTGGTGTAGGAAAGACCGTTCTTATCCAGGAACTGATTACCAATATTGCAACGGAGCATGGCGGCTATTCTGTATTCACTGGTGTAGGAGAACGTACCCGTGAAGGAAATGACCTTTACTATGAGATGACAGAATCCGGAGTTATCAAAAAGACAGCGATGGTATTCGGTCAGATGAATGAACCACCTGGAGCACGTATGAGAGTCGGACTTACAGGACTGACTCTTGCAGAATATTTCCGCGATAAAGGTGGAAAGGATGTACTTCTTTTCATTGATAACATTTTCCGTTTTACACAGGCAGGTTCCGAAGTATCCGCACTTCTTGGACGTATGCCATCAGCCGTAGGTTATCAGCCGACACTGGCAACTGAAATGGGTGAACTGCAGGAGAGAATCGCATCTACAAAGAATGGTTCTGTCACATCCGTACAGGCTGTTTATGTCCCTGCCGATGACCTTACAGACCCGGCTCCGGCAACTACATTTGCTCATCTGGATGCAACAACCGTACTCTCCCGTAAGGTTGTAGAACAGGGTATTTACCCGGCAGTTGATCCACTGGAATCTAACTCCCGTATTCTGGAGGCAGATATTGTCGGAGAAGAACATTATGAAGTTGCAAACCGTGTAACAGAGGTTCTGCAGAAATACAAAGAGCTGCAGGATATCATCGCAATTCTTGGTATGGAAGAGCTTTCCGATGAAGACAAGGCAACGGTTATGAGAGCAAGAAAGATTCAGAAATTCCTCTCCCAACCATTCTTCGTTGCAGAGACATTTACCGGAGTTCCGGGAAAATATGTACCTCTGAAAGAGACGATCCGAGGATTTAAGATGATCCTCGACGGAGAAATGGATGAGTATCCGGAGAATGCATTCTTCAATGTAGGAACGATTGATGAAGTCATCGAGAAGGCAAAGGCTGAAAAAGCAGAATAGAGGTGCCAGGTATGGATACATTTGGACTTAAAATCATTTCCAGTGACCGGGTATTCTATGAAGGACGTTGCAGAAAGATGATCGTGCCGGTACCGGACGGCGGTGGAATGGAAATTCTTCCGCACCATGAAAATATGGTGATCGCTGTGGTGATCGGTGAGGCAATGCTTCAGTTTGAAGAAGGCGAATGGGTGAACCTTGCGGTCGGAGCCGGATTCCTTGAGATCGTCAACAACCGTGTGACGATGCTGGTGCAGACGGCAGAGAAACCGGAGGATATCGATGCCAGACTTGCCCAGGAGCAGATGGAGTATGCAGAAGAAAAGCTTCGCCAGAAACAGAGTATACAGGAATATTACCGGACACAGGCTTCGCTTTCAAGGGCGATGAACCGGTTGAAGGTGTCGAAGCGAAAAAAATGGTAAATAGGAAACAAATTTATGTGGAAGCGCGTAATCTACTACAGATTGCGCGCTTTTTCAATACGGAATTTTTGACAAAATTTATTGGGAAAAATGGTACAATCTTTTACAAAATAAAAGTTCCGATACAGGGTAGTTTGTGGTAGAATATATAACAGTGTGCGTGTACTGAGAAAAAGGATTTTGAGGTGTTCAAATAGAGTGTATTTCATCATAGAAGGAGCAAAACGTGGAAAAAGAAGAGCTTACGCAATTATTTAATTTCTTTCGGGAGATTGATAAGGAAAAATTTATTGGAAGGCAGACATATCTGACGGATGGGGTGCGTAAGGAGAATGACGCGGAGCATGCGTGGCATATGGCGATCATGACGGTTCTGCTTGCGGGATATGCCAATGAGAAGATCGATGTTCTTAAGACAGTGACGATGCTTTTGATCCATGATATTGTAGAAATTGATGCGGGGGATACCTATGCCTATGATGAAAATGCGAAGAAGACGCAGAGGGAACGGGAAGTGAAGGCTGCGGACCGGATTTTCGGACTTCTTCCGGAAAAGCAGGGAAAGGAATTTCGGGCACTCTGGGAGGAATTTGAGGCACAGGAGACTTCTGAGTCGAAGTTTGCCCGGACGATGGACAATATCCAGCCGATCATGTTAAATGCGGCTACAGACGGCAAAGCGTGGGAGGAACACGATGTTCATATTGAACAGATCCTGAACCGTAACCGGAATACGGCAAAAGGCTCAGAAGCGATCTGGGAGTATGCGAAAGAAGAATTCTTAAGACCGAATCTGGAAAATGGCAAGATAAAAAAATAACATAAAAAAAACAAAAATCCCCCTTTTCATTTTCGTGAATATGGGGTATCATATACTACAGAGCGCAAAATATAGTGGAGAAACTTAAAAGTGACACTATATTTTGTGGAGCGATGGAACAAAGTTAGGAGAAAGTTGGGATGGATTTGGAAGTAAAGACGAGAGTAATCAAAAGAAACGGTGAGGAAGTAGACTTCCGGCTGGAGAAGATTGTGAATGCGATCAAAAAAGCGAATGAAGAGGTTGAGAACATCCACAGGATGAATGACTTTCAGATCATTGCAATTGCGGAGAAGATTGCACAGCAGGCAGAGGAATTTACGCATGCAGTGAATGTGGAGGACATCCAGGATATGGTTGAGACCGGCATTATGGAGATGCGTGGTTATGAGGTTGCCCAGAAGTATGTCCGCTATCGCTATAAGAGAGAATTAACCAGAAAGTCGAATACAACGGATAACGGAATTCTTGCATTGATCGATCATATGAACGAGGAAGTAAAGCAGGAGAACTCCAATAAGAATCCTGTGATCAACTCTACACAGAGAGATTACATGGCAGGAGAGGTCAGCAAGGACCTTACTAAGAGAGTCCTTCTTCCGGAGGAAATCGTCCGTGCACATGAAGAAGGAATCATTCATTTTCATGATATGGACTATTTTGCGCAGAAAGAGCACAACTGTGATCTGATCAACCTGGAGGATATGCTCCAGAACGGAACTGTCATCAGCGAGACGATGATCGAGAAACCACATAGTTTCTTTACCGCGTGTAATGTGACCACACAGATCGTTGCACAGGTTGCAAGTAACCAGTATGGCGGACAGTCATTTACGCTGTCACATCTTGCACCATTCGTAGATGTAAGCCGTCAGAAGCTCCGCAAGAGTGTCATTGAAGAAAGAATAGAATCCGGAGAGGTTCTGGATGATGCGATCATCGACAAGATCACAGAGAGAAGGCTTCGTACCGAAGTACAGAGCGGAATCCAGACGATCCAGTATCAGCTGATCACACTGATGACCTGTAACGGACAGGCACCTTTCGTAACGGTATTCATGTATCTGGATGAGGTCCCGGAAGGAAGAACCAGGGATGACCTTGCGATGATCATCGAAGAAGTGATGAAGCAGCGTATGCAGGGTGTTAAGAATGAAAAAGGTGTATGGATCACACCGGCGTTTCCGAAGCTGATCTATGTACTGGATGAAGATAATATTACCGAGGATTCTAAATACTGGTATCTGACTGAGCTGGCTGCAAAATGTACAGCAAAGCGTATGGTGCCGGATTATATTTCTGCAAAGATCATGAAAGAACTGAAAAACGGAGATGTTTATCCGTGCATGGGGTGCCGCTCATTCCTTACCGTAGAAGATTCCCAGAGAAATGCAGACGGAAGTCATAAGTTCTATGGACGTTTCAATCAGGGGGTTGTAACGATCAACCTGGTTGACGTGGCATGTTCAGCAGAGGGCAATATGGAACGTTTCTGGGAAATCCTGGATGAGAGACTGGAGCTTTGTCACAGAGCACTCCGGTGCAGACATGAACGCCTTCTCGGAACCGTTTCAGATGTTGCACCGATCCTGTGGCAGAACGGGGCACTTGCCCGTCTGAAAAAGGGTGAGACGATTGACAAGCTGTTATTTGATGGATATTCTACCATTTCTCTTGGCTATGCAGGACTTTATGAGATGTGTATGCGGATGCTTGGCAAATCCCATACAGATCCGGAGGCGAAGCCATTTGCACTGGCAGTTATGCAGCGCCTGAATGATAAATGTAAAGAATGGAAAGAAGCAGAAAATATCAGCTATTCCGTATACGGCACACCGATGGAATCTACCACATACAAGTTCGCGAAATGTCTGCAGAAGCGTTTCGGAATCATTCCGGGCGTTACAGATAAGAACTATATTACGAACAGCTATCATGTACATGTTACTGAAGAGATCGACGCATTCAGCAAACTGAAATTTGAATCGGAATTTCAGAAGCTTTCACCGGGTGGGGCGATCAGCTATATCGAAGTACCGAATATGCAGACCAATATTCCGGCGGTACTTTCCGTATTACAGTACATTTATGAGAATATCATGTATGCAGAGCTGAATACCAAGAGTGATTTCTGTGAAGTCTGCGGTTATGACGGAGAGATTAAGATCATCGAAGACGA
>OGJJ01000952.1_pt1 | contig 23759 bp, 26 predicted proteins | sample 1572081 | NCBI WGS metagenome assembly OGJJ01 (sample SAMEA2582122, study PRJEB24529) | metagenome | biome: Human gut stool | place: China | collected 2011
TCTTCCTCTGCGCCAACGGGTGCCTGAGACGGGTCCAGCTTGATCTTGAGCTGGCTCTCATCCTTGGACCAGAAATCCTCGCTCTTGTCGTCCTCTGCGGTTTCCTCGTCCGCAGGGGCTGCATCGGCCTCCGGCTGTGCCTGCTCGATCTCCTGCACCTCAAATTCTGCCAGTGCCAGTTCTTTCTGCCGGGATTCCTCATCCAGACTGCTTTCCGACAACTGTTTTTCCAACTGTCGGAACTGATGGTATTGTTCCTCCAACTGCTTTAATACCGGTTCCAGCTGTTCTGTGCAGTAGGCATCCAACACCTCCAAATGCTTCCGCTTGTTTAACAGAGACTGATGCTCATGCTGTCCATGGATATCAATCAGTTCTTCTGCCAGTTCCTTACAGATTCGGGCACTCACCGTCTCTCCGTTAATTTTGCAGATACTGCGGTTTTCCTGAATTCTCCGGCTGATGGTAATCACGCCATCCTCCTCCGGATAAAGATCCAGTTCCTCCATCTTCTGTCGGATTTCCGGTCTGTCTGTCTGAAAAACCAGCTCCACCAGTGCATAATCTGCACCCTTTCGAATCAGATCTTTCTCAGCCTTGGCTCCCAATGCCAGACTGACACTTCCGATGATCAGAGACTTGCCGGCTCCGGTCTCACCGGTGAGAATGTTCAAATTCGGGCCAAACGTAATCTCCGTTTCGTCGATCAGAGCCAGATTTTTCACGTGTAAACTTAAGAGCATATTTCCTCCTTTGCTCTCTCTCAAAAAGCTTTATGATTCCAGCGTCTCCCTAATTTTACGCATAACAACCTGGGTATCCTCCACGGTTCGTATCGCCATCATAATCGTATCGTCTCCCGCAATCGAGCCAACGATTTCTTCAAATTTCATGGCATCAATCGCAGCTGCAACTGCCATTGCCATGCCCACACCAGTCTTAACTACCAGAATATTCTGTGCAGAATCCATGGATACGAAACACTCTTTCAGCACACGGATGTACTTGTCTCCCAGATGACTGTCATCCTGTCGTAAAACGGCATACTTCTGGCGACCGTTTCCTGTCGGAATTTTGGTCAGCTTCAATTCCCGGATATCTCTGGAAACAGTAGCCTGCGTCACAGTAAAACCATCCTTTTTCAGGTACTCGGCCAGTTCTTCCTGGGTTTCAATATCATATTTCTCGATGAGTTCCACAATTCTGATATGTCTGGTCTGTTTCATAATTCTCCTCATTTTCCTTGAGCCTTAGCTCATTTTTTTGTGTAAGACCTGTAAGAAGCTCTCCTGATCCAGTTTTACAAATTTCACATGACGCGGACTGCAGGTGATTGAAATCCGCTCTCCGGTCCGGAATGATACCTTTGTCGTTCCATCGAAATTGAGTTCCACCTCCTGCGGTGCATCGTCTCTCCCATAAGGCAGCTCCACGGAAATCTCATCTTCCGGGGAAAGAACGATCGTCCGTGCATTAGTGGTATGGGGACAGATCGGCGTCACCAGAATCATTTCTGCCCTTGGCTCTACAATGGGGCCTCCCGCCGATAAATTATAACCGGTAGAACCGGTTGGCGTGGCAATAATAATGCCATCCGCGCTGAAGGTCAGCAATAACCGGTTATTTACATATACGTTATACGTAATGATACGCAAAGAACCTTTCCTGGAAATGACAATGTCATTCAGAGCATCAATCTCATTCCCATCTATGGTTCCCCTTAACATCATTCTTTTCTCTAATTCATAGTCATCCCGGATCAGGCGGTCCAGTGCCGGCTCCAGGTGATCCTGTTCAATCTCCGCCAAATATCCCAGCGTTCCAAGATTGACACCAATTACCGGTATTTCCAGATTGACCGTATCCCTGGAAGCCTGCAAAATGGTTCCATCTCCACCCAGTACGAGAATACATTCCGTCTCTGCAGGAATCCGAGTCTCATCCGTATGGATATCCTCTTGTCCTGTCTGTTCCTGAATTTCACAGGCACAGCCATTCTTTTCCAGATAGCTACGGATTCGTTCCGTAGTGACTCTGTCCGGATCCTTCTGGTTATTGGTAATCACATAAAAATGTTTCATGCTTTGTCCAAATCCTCGTGAGCTGCTGCAACCGTGCGTAGGATCAAGTCCTGTAACGGCTCCATATAGGAGCAGCTGCTTTTCTTGTCTATGATTTCACGAAGTGCCCTTTCTGCCGTTTCCTCCGTACATCCTTCCAGTTCTGCGTTTCTCTCCGGGTCTTTTTCCAGATAAACCAGATATTCGATATTTCCCTCCGGACCTTTGATGGGAGAAAATTCCAGATTTAAAATACGAAATCCCACCAGGTCTGCAAAATCAATGATTTTGTGAACGACTTCTTCATGAATTTCCGGTTCTCTTACCACACCCTTTTTACCAACTTTCTCTCTTCCGGCTTCAAATTGAGGTTTGATCAGGCAAACCATTTGTCCACCGTCCTTCAAAAGGTTTCTCGCCGGCAACAGAATCTTGGTCAAAGAAATAAAAGATACATCCACCGATGCAAAATCCAGCTGATCCTCAATATCATCGGGTGTCATGTAGCGGAAATTGGTCTTTTCCATACAGACTACCCGTTCATCGTTGCGAAGCTTCCAGGCAAGCTGTCCATGTCCCACATCCACAGAATATACTTTCACAGCTCCGTTTTGCAGCATGCAGTCGGTAAAGCCGCCGGTGGAGGCTCCGATATCCATGCAGATCTTTCCATCCAGAGTCAGACCGAACCGGTTCATTGCCTTCTCCAGCTTCAGCCCTCCCCTGCTTACATATTTCAGGGCAGTTCCCCGAACCTCAATGTGTACCTTGGACTCATCAAAGCTTGTCCCTGCCTTATCCTCTCTCTGTCCGTCCACAAAGACATCTCCCGCCATAATGACAGCTCTTGCCTTTTCCCTGGACTGTGCCAGTCCCTGTTTCACCAACAGGACATCCAGCCGTTCCTTCATCATCTATCCCTCTCGGTTTTCTACACACATAATTTTACGGGCTATACTTTCTCCATCCAGTCCCAGTTCTTTTTTCAGCAAGTCCACATTACCGTGCTCCACATAAGCATCGGGAATGGTAAAGCTTATAAGCCTTGCCTGTAAGCCCCGGCGATCCATACTTTCCCGTACCTTCTCGCCGTATCCGCCGCTTGCCACGTTTTCTTCCATGGTGACAAACAGCCGGTGGTCTTTCGCTGCCTCCGCAAGCACTTCCTCATCAATGGGCTTCACAAAACGGGCATTGACTAGGGAACAGGACATTCCCTGCTCCTTCAGAAGTTCCCGTACCTCCAGTGCGGTTTTTACCATACTTCCTACGGCAAGAAGTACCACCTCTGACTCTTTATAAATCCATTCTGCCCTTCCCAGTGCAATTGGTTCTCTGTACTCCCGTAGTCCGTCAAAAGCTTCACCTCTGGGATAACGCACGGCAATAGGTGCCCCGAAATTCACTGCAAATTTCAGCATATCGGATAATTCCCATTTATTTTTCGGTGCCATGATATGCATATTGGGAATGGACGACAGGAAAGATAAATCAAAAATACCCTGATGGGTCTCTCCGTCGCTTCCCACCAATCCGGCACGGTCGATTGCAAAGGTCACCGGCAGATTCTGGATACAGACATCATGCAGAATTTGGTCATAGGCTCTCTGTAAAAAGGAAGAATAAATAGCAACGATCGGGCGCATCCCTCCGGCTGCCAGACCGGCAGCAAAGGTCACTGCATGCTCTTCCGCAATTCCCACATCGAAAAACCGATCCGGGAAAATATTGTGGAACCGTTTCAGACCTGTTCCATCCGGCATGGCTGCTGTGATTGCCACCACCCGTTCATCCCGTTGCGCCAGTTTCACCATGACCGTAGAAAAAATATCCGTATAATTTGCCTTGGTTCTGGGATGTGCCGGTAAACCGCTTTCAATTAAGAAAGGCTCTGTACCGTGGAAACGTGCCGGATGACGAATGGCAGGCTCATAGCCTCTGCCTTTCTGGGTCATACAATGAACAATCACTGCGCCACGCACCCGCTTGGCATCCTTAAATGCCTGGAGCATCTCCGGAATATTATGTCCATCCACCGGCCCTAAATACGTGATACCCATATCCTCAAAAAACATGCCGGGAATCATCAGGTGCTTCACGCCTGCTTTGGCACGGCGTATTCCCTGCACCATCCCATCACCGCCCTTGTTGGGGAGACTGCGGAGGGTATTATAAACGCCCTCTTTCAAGTCCAGATATTTCGTGGAAGTCCGGATATTGTTCAGATATTTGGACATACCACCTACATTCTCGGAAATGGACATATTGTTGTCATTTAAAACAATGATAAAATTTTTTTCCAGCTTGGAGGCATTGTTTAATGCTTCATAAGCCATACCTCCGGTGAGAGCGCCATCACCGATGACAGACACCACCGTATAATCTTCTCCCTGGATGTCTCTGGCTTTCACCAGCCCCAGACCTGCTGAAATAGAGGTCGAACTATGTCCCGTATCAAAACTGTCGCAATCGCTTTCTTTTCTCTTAGGGAATCCACTCATTCCTCCAAATTTACGCAGCGTGTCAAAGCCCTCTCTTCTGCCTGTCAGCAGTTTATGGGTATACGCCTGATGTCCCACATCCCAGATAATCTTATCCTCGGGAAGATCCAATGACAAATGCAATGCCATGGTCAGCTCAACCGTGCCCAGATTGGAACCCAGATGTCCCCCGGTAACACTGATTTTCTCAATGAGAAATTCCCGGATTTCCTGTGCCAGTAACCCGTAATCTTCTTTCTCTATGGACTTAATGTCATTTGCCTTTTGTATTTGTTCTAACAGCATATCTGCCCGCCTACTTTTCTCTCGTAATCAACCAGCGCACCAGTTGTTCCAGAAATGCATTCCGTACTTTCATCCTCTGCAGCTGCTCAAGTGCCTCCTGTGAAAGTCGCTCTACATCCGCTCTGGACTGCTCCATTCCATGAATATGCACATAGGTCTGCTTATGATTTTTCTCATCGGAACCAATGGGCTTCCCCAATACCTCCAATGTACTGGTAAGATCCAGAATATCATCCTGTATCTGGAATGCGATCCCCACATGATGCCCTACGGTTTCAAAAGCCTTCACTTCCTCATCCGTGGCACCTGCCATAACCGCTCCCATCATCAAGGATGCTTCAATCAATGCAGATGTTTTACATTCATAGACAAAGTTCAGTTCTTCCTCTGAAAGAGGCTGCTCTGCCTTCTCTGCTTCCACATCTACCACCTGACCGCCAATCATCCCGTAAATACCTGCCTTATGGGCAAAAATCCGGCATGCCTTCAATACTCTCACCGGGTCTGCTCCCGGCTGTTCTGCTGCAGATAAAGCGGTCTCGTATGCAAAGTTTAACAAAGCATCACCGGCAAGAATCGCCATTGCCTCCCCGTAAGCCACCCAGGTTGTCTTTTTTCCCCTGCGATACTCGTCGTTATCCATCGCCGGAAGGTCATCATGCACTAAGGAATAGGTATGAAGCATTTCCATGGCTGCCATCAACGGTTCCATGGGTGCTGTGGGTGCATCAGCTCCCGCGATCGTGCGATAAGCCTCCAGCATAAGCATGGGACGAAGCCGCTTGCCTCCCACCATGACACTGTAATCCATGGCATCCAGCACGGTTTTCTGAAAGCCTTCCTGCTTCGGCAGCTTTTCTTCTAATATGGTTTCAATCCGGGAAACCCGTTCCTGTAACTGTTCTTCAAAATTCATCCAACCCACCTGCTTCATTCAAGCGTAATACCTTTTTTTCCACCATATCAATCTTATCATGGCAGGATTTCAGCAGACGCATCCCTTCCTCGTATTTGGAAAAGGAATCCTCCAGGCTGATGGAATCCGTCTCCAGACTTTCCACCGTCTCCTGCAATTTATTAAAGGTCTCTTCCAGATTCATTTCTTCCATCCAAAGACTCCTCCCATTCCATGCTCCGGGTTTCCTGCACCACGGCATCGATGCAGCCGTTTCCCACATAAACACAAATGGCATCTCCCGGTTTCACATCCGTAATATCCTTCAGGGTCTTTCCCTCCCCATAGGTACTGTAGGAATAGCCCTGTTTTAATTTATCCAAAGGGGATAAACCTTTTAATTTTTCCAAATAGACTTCCCACTCATGCCGGCTTATGGTCAATTTCCGCTCCATACCGGTTCTGAGCCGCTGTTCCCATTGCTGTATCCGGTTCTTCTGCTCTGCCAGTTTTCCCTGTGGACTGGCATGCCGCAGCTGCAATTCCAGATTGCGATACTGCATTCTGGCCGCATCCAGACGGTTCTCCATACAGCGCACCAGTTCATCCTCACAATCATCCAGTGTCAGAAGAAACTGATTGACATCATAGACAGCAAGTTCTGCTGCCGCAGAAGGAGTTGGTGCCCGTAAATCGGATACATAATCAATAATCGTGGTATCGGTCTCATGTCCCACTGCAGAGATAATGGGAACACTGCAGTCAAATACCGCCTGGGCTACCGTACGCTCATTAAATGCCCACAAATCTTCAATGGAACCGCCACCTCTTCCCACGATTATCACATCCACACCAAGCTGCTCCAATGCATGGATACCATTAACTACACTTGGTGCTGCCTGGTCACCCTGTACAATCGCCGGATAAAGAATAATCTGTACGTAAGGATTTCTCCTTGTAACAATATTGATGATATCCTGTACAGCGGCTCCTGTAGGTGCTGTGACCACACCCAGTTTCCTCACAAAACGTGGAATAGACTGTTTATATTCCGGGGCAAACATCCCCAGTTCTTCCAATTCTTCCTTTAAACGTTCAAAACGTTCATACAGTACACCGGCTCCATCCAACGCGATCTGCTTCGCATACATCTGATACTTTCCGTCTCTCTCATACACATCAATGGTGCCGAATACGATGACCTGCTGGCCTTCCTCCAGTCGGAACTTAAGTCCCGTCCGGTTTCCTGCGAACATGACGCAGGCCATAGAACCCTTTTCATCCTTTAACGTAAAATAAATATGTCCCGAAGAATGATATTTGCAGTTGCTCACCTCGCCCTTGACGAAAATGGACTGCATCATAAAATCCTGCGTGAACATATTTTTGATGTAAGCATTTACCTGTGCGACTGTATAAACGTTTTGCATTGCTTTTCCCATGACATTTGTCTATACTATGCAAATTTAGCTAAAATGCCATTTACAAATGCAGGAGACTCATCCTGTCCAAATTTCTTTGCCAGTTCCACGGCCTCGTTGATAGCAACCGAGGAAGGAACGGTTTCATCATGGAGGATTTCATAGACTGCCAGACGCAGGATAGTCAGTTCTACCTTTCCCATACGTTCTGTTGTCCACCCGGATGCCTTCTCGTTGATCTGCTCGTCAATAGCAGAAAGATTGTCCATAATCTTTCCGTATTTCTCATCAATATACTTCTGATCCTGCTCAGAAGCGGATCCTGCCTCTTCAAAAAACAGTTCTTTCTGCTCCGGCATATCCTCCGGTGCATTAAACTCCACGCGAAACAGCAGTTTAAAAATCTGCTCCCGCAGTTGTCTTCTACTCATCATCTCTCTCGTCCTATCTGTTCTGGGGGACATGTACTCCGGCAATACGAATATTTACATTCGCCACTTCTAAGCCCGTCATATTTTCAATCGCGTTCTGTACCTTACTCTGTACCTTCTGGCAGGTTGCCGGGATATTATAACCATATTCCATCATAACTGCCAGATCCACATATACCTTCTTCTGGCTCATCTCCACCTTGACACCCTTAGAAAGCTTCTTCATACCTACACGGCTCATCAGTTCATTCGTGATATTTCCAGCCATTGCAGATACACCATCTACCTCGGTGGCTGCCAGACCTGCAATCATTGCCACTACATCATCTGCGATCTTGACACTTCCGATATTTTCATCCAGTTCCTTTTCCATCTGCTTCTCCACCTTTCCATTTATCACATTATATCAAACCCCTGTCACTTTGCAAAGCCTTTTATTTATGGAATCCATACCCCGATGGTACACTGCGCGCTGCTGTCATAGTAGGCAAGCACACCATCCTTTGCATCCAGATAAGAAAAGACATTCTGCTTCGTCAACAGGTACTCCTTCATCTGCTCATAGAGCCCATAATCACTGCATTTTAAGGTTACCACCGCTTTATCCTGCTGTACCGCCCTGTCAAAGAGTTCTCTAAGCTGGTCTGTATCAATTCCGGTGAAATAAGCCCCTTCCCGCACATAATAATTATCCCGCATACTGTTACAGACCGGCATGGGAACCACATTGTCAATGCGATGCGTCACCAGAAGCTGGCTGGTCGTTACCCCCAGATAATCATAATTCATAGTCGGCGTCTCCGACTCCTCGTAGTCTCCGCTTCCTTCCTCCATCTGGTAGGAGGCATCCCCCCAGGTAGGATCTACATAATACCAGTCGCCATCCATCTTCACCAGATCCCAGGCATGACCATCACCGTTTTCTACATAGCCTAACACCAAGGTAGCCTCTATTCCTGCCTCCTGGAGCAGATATTGCAGTGCCTTGGCATAACCCTGGCAGACGCTTTCCCCCTGTAAAAAGACAGAGCAGATATTCTGACTGTCCGGTGCATCCAACTGATACTGCGTATGCTCAATTACATATTCATACAGATATTTTACTTTTCCGTAATCGTCCATTCCTGCTGGCATCCGATGAAAAATTTCTGTCACAATCCCGTCTATTTCTAATTGTCGGTCTGTAATCTCCGCATCCTCGTAAAGATAGTTGCCCTGAAAGGTGATCCGGGTAACTTCCGTTCCCGTCTTGTATTTCGTGTAATGATAACCATCCACATAAAAAATTTCCGGATGATCATTCATCACACACTGAAACACCTTGGAAAGCGTACTCTCATCCACCGTGGAAAGTTCCGCCTCCTGCTGTCGCAATTCCAGTGCTTCCAGAATCTCATCATACAGTGCTTTCTGGTCAACCGGCAGCGTATCATAGGCATAACCGGTGCGAAATCTGGTCTGTCTGGGTACACCGGTTTCCTCCACCGTCTCTCCGATGGCACTCTCTGAAGTTTCTTCCGGGCTTTCTGTCTCCCGGTTCCACAATTCCTGCTCCTCCGGTAGAATTTCCTCTGTGGAGGTCTCCTCCCCCGTTATCTGCGGGTGTTCTTCCGTATATCCATTTCCGGATTCCGTGACCCAGATATAGCTTAAAAGGATCAGAGCGCACAGAGAAACCAGAACGGTGACAGAGACAAGCAGTTTCTTCATTCACAACTCCTTTTAGCCACGTCCGAATTCGGACAGAACCAATCCCTTATTTCGATCCAGAACCATTCCAACGCTCCATGCATTGACGAACAATAACAAAGGATTGCCTTTCAAATCCATAATCTTCTTCATATCAGAGGTTCCGGTCAGCTTGTCCAGATCCACTTCCTCTTTATTTTCAATCCAACGGATATGCTCATAGGGCAGATTCTCCAACCGGATTTCCACGTTGTATTCATTCTCCAGACGATACTTCAATACATCAAACTGTAAAACACCTACTACGCCTACGATGATCTCTTCCATACCGGAATTCACTTCCTGGAAAATCTGAATCGCACCTTCCTGGGCAATCTGGTTGATTCCTTTTACAAACTGTTTCCGTTTCATGGTATCAATCTGACGTACTCTTGCAAAATGCTCCGGTGCAAAAGTAGGAATTCCTTCATACTGAAACTGCTCCTTCGGGGCACACAACGTATCGCCGATGGAAAAAATACCGGGATCAAATACGCCGATAATGTCTCCCGCATAAGCCTCATTCAAAATCTTACGCTCATCTGCCATGATCTGCTGTGGCTGGGAAAGGCGCATTACCTTACCGCTCTGCACATGTTTTACTTCCTTCTGGGCATCGAATTTTCCGGAACAGATACGCATGAAAGCGATTCGATCCCGGTGCGCTTTATTCATATTCGCCTGAATCTTAAACACAAAGGCTGAAAAATCCTTTTCTGCAGGCTGAATCAGCCCAATGTCTGCTTTTCTGGGAAGAGGCGGCGTCGCCATTTGTAAAAAGTGCTGAAGAAAAATTTCCACGCCGAAATTGGTCAATGCGGAACCGAAAAATACAGGTGTCAGTTTGCCGGCACGTACTTCATCCAGATCAAAAGCCGCACTGGCTCCGTCCAGCAGTTCAATTTCGTCAAACAGCTTCTCCTTCGCTTCCTCGCCCACATAACTTAACAGCTTCTCTTCATCGTCCAGGGCGATTTCCGTAGCTTCGCCTTCCTTGGTTCCCTTCTCGGTATCAGAGTAAGTGATGACACAGGATTTCTGTCGGTCATACACACCCTTAAACCCTTTACCGGAACCGATGGGCCAGTTCATAGGACAGGTAGCGATGCCTAACTCCTTTTCGATCTCATCCAGTAGATCAAAGGTATCATTGGCATCCCGATCCATTTTGTTAATAAAGGTAAAAATAGGAATACCACGCATTCCGCAGACCTTAAACAGCTTTCTTGTCTGCGCCTCCACACCTTTGGACGCATCGATGACCATCACTGCCGAATCCGCAGCCATCAGGGTTCGATAGGTATCCTCGGAGAAGTCCTGGTGTCCCGGTGTATCCAGAATGTTGATACAATATCCGTCATATTCAAACTGTAAAACAGAGGAGGTTACGGAAATACCTCTCTCCTTCTCGATTTCCATCCAGTCAGAAACCGCATGTCTGGCTGTCGCTTTTCCCTTTACACTTCCTGCCAGATTGATCTGGCCTCCGTACAGCAGGAATTTCTCTGTCAGTGTTGTCTTTCCGGCATCGGGGTGGGATATGATAGCAAAGGTTCTGCGTCTGTTAATCTCTTCCGTATAATTTGCCATTGTGCTGTTCCTCCATCCATTCAATATCACTTTCAACCTTTCTATACTACCATATCCCTGCCCGTTGTGCAAAGTACCATCGAAGGAATTTGCCCTTAATTTGTACTGATAATGATATTTTCCGGTGCTACTCCTGTCTTTCGCTGTACAATGTCCTCGATCTGGGCACATTTTGCCCCGGTTAGTTCCACATTTGCCACAACCACATCCACCGTATCTCCGGTGATGCTGACCACTACATCCTCAAATCCCTTTGCTTCCAGCAACAGTTCTGCTGCCGTCTCCATCTCTGCGATCTGCGTCATTGCCACCATGGTATCTACTGCCGACTGTTTCTGGGTCTCACTGAGTGCTTCATTGTTTATGATTTCCAGAAGAGTTTCCTTATTACGCGCTCTAGTCTGCTCCTTGGACAGCTTTGCCCCCGCCAAAGAAGATACCGTGGTGGTGGAAGTAAAAACTGCCTGCCCGGGAATCTCTCCCTGTCCCAGATCCTCCTGGACATTCTCCTGGACTACATCTACGGAAGCCAACGTATCTTCATTTCCCTCCGTAACACCTGCTGCCTCCAGCTGTTCTGAACTATCCGTGAGCATACCATTCTCCAGATAATCCTGGGTGACCAGATCCGGATCGCTGTCCAGACTTTCAATATCGGTAACGCCTGCTGCCTCCAGATCCTCTGAAGAAATATCCAGCATACCGATTTCATCTAAAGACAGATCTTCTACTTCCCCTGCTTTGTAATTTTCCACCACAATACCACTGTTTAGCACCTGATCAGAATTCGCCTGTGCTGCCGTCAGTTCCTCTTTTGAAATCTTTCCCTGTGCAAAATGGAGATACCCCGCCACGCCGACCATAATGGCCAACGCCGTAATCATCACCTGGTTCTTTTTACATATGCCTTTCATTTCTTTTCTTCCCTTCTATCCGGTTTTCATCTTGACTACTATTACTTTATGTGCCTCCACATCAAATAATGCTTCCAAAAGACGGGTAATCTGTTCTTTTACTTTGGCATTATCCGCACCCTGGGCAATGACCACGACCCCTGTCACCCGGGGAGCCGCCTCCCGCACCACATAGGGCATCTGTCTTCCGTTGGCATCCGTATAAAAAACAGTTGCTTCCGTGCTGGAATAGTCCCGTATTTTTCTCACACCGCCTCCACTGTCCTTCTCCTCTGTATTACTGCTCTGCAGGGGCGTATCCTTCTCTACAATCGATTCCCCGCTATCCTCCAGTGTAATCATTACCCGGGCTGCTCCCACTCCCTCTATTTGGGAGAGTGCCTTTTCCAGACGCTTCTCCCAATATTCCCCATAGGAATCTGTTTCCCCTTCTGTTCCTGTGTCAAACGTTCTGCCTCCTCCCTGTGCCTCTTCCTCCACTGCCCCCGGATTGGATTGGGATCCATTCTGTACCGGCATGGCTATGATCAATAGCAAAATACCGGCTAACGCCAATACGATATAGTCTTCCTTCTTCCATTTTCCTATCTTTATTTTGTCCCTGATACTCTGTTTATTCATTCTTTCCTACTTTCTCCTTCCGGCGCTGCAATTTCTTCCACCTGTATGATTACCGGCAAAATTTCGTCCCCTGTTTCCTGCTTCAAGTCTATGCTCTCTCTTTCTGTTTCCTCCAACTGTGCATTCCAATATTCCTGCGAACGCGACCATAATTCCTGTTGCATTTCCTCTGACCGTTCCTCCCATTCTATCGAACCATCTCCATACCACTTTTCTTCCATAGTGGCGCTTTTTTCTACTATTTGGGACCAAAGTCCTCCGCCATCCTGTCCCACCAGCGAAAGTACGCTTCCCACCAGCTGTGCTCCCAATAAAACCGCCCCCAGGAAACGCATATACTTTTCATAGGGCGTGGATGCAGACAGTCTGCATAAGGCTGTCACACAGATGGAAAAAATCACCAGTCTGCTGATTGCTTCCATTCCTTCCTACCCTCCGTTCGTCATCATCACCGTGAGTGCAATGAAAAGAAAAAATACAGTCATGGCCGAAAGCAGAAGCTGAAACAATAGTGCTCCCCCTTCTCCCATCCGTTCCATGCAATGCACACTCCGGTTATCCTGAAAAAGTCCCAAGAGAATTGCATCTGCTTTTAGAATCAAAGTAAATACGCCAATCATGCATAATGGTGTGATTCCCAGGAAAAGCAATAAAATCACCAGAGCGATGCCAACGCCGTTTTTGACCAATACTGCGGCGCCCACTGTGGTCTGCCATGCAATATCTGCCGCATTACCCAGAAGAGGAATGCTGGCAACCACTTTCTGAAAAGCAGATCCTGTAAGACTGTCCACAGCCGGCTGAATGGCATTGCGGACAAAAGTAATGCCACAGACTCCCCCCAGTATCCATTTCATTCCTCCCCGGAGCAGTTCCTTCATTTGATCTAACAGGGTATTAAGCCGTTCCTCCTCCCAGAGTCCATTGGCTACAGAAAGAAGAATATAGACTTCCAGTGCCGGAAGAAAAATGCTGCACATTACTTTTTCCACCAGAAAAAGAAAAAACAAAGCACTTCCATAAGCAGCTGTTGCCGTAGCCCCTCCCGTTGCCGTGCCTACGCAGAGGCAAAAAGCCGGAATGCACAGCCGGATAAAGAGAACCATCTGCTCTAAGAATGCCGCCGCAATACTCTGCATGCTTACAAACGCTTTCAGTAAAATTCCCATCAGTGCCACATAAAAGATATAGTATCCTGTATCGGCAATCTGATGGCTGCGAAAGGAGGCTGCAAAGATCTGATAAAAAGATGCTGTCATGCCCAGAACCAGCAACCAGAGAAATAACTCCCAGTAAGAGGAAATGCTCCCCTTGATTCCCTGTAAAATTTCCTGCCACAAACAGTGCATCCCCTGTTTCAGATTTCCCTGCAAAATCTGTTCCAATAGTGCATACAGGGACACATTCCACTGGGAAAACAATCCATCCACCTGACTTGCCAGTTCGCCAAAACCATATAAATCCAGATAATTGCTAATATCCATGTTCCATGATCCTCTTCTCTTACCAGGTCAGAGATTGGATACAGTTGATCACTCCATAGATGACCGGAATCCCTGCCGCCATGATGGACAACTTCCCCCAAAGCTCCACCTGGCCTGCAATGGCATTCTGCCCTGCATCCTTACAAATTCCGGAACAAAACTCACAAAGATAGGTAACCCCGATCATTTTGACCAGAATCTTCAAATAACCGCCGTCACTCCCCAGATATTCTGCCAGTCCCTGAATTTCCTCTAATACTCTGGAAAAATTTCCTATCGCCATGGCAAAAAGCAGGATGCAGATTCCCATTGCCAGCAGATAGCCAAACTCCGGTCTGGTTCCCTTTAAGAGCAGGATCAATCCCACTCCCATCACACTGATGATACAAATTTGAATCAGATTCATATCTTTTCCTTAAACAGAAAACAATTTCTGTACCAGAACAAACAAGTCATAAATATAAGGAATGAGCCACATCAATACCAGAACCAGCCCTGCCAGACTTACCAGAAAGGCTTGTTCTTCTCTTCCGCTATGCTTTAAGACCTGACTTAATATGGTTACCAGAATTCCCACTGCCGCAATTTTAAAAATGACACTTACACTCATGCTTCCTCGTTTTCTTCGGGTTCTGCCTTACCATAAAAGCAACAAAATTGCCATTCCTGCTCCCATGGAAAGTCCTACCCTGACTCTATTCTGATTTTCCGACTGCTCCCGGTAGTGCTGCATGATCTGTTCCAGTTCTGTATAGGTCTCATGAAGCATTTGCATGCAAAGCCCGGTGTCCATCACTTCCATCCGCTGTCCTAACCGTAGAAGACAGGCACGAAATTCTGTCGGCACGATATCTCTTCTCAGTTCTGTTTCCATTTCATCTGTCCATATTTCGGAAAAATCCTCTCCCTTATTTAACTCCATACGATCTGCTATCCTGCATAATGCAAGAGAAAATGCATCCTCACCATTTTGGGCACACTGTCTGCATACCTGGGGCAGGGTAAATCTTCCAAAGCTGATTTCTCCATTCATACGTGTCAGCAGGTAAAGGATTTCCTGCATATTGGCCAGTTTTCGCCGCCCAGTAAGAACCAATGTCCATCCGGTTCCCAGGCTTCCCAATAATACCAGTCCGCCCCCAAACAGACGTAAAATCAGGGGAATCATGTCAGCATCTCCAGAGGAAGGAAATCCTTATTCAAAATTTCCCGGACACCAAAGCCCGTCTCCTTTCGTTCCAAAAAAATGAAACGGTCAAACCACTGTTCCTTTAAAATATCCTTCAGGAAGAGTTTTCGTTTCACATCCTCGACACACGCTCCGTGAATGGTGGAAAACACCTTACATCCTGTGGCAAAAGCACTATGTAATGCCTCCGCATCCGATCTTATCCCAATCTCGTCCACCGCCAGAACCTGGGGTGACATACTGCGGATCAATAGCATCATCCCCTCTGCCTTCGGGCATCCGTCTAATACATCCGTCCGTCTGCCCACATCGTTTTGGGGAATACCAAGATAGCATCCGGCAATCTCCGACCGTTCATCTACCACTCCCACCTTTTGACCGCTTCCATAACTGGTTCCATCCGACACCAGTCGTACCAGATCCCGAAGCATGGTGGTTTTCCCTGCAGCGGGCGGAGATATCAAAAGCACATTTAAGGGCTGTCCCGCCTGATATACATAGGGGAGGATTTTTCTTGCGGTTCCCTTTTTTTCTCTGGCTATTCGCACGTTGAAATACTGTACCTTTTTAAACCCACCCATACTGCCATCCGGGCGAAGGATCACCTGCCCTGCCATCCCGATTCGGTGACCACCGGGAATGGTCACATATCCCTGACGTAGTTCTTCCTCATAGGCATACAGGGAATAATGGCAAACATGCTGCAGGATTTTTTGTAAAGCCTCCTGGGTCGTCCACTTCTCACTTCCGGCACAAAAATGTTCTCCTGTATCCGTCACAAGCTGCACCGGACATCCCACACGAATCCGTATCTCCTGCAGATGTCTGGCCGGTGCCAGCATCTGGGTCCAGAACCCTCTCTGCTCCCCCGGAAAAACGGACAATATCTCTTCCAAAACGAATTGCTCCACGCTGCCGTCTCTCTCCTCTCCATAAGTTTTTGTTTACTCTAATATATGAGACGTTGTCCAAATTATGACTTGTAATAATCAAAGAGGCGCTTGCCGACTCTTTGCGCGCGCGAGCGGTATGCGCAGCATAAACTACTTCTCCGCGAGCTGCGCATCCCCGCGGAGCGTTTTGTATACATAGGAAAGAATTTCCTATGTATACAAAAAACCCGGCAATATCTGTAAAAAGATATTGCCGGGGTCTGTTATTCGTTATTCTGTTGTATTATACCAGGTCAGACTCTGTCTCTGCCACATTCTGGTGACGGGCATCACTCACTGCCTGATGGAAACCAGCGGGGTCAGCATTGTACTGACGCTCGATTTCCTCGGAGTAGCCAATCACTGCATCCGGGTACATATTCTGTAACTTGGCTAAGAGCTGCTGTGCCGCATCCTCGTTCTTCACGCTGATGGAATGACAGTGGTTCTTCTCGTTCTCACTGGCGCTGAACACTTTCACCGCATGCTCTTTTCCTACAGTGATAATGCCATACTGTTTGCGGGTCAGGGTATACTGGTATGCCCATACCACATCATTTCCTGCCAGTACCCAGGAGTCTACTCCTTTGACATACAGTAACCAGTCCGGATTCATGCGGACATTTCCGTCTTTTTCTGTTGCCTCAAAGAAACGGTCTAACTGCTGCTCGGTAGCTGCAGGATTTGGGGTTGCTGCAATATAATTGCGAATCTGTTTCTGATAGCCGCCGCCCAGTGCCAGTACCAGAATTCTGATTAACATTACCAGAATGACTGCACCAACGATTGCTGCGACGATTAACCCCTGGGAACTGGTTTTGCCGATTCCGCCATCCACCAAAACTAAAGGCAGGAACTGACATCCGTCCTCCATACCAATCTGGTCATCATCTGCACCTAACTGGTAGATGTAATTACGGTAAAGCTGCTCAGTTTCCTCATCCATTCTGCGCACGGTACCGGAAACGGATACATAAGCACCGCTCCACTGGTAACTTCCATCCTCGTCAGAAAGCATGTCCATGGTATCTTCCACTACAGCATCTGCCATGGTAATGGAACCGCTGGGAACTTCCAGACCGATATAAACGGTCATGTCCTCGGTGTTGATGGGCATCAGATACTCTCTGGATGTGGTTTTATCCGGTTTGCCGGACTCGCTCTGAACGGTTTCTGCATAGTAGTCAATCAGGGTATCCACATCTGCGGATAAGTAACTGCCCTCCAGATTGGAGATATCGTTATCATCCAGGGACTCAAAGTAGGTAGGTCCCTGAATCCAGAGTAAATAGCTGTGACCCAGAGTCACGATTCCCGCTACCAGAATCGCCACCAGAATGATAATGGTAAATAGTACGCTTTTCAGCGATTTTTTCTTTAGTGCCTGTAACACGTTATGTCCTCCCTCATTTGTCTGCAATAGTAGGTATTTACCATAGAAAAAGCACAACACCAAGATACCTCTCGTCTTATTGTTGTGTTTTTTACTATCCATAAATTACTGGGATTAAACCTGAGCAACATCCTTCATGGAGAAGCTCATACGACCCATCTTATCCTTGCCTAAGCATACAACGGTTACTTTGTCGCCCAGTGTCAGGACATCTTCCACGTGTTCGATACGCTCCTTGGCAATCTTGGAGATATGTACCATACCTTCCTTACCAGGTGCGAACTCAACAAACGCGCCAAACTCTTTAATGCTTACAACAGTTCCCTTCAAGACCTGACCTTCTGCGAAGTCCGTTACAATGGTCTTGATGTAATCTACTGCTTTATCCATCATAGCGGCATCGGTGCCACATACGGAAACCTTACCATCATCAGTGATATCAATCTTCACACCGGTACGGGCAATAATCTCGTTGATGGTCTTTCCTCTCTGACCAACCACATCACCGATCTTCTCCGGATCAATGTTGATGGAGATAATCTTCGGTGCATAAGCACCTACCTCTTTACGAGGTGCAGCGATTGCCGGCTTCATACAGGTATCCATAATGAAGAAACGTGCCTGTCTTGCTCTGGAGATTGCTTCCTCCACGATAGGACGGGTCAGACCATGGATCTTGATATCCATCTGGATTGCAGTAATACCTTCGGTAGTACCGGTTACCTTAAAGTCCATATCGCCAAAGAAATCCTCAAGTCCCTGGATATCGGTCAGTACCAAATAATCATCATCGGTGTCTCCGGTAACCAGACCACAGGAAATACCTGCTACCATCTTCTTGATGGGAACACCAGCTGCCATTAAGGACATGCAGGATGCACAGGTAGATGCCATGGATGTGGAACCATTCGACTCAAAAGTCTCGGATACGGTACGGATTGCGTAAGGGAATTCATCCTCACTGGGCAGTACCGGTAATAATGCACGCTCAGCCAGTGCGCCATGTCCGATCTCACGACGGCCCGGTCCTCTGCTTGGCTTTGTCTCGCCTACTGAGAATGACGGGAAGTTGTAATGATGCATGTAACGCTTTGTGGTCTCATTTGCATCTAATCCATCAATCTTCTGTGCCTCAGATAATGGTGCCAGAGTGCAGGCATTTAAGATCTGGGTCTGTCCACGGGTGAACATGCCTGAGCCATGGACTCTTGGAAGGATATCGACCTCAGCTGCTAATGGACGGATCTGTGTAATAGCACGGCCGTCTGGACGCTTGTGGTCCTTTAAAATCATCTTGCGGACAGTCTTCTTCTCATACTGGTAAATAGCATCACCTAATAATGGCAGCCACTCTTCATTCTCAGCAAATGCTTCTTCCAGACGCTCAGTAATAGCAGCAATATTTGCTTCGCGGGTCTGCTTGTCATCTGTAAATACAGCTGTTTCCATCTCTTCAGACGGAACGATCTCTTTGATCGCTGCAAATAATTCTTCCGGAACTGCGCAGCTTTCATAAGTGTGCTTTTCTTTTCCGCACTCAGCTACAATAGTATCGATAAAGCGGATGATCTCCTGATTTACTTCATGAGCTTTAAAAATAGCCTCGATCATCTTCTGCTCAGGAACTTCCTTAGCGCCTGCTTCGATCATGATAACTTTCTCTCTGGTAGAAGCTACAGTCAGGGCCATTTCAGATACCTGTCTCTGGGCAGAAGTCGGGTTGATAATAAACTCACCATCAATAAGACCTACCTGGGTGGTAGCGCAAGGTCCGTCAAATGGAATATCGGAAATGCTGGTAGCAATGGCAGAACCAAGCATAGCAGTCAGCTCCGGGCTGCAGTCTGGATCTACAGACATAACTACATTGTCTAAGGTTACATCATTGCGGTAATCCTTTGGGAACAGCGGACGCATAGGACGGTCGATAACACGGGATGTCAGGATAGCGTTTTCAGATGCCTTTCCCTCTCTTTTGTTAAAACCGCCTGGGATCTTTCCTACAGAATAAAATTTCTCCTCATATTCTACACTTAAAGGGAAGAAATCAATGCCTTCTCTCGGCTTTGCAGATGCAGTTGCTGTAGAAAGTACTACGGTATCGCCGTAATGCATAAATGCTGCACCATTTGCCTGGGCTGCTACACGGCCAACTTCTACAGTCAGCTTACGTCCAGCCAGGTCCATACTGAAACTCTTAAACATGGGTGTCTCCTTTTCTCTTTGCGTACTTCCCTTCCGGGAGCACATTCTCTTAATGTAACTTGTAACGTTCTGCAACAAATAAGTTTTTCACAGGGCAAAAGACGCCGAAACTACTGATCTATCCCAAACCTTCTGTTTGGGACACATCAGCGGTCCCGGAGTTTTCCTTTTGCGACTGTCTTCATGCAAATATAGGGTGGAGTAACCTCCACCCTAGCATGAATGAAAGTTGCCAAATGCCTATGCGTCCCTCATGTGCAAACACTCAGTCCACATAACCGGCCGGCAACACTTTCATAATTACTTTCTGATTCCAAGCTTTTCGATCAGAGCACGGTAGCCTTCCAGATCGGTCTTCTTCAGGTAATCAAGAAGTCCTCTTCTGTGTCCAACCATCATCAGAAGTCCTCTTCTGGAATGATGATCCTTTGGATTCTGCTGAAGATGAGCAGTCAGTTCTGTGATTCTCTCTGTAAGGATAGCGATCTGAACTTCTGGTGAACCGGTATCTCCTGCTTTACGTCCGTACTGTGCGATAATCTCTGCTTTCTTTTCCTTAGAAATCATGGTAATTCCTCCTAAAATAAATTAATTTTCTCACCTTAAACCAGGCTGCCGGCTGGAGTCACCAGGCAACGGGGCTTCGGCGTTTTTTCATACCTGGTTACTGTATCATATTTTAACCGGGTTGTAAAGGGGATTTTCCTCAAAATACCTAAGGGCAAATTCTTTATCTTTTTCGATCCGTTCTTTTAACTCTTCTAAGGAAGCAAATTTCTGTTCTCCCCGGTCAAACTCTAAAAGCTGGACCTCGATCATCTTGCCGTAAATGTCCCCGTCAAAATCAAAGATAAACGTTTCTACCCCTACCGGATTATCTCCATGGATCGTAGGTTTTCTGCCAATATTGGTAACTCCCTTATAATATTTTCCTTCTGCAAGAACTCTGGATACGTAGACCCCGAATTTTGGCAGACGCTTATTTTCCGGTGGAATAATATTTGCTGTAGGAAATCCCAGTCTCGGTCCTCCGATATGATTACCGTGGACTACAATGCCATGTATAGCATAAGGTTCTCCCAACAGTTCATTTGCCTTTGCCACATTTCCCCTGGAAAGTTCTTCCCTGATATAGGTACTGCTGATATCTCTTCTGTGATCCTTTTCTTTTTCGATCACATAAAGACGAAAATCCAGTTCCCTGCTTAAAGTCCTGAGAAGCCCTACATTTCCGGCGCCTTTGTAACCAAAGCTGCAATCCGGCCCCACTACCACAGCCTTTGCTTTCATTCTCTTTACCAGGATATCCTTTACAAATACAGCCGGATCCATTTTCCGCACATCATCTGTAAAAGGATATTCCACCAGATAATCAATCCCCATTTTTTCCATATTGTGCCGGCGTTCTTCACTTGTAGTGATCACAGTGGCTATTTCTCCCGTTACAAGAGTAAGAGGAGCAGTACTGAATGTAAAAATAGCAGTTGCATAGCCCAGGCTTTCTTTTACTTCTTCCATTGTACGAAGGAGCTTCTGGTGTCCCCTGTGTCTTCCATCAAATTTCCCAAGAGTCACAACTGTAGGCTCTTTCAGTTCAAAATCCACTGTATCTGCTATATATCTCATTAGTTTCCTTCTCCATCCGGCATAAACATTTTCCAGGGCTTCCACCAGTGCTTTTCTTCCTGGTATTCATATACCCCCATAAAAATCCCCTGGCTGCTGTACATACGGTATCTGTTCCCGCTTTTCCGGTTATCTAACGATGTACTTTTTTCCAGGTCCAGCTGCTGTTTAAAGCAGGGATTGCCATTTTTTAAAGCCTTATCCCCATCTGCGGTAGTGTATACAGGCAGATAGCTTTCTAAAGCTTCTTCCAGAGAACAGATATGTTCCCCTACTTTTCCTTCATCTCTTAAGGCTTCGATCTGGTCCAGTTTTAAACTGTCCTTTACCAGAAAACGATCTACGCGGGTGCGCAGGAGAGATTCCATACATCCACCCACCTGTAGTTTTGCTCCGATATCCTCACAAAGAGTACGTATATACGTTCCTTTGGAGCAGCTGACCCTCATCCAGACTCTGGGCAGTTCTATTTTTTCAACAGAAATGTCTAAGATCTGCACTCTTCTTGCCTTGCGCTCTACTTCTTTTCCTGCTCTGGCAAGGTCGCAAAGCTTCTTCCCGTCTACTTTTAAAGCGGAATACATAGGTGGGATCTGGTCATAATCACCCTTAAATCCCAAGATCACCTGACGAACCTGCTCTTTATCCAGTTCCAGTGATTTTTCATGATTTTCTGTAAGCACAGTTCCTGTGGTATCCTGGGTATCTGTGGTCTGTCCCAGAAGGAGCACTGCCTCATAGGTCTTTGACCGGTCTGTAAGCATATCACAAAGCCTTGTTCCGTTTCCCAGACATACCGGAAGTACGCCTTGGGCCGCCGGATCAAGGGTTCCGGTATGCCCGATCTTTTTCTGTCTTAAAATCCCTCGAAGCCGGGCTACAACATCATGGGATGTATAGCCCGGCTCTTTATATACATTAATGATTCCGTGATACATTTAAGCCTCCCCTGCCGCCGCAGCATCTAACTGCTTCGCAATGTGAAGGGACAGATTATTGATCACATCATGAATACTTCCTGACATGGTGCAGCCTGCTGCACGCACATGGCCGCCGCCGCCAAAATAAGCAGCTACCTGACTTACATCTACGATTTTCTGGGAACGCAGGCTTACTTTGTACTGCTGAGGTCCAGTCTCATACAGGAAAATAGCAACCTCAACTCCTTCTGTAAGACGCAGCTGGTCAATGATGCCATCAAGGTCTTTTCCGTTCACGCCGTAAAAATCCAGATCAGACTGGCGCAGGGCACTGAAAATGGCCTTTCCATCAAGGAATGTAATGCTTTCAAGGAGCGCTCTTCCCATGATCTGGTTCTGCACATAAGTCTTTTTATAGAAGCTGTTATCGATGATACTTCCAAAGTCAACACCCTTTTCCATGAGAAAACCGGCGATCTCCATGGTCCTTGCAGAAGTGCAGGAATATTTGAACACACCGGTATCATGTATCAATCCTGTATACAGGCATTCTGCTGCATTTTTATCAATGCTGTCCGGATTTAACTGCTCAAAAAGGACTTCACTGGCAGAGCTTGCATCAGCTGCCACTAAATTAATTTCACAGTAACGGGTGTTTGTAATGTGATGATCAATGCAAAGGCTTTTTTTTGCTCTCTTCAGATACACTTTAAAATCACCCAGGCGTTCTTCATCACTGCTGTCAAGACATATGCAAAGCTCATACTCCCTGTCATCTGTTTCATGATGGATCTCATCATAGCCCTTTAAATAGGCAAATTTTGAGGAAGCTTCCTCCAGATATACAGCTGCCTGTATATCCGGATAAGAAGCAAGAAGATAATTATACAGACCCAGAGTAGAGCCGAGGCAGTCACCATCCGGCCTTACATGACCCAAAATCGCTACAGACTTTGTTCCTTCTAACGCCTGTTCAAGAACCGTCATTCCAGTCCCTCCTCCTCATTGTCATGAAGATCTTTTGTCACTTCATCGATCAGTTTTGACATGTTTACACCATATTCAATGGACTGATCCAGTATAAATTTAATTTCAGGAGTGTTACGTAAATTTACTCTGTGAGCCAGTTCCCGGCGTACGAAGGAGGCTGCGCTGCGCAGCCCTTCGATGGTTGCCTTGCCGGCTTCTTCATCGCCTAACACACTGATATATGCTTTACAGTATTTTAAATCCGGAGTCACCTCTACGGCTACAACACTGGTCAGCGGATGGATCCGCGGGTCTTTGATCTCAGAACGGATGATCTGGCTTAATTCCCTTTGGACCTCCATATTGATCCTTGTATTTTTAATGCTGTTTTTACGCATTATGATCCCTTTCTTTCAAAAACGAAACTTTGTACCAGCAGACTATCTTGGAACCTCTACCATCATATAAGCTTCGATCTGGTCATCTTCCTGAAGGTCATTAAACTTCTCGAATACAAGACCGCACTCATATCCTGCAGCAACTTCCTTTACATCGTCCTTGAAACGCTTTAAGGATGCAAGCGGTCCCTCGAAGA
>OGJJ01000973.1_pt1 | contig 23503 bp, 14 predicted proteins | sample 1572081 | NCBI WGS metagenome assembly OGJJ01 (sample SAMEA2582122, study PRJEB24529) | metagenome | biome: Human gut stool | place: China | collected 2011
AATGCAGGAAGCCATGGATGAGGTACAGATGGTGGTAGAAGGTGTGTACTCTGCCAAAGCTGCCATGGGACTTGCCAGAAAGTACCATATTGAAATGCCGATTATCGAACAGGTAAATGAGGTTCTTTTTGCGGATAAAAAAGCGGATCTTGCCGTGAGAGAACTGATGCTGCGTGATAAAAAAATAGAGAATCCGGGCGTTGACTGGCCGGAAGAATAAAGCGCAGGAAATAGGAAATGAAATTATGACACCTTTTGTAAAAAAGGTGTCTTTTTTATATGACCTGTTTTTTGTACCATGAGAATATCATGATGATACCATGATAGCAGTGTTTCCAATGCTTGACATGGTATTTTAAAGAAAAGGATGGGATTGATATGGAAAAGATCAGGTATATGGATGAACAGGGTTCTTTCCGTTTGGAGAATCCGGAACAGACCAGTGGTTTGTATTTCCCTATTGCCAATGAATTGGGACTGAAAAGTGCAGTGACTCCTTCTATGACAGGAGATGCCAAACTGGATCAGAATCATTTCCTGCTGGAGCCGGCCAGCATTATGGATTTGCAGAACAAGCGTACCGGCCGTAATTTCTGGTGTTATGTGAAGGGAACCGGAAGCTGGTCTGTCTGCGGAGCATCTGCAGAGGAAGCAGCAAAGAGATTTACTTCACTGCAGGATAAGAGTGCAGTAGAGGCCGGTTTTTTGTGGCATACCGTATACCGTGAATCTGCCAAATATCAGCTGGCTGCCCAGACCAGAATTTTTGCGGCAATGGATATGAATGCGGAGATCATTACCGTCACAGTGAAAAATACAGGAAAGCAGAGAGTGACCTTTGTTCCTACGGCAGCCATCCCCATTTTCGGAAGGAGTGCGGATAATCTCCGGGATCACAGACATGTAACCTCTCTGTTACACCGCATTAATGTGGTGCCGGAGGGAGTCGAGGTAGAACCCACGCTTTCCTTTGATGAAAGAGGACATAAACTGGCAGATACCACCTATTTTGTTTATGGCTTTGAAGAAGATGGTGTATTGCCTGAAAGTTTCTTCCCTACATTGGAAGAGTACATTGGAGAGGGCGGTGACTTTGAGAGACCCTTCAGTGTGATTCAGAACCTGCCGGGAGTAGCTGCCGAAACGCAAAGAGCAGGCCGGGAGGCGATGGGGGCTTTTCATTTCCGTGAATGTACGTTGGCACCGGACGAGGAGAAAACTTACATTCTGTTATTTGGAGCAGTGGACAGAGGGGTAAATCCTGCCGATCTGACGAAACGCTACCAGAAATTAAGTGAGGTAGATAAAGCCTTTGAGGAATCCAGACAATACTGGAACAGCCGTGTAAACATTGCAGTAAAGAGTGGAAATACAGACTTTGATAAATGGATGAAATGGGTAAGCTTCCAGCCTACACTGCGTCGAATTTTCGGCTGCTCTTTCCTGCCCCATCATGATTACGGAAAAGGCGGAAGAGGCTGGAGAGATCTGTGGCAGGACTGCCTGGCTCTTCTTCTCATGGATCCTGAACCGGTAGGAGAGTTGTTATATCAGAATTTCGGCGGTGTACGTCCCGATGGAACCAATGCGACGATCATCGGAAGTAAACCGGGAGAGTTTATTGCAGACCGTAATAATATTACCCGTGTATGGATGGATCATGGTGTATGGCCATGCATCACTACGAAGCTGTATCTGGATGAGACCGGCGATTATGATTTACTGTGGAAAGAGGCTCCTTATTTCCTGGACAAACAGGTGATGCGTGGAGAAGCCACAGATGAGGAATGGGAGACAAAAGCAGCAAAAACACATACCGGAACCGTCATGGAGCATCTCTTACTGCAGAACCTGACAGCTTTCTATGATGTGGGAGAGCATAATATTATCAGACTCCGGGGAGCGGACTGGAACGATGCGCTGGATATGGCAAAGGAGAAGGGAGAAAGCGTGGCATTCACCAATGCTTACGCACAAAACCTGGAGGATCTGGCAGGATTGCTTCGACTTGCCAAGCAGCAGGGAATCAATTCCATCGTTGTAGCAGAACGTATGATGCCGTTGTTTACCATGGGTACGGATCTCTACGAGAGTGTAGAAAGAAAACATGAACTTTTGCAGTGTTTCTTGGAGACTTGCGTAGCAGAAACGGCAGGAGAGACCAAACAGGCTGCACTGGATATTGAGGAATGTATTGCAAGTCTGCAGGAAAAAGCGGACTGGATGCGTGGACATATCCGTAAGCAGGAATGGGTGGATGACGGTGCAGGTCATGGCTGGTTTAACAGCTATTATGATAATCACGGCAAACCTGTGGAAGGAAATCATGACGGAGATGTCCGTATGATGCTTACCGGTCAGGTATTTGCCATTATGGATAAGACGGCTGACGAGATGCAGGCGAAAGCCATTGCGGACAGCGCAGATGCTTATCTTTATGATGAACAGGCAGGCGGCTATCGCCTGAATACGAATTTTCATGAGGTGAAAACAGATCTGGGACGGATGTTCGGATTTGCTTATGGTGAAAAGGAGAACGGCGCCGTATTTTCGCATATGACAGTGATGTATGCTTATGCGCTTTACAGCCGAGGACTTGTAAAGGAAGGCTACAAGGCACTGCATACACTGTATGAACAGGCAAGTGATGAGAAACGGGGCAAAATGTACCCGGGTATTCCTGAATATTTTGAACAGGGTGGCAAAGGTGTTTACCAGTATCTCACCGGAGCAGCAAGCTGGTACTTATACACCGTCCTTTCCCAGATGTACGGCATTGGTGGGCACCAAGGAGACCTGCGCATAGAACCCAGGCTGTTGGCAGGTCAGTTTAATGAAGACGGCGATGCAGCAGCAGCCTTTACCTTTGCAGGAAAGAAATTACAGGTAACTTACCATAACGCAGTGAAGGCAGAATACGGAAATTACCGTATTGGCAGTGTATATCGAAAGGGACAGCATGTGGGCACTATGGATGAAAATGGAAAGGCCTGTTATGTCAACCGAGAAGAGATTTTAAGCTGGGGACAGGACGAACAGCAATTAATCGTAGAACTGGTTCCTTGTGATTAACAGAAAAAGTGAGGAAAATATAATGCAGGATCATCAAAACAGTTATGTGATGGAGCAATATGAAAAGAAATCCGGGTTTGCCAGCTTTCTTCCCGGAATTGCCGGAGTGAGAGGAATTCCAATCTGGTGCTATTATGTAAACCGTGGACAGGGAGTCGTAAGCTTTGGTGTACAGGATAAAAATCATTCTATTATGGAATTCTATCCAGCCCATCAAGCTTATCAGAATGTAAAAAGAACCGGATTCAGAACATTTATCCGTTTGAATGGTCAGGTTTGGGAAAGCTTTTCCGATGCAGAACTTGAGCATCGGATGCGGATCGATATGAATGAACTTCATATTGAAGAGATCAATGATACCACAGGACTGACTACGAAAGTACAGTATTACACACTTCCCTCCGAGAGACTGGGGGCACTGGTACGCTGCGTGACGATTACCAATCATGGTAAGGAAACAAAGGATATCGAGGTGTTGGATGGTATGCCGGCATTGATTCCCTATGGTGTGGATCTGGGCAGCATGAAGAACATGGGGCAGACCTCCAAAGCCTGGATGCAGGTGGAGGATACCGAGGCAGGCGTTCCCTACTATCGGGTAAGAGCCAGCATGGCAGATTCTGCATCCGTACAGGAAGTGCTGGGTGGAAACTTTGCCTACGGATGTCTGGAGAACGGAACCAGACTGGCATCGATCGTGGATCCGGAAGTGATTTTTGCCTATGACGATTCCTTAGGAAGAGCAATTACCTTTGAAAAAGAGGGGCTGGACGGTGTACTTGCTTTGGAGCAGATGCATACCAACCTTCTTCCCTGTGCTTTCTTTGGACTGAAGAAAGAACTGCAGGCAGGAGAATCGGTTACCATCTACGAGATGATTGGTCAGGTGGAAAACCAGGAGCTACTGATGAAGTTCTTTGAAGAGCCCAGAAATGCAGCATTTTTCCGTGCGAAGGCACAGGAGGCAAATGCACTTACCGAAGAACTGTGTAAGGGAATCAGCACCAAAACAGGAAATGTCAACTTTGATGACTACTGCAGTTACACTTACATGGACAATGTACTGCGTGGTGGACTGCCCATGAAACTGGGAAACAATAAGATCTTTTATTTGTATTCCAGAAAACATGGTGATCTGGAAAGAGATTATAATGATTATTTTGTAGCACCTGAGTTTTATTCCCAGGGTAACGGAAACTTCCGGGATGTAAACCAGAACAGACGCTGCGATGTGTTCTTTGCTCCTTTTGTCGGAACCGAGAATATCCACACCTTTTACAGCCTGATCCAGTTGGACGGTTATAATCCATTGGGAATCGAGAAAATCACCTATAAGATGGAGCCTGCGGCAGCAAAGAAGCTTCTGCAGGAAGCAGATGCCATGGAACTGTATGACTTTGTAACCGAACCTTTTACGCCCGGTCAGTTGTATGAGAAGCTGGATGATACCTATCCAAAGGGATGGCAGGAAAGTCTGTTTTATCAGTTATTGGACTTCGCCCAGAAGACATTAAATGCAGACTTTAAGGAAGGCTATTGGTCAGATCACTGGACCTATAACCTGGATTTGATCAAGGATTATCTGGAGGTATTCCCGGAGAAGGAAAAAGACCTTTTATACGAAAAGGATTATATCTGGTTCCTTTCCCAGGCAGGTATCAATGAACGGGCAAGACGCTATGCGGAAACACCGAAGGGTCTGCGTCAGTATTATGCCATTGATGAGGCAAGCCGTCGTAATACCAAAGAAAAATTGGTCCGTACCGAATTTGGAAAAGGTGAGGTATTAAAGAGTACCTTATTAGAGAAGCTGATTCTCCTTTGTGCAGTGAAATTTGCCACTTTGGATGCTTATGGCATGGGAGTGGAGATGGAAGGCGGAAAACCGGGTTGGTATGATGCCTTAAATGGTATGCCCGGTGTGTTTGGTTCTTCCATGGCGGAGACCTATGAACTTGAGCGGATGCTGGAGTACACCATCGGTGCCATGAAGAAATATCCGGGAAGAGTGGATTTGTTTGTGGAACTGGCGAACTTCCTGGAGGAACTGCAGCTGATCAATCGTATCGAGAAAGATCATATCGACAGAGATGAGGAAGTATTCTCCTTCTGGGATAAGATCAATGATGCCAAGGAAGTATACCGTGGAAAAGTCTATGACGGTGTATCCGGCAGATGTAAGGTATATGAGAGCAGCAGAATCGTGGAGATTTTGGAAGAGTTTGCTGCCACGGTCAAGAAGGGAATTGAGAAAGCCCATCGTATTAATGGCAGTGTAAGCCCGACCTACTTCACCTACGAAGCTACCGGCTATGAGAAGCATGGGAGCGGTATCCATCCTACCGGTTTTCAGGTGCGTAAGGTGCCCGATTTCCTTGAGGGAACGGTTCGTTACCTGAAGCTGGATCTTACCAAGCAAGAGAAAAAAGCCTGCTATGATCAGGTAAAGAACAGTGGCTTGTATGATCGCAAGCTTCAAATGTATAAGGTAAATAATTCTCTGGATAAAGCTTCCTACGAGTTAGGGCGTGCGAAGGCATTTACACCCGGATGGCTGGAAAACGAATCCATCTGGCTGCATATGGAATATAAGTATCTTCTGGAAGTACTCCGCAGTGGCATGTATCAGGAATTCTTTGAAGATTTTGAGAAGGCAGCAGTGCCTTTCATGGATCCGGAAGTATACGGAAGAAGTATTCTGGAAAACTCCTCCTTCCTGGCAAGCTCCGCAAATCCGAACAGCAAGATTCATGGAAAAGGCTTTGTAGCCCGGTTAAGTGGTTCTACCATTGAGTTTATCAGCATGTGGAAATTGATGATGTTCGGTGCAGCACCTTTCTCTATGGAGAATGGAGAATTGACCTTTACACCCCAGCCGGCGATTCCTGCATATCTGATCGGTGCGGATCAGACCGTGGAGGCAACACTTCTGGGAACGACCCGCGTTATTTATCATCTGGAACAGAAAAAAGATTATATTCCGGGACAGTATGAGAATAAGAAGGTACGCATTACCTTTAAAAACGGCGGTAAGGCAGAAGTGACCGACAATCGAATCACCGGTAAGATGGCACAGGATATTCGAAACGGAAAAGTGGCCAGCATTGAGATTACATTAGGTTAATCCCACACCATTGTAACAATCTGCTACTAAAAAAAGGAAACCTTTCTAAAATTAGAGACATTTTAACGAAAAGGAACCTTTCGTATAATAGCATTATCAACAAGAGAGATGTTGAAACAGAAAAGGAAGAAAAGCAGAAAGAGACAATCGTATTTTCTTTCAAAAAACAAGGAGGATTAGTATGAAATTCAAAAAAGTGATGGCTCTGGCACTGGTTGGAGTAATGGCAGCTTCCATGGCAGCATGTGGATCTTCTGATAGTTCCGCTCCTGCAGCAACCACAGAGAGCAAGACCGAAACAACTGCAGCTGAGAGCAGTGCAGAGACAACCACCGATGGCGCTGAGGCAGAAGCAACTGGTGACCTTACCGCTTTAGGTGACAAATTAGTCGTATGGACTCTGGCAAACGACCTGATTGACTTCGGTAATCGTTTCCAGGAGCAGACCGGTGTTGAAGTTGAGACCGTAGTTATCGAGCCTGCAAACTATCCTACAAAGGTTCAGACCGCTTTAATGGCAGGAGAGAAAGAGCCGGATATCATCGTAGGTGAGCCTCAGATGTTACAGGATTTCTATGATGCAGGATTCTTCGCAAACCTGGATGATTTCGGAGCACAGGACTATGCAGACCAGATCGTAGACTATGTATGGCAGGTTGGACAGGATGACAATGGTATCCAGAGAGCAATCTCTTATCAGATCACTCCTGCAGGCTTCTATTACAGAAGAGATATCGCAAAAGAAGTATTCGGAACCGATGATCCCGATGAAATTGGAAAACTGTTCAAAGATTACGATACCATTTTAGAGACCGCTCAGACCTTAAAAGATGCTGGTTACAGAATCTTCGCTTCTGATGCTGAGTTAAACTTCTTCTCCGGCGACAGCGCTTGGGTAGTAGATGGTAAATTAAATGTATCCCAGGCTCGTTATGACTACATGGATCTGTGTGTAGACTTATACCAGAAAGACCTGACTGCTTATGCAAACCAGTGGTCTACTCCTTGGTATCAGGCTATGAGCGGCGAGGTACCTATCCTGACTGCTGATATCCAGAACTATGCAGATGATTCCGTAAACGTATGGGATGCGGATTCCTTTAAAGAAGCAACCGCTGATTATGAGACAACTACTGTATTCGCATTTGGTCTTCCTGCATGGGGCGTTCTGACCATGAGAGATAACGTTGGCGAGACCTCTGGTCTGTGGGGCGTATGTGCTGGACCTTCCTACGGATTCTCCGGTGGTACATATATCGGTGTATCTTCTCAGTCTGAGAAACAGGAACTTGGTTGGGAGTTCGTTAAGTTCTGTACTCTGAACGAGGATACCGCTGACTGGTGGATCGAGTACTCCCAGGGTGATACCGTATCTCTGAAATCTGCAATCGAGAAACACAAAGATGATGAGAATGCAATCTACGGTGGTGAGAAACTGTACAGCTTCTGGCTGGATCAGGCAAAGGGTATTGACTACTCTATCGTTACTCGTTACGACAAGGTAATCGGCGATGCATGGGGTGCTGCAATCTCTGCTATTAAGACCGGTGAGAAGTCTAAAGAAGATGCAATCAATGAGTTCTATGATACTGTTCAGTCTACCTATCCTGAACTTACAATCGAGAGATAAGTAACAATTCTTATAAACCCATTAAAATATGCGGGCTGCTCTTAGCAGGGCAGCCCGTAAAAATTTCAAGCGGAGCAAGGAATATGGAAAAGAAGGAAAAAACCCCTGCAACAAAGCAGAAACAAAGTAAATTAAAGACGTATGACCACATGGGTTATGTGTTTGTGGCTCCCTTCGTCATTGTATTTTTGATTTTTAGTGTTTACCCCGTTTTCAGAACGTTATATTTCAGTTTTACAGACGCCAAACTCGCCGGTGTAGGTGATACACATTTTATATGGTTTGCTAACTATAAACGTGTCTTTACCGACAAATTCTTCTGGAGAGCACTCTGGAACACCGTACGAATCTGGTCAGTCAATATCGTACTTCAGTTAGGATTAGCCTTTTTACTGACCATTGTGTTCAGTGATATTAAATATAAAATGCGTGGTTTAGGCATTTTTCGTGTGGTTTATTATCTGCCGAACCTGATCGCAGCAACCTCCGTAGCCTTCCTGTTCCAGACTTTACTGGATTGGAGATACGGAACCTTTAACCAGATTATTAACGGTATTTATAAAGCATTCGGCGCCAGCTACAATCCGGTGGACTGGTTGGGAAATCCCTCCACTGCAGGGAACACCATCGCGGTTATCCAGGCATGGATGTGGTTCGGAAATTCCTTTATCATGCTGATGGCTGGTGTACAGGGTATTTCCAAAGATTATTTTGAGGCAGCAGCCATAGACGGTGCAGGTCGTTGGACCGTATTTGGTAAGATTACCTTACCTTTATTGAAGCCTATTATGCTGTATGTGGCAATTACTTCCCTCATCGGTGGTTTACAGTTGTTTGATCTGCCCTTCTTAATGAGCAGCACTTCTTCTGCATCCTACAATTCTTTGCAGACTGTAGTTATGTATTTGTATAAATTCGGATTTACAACAGGAACCACACAGACCGGCTATGCATCTGCTATTGCTTATGCACTGTTCTTAATCACGATGCTGGTATCTTTAGTACAGTTGAAAGTATTTAACAGGAAGGAGGACTAAAAAATGTATACGGTCGGATATAAAATTAAGAAAACCATTTTGTACCTCCTTTTGATTCTTCTTGGAGCTGCATGTATGTTCCCGTTCCTGCTGATGATGGTCAACGCCACCAGAAGCGGAACTGAAATCGTCCGTTCCTTTACTTTGATTCCCAGTACACACCTGAAGGAAAACTGGGATCTGGTATTCCAATATTTTAATCTGTTCAAGGGTATGTGGAACAGTATTCTTGTAGCAGTACCTGCCACCATTCTGGGTGCTTATTTCTCTGCACTGACTGCTTATGGTATGGCAATGTACAAATTTAAGGGAAATAAAGTGTTATTTATGACGATTCTGATCTTTATGATGATTCCCGGACAGCTGAGCCTGATTGGTTTCTACAACCTGTGTACGAGACTGCATCTGGTAAACTCTTACATACCTCTGATTGTGCCTGCAATTGCAGCACCTGGTACCGTATTTTTCCTTCGTCAGTATGTACAGTCTGTAATGCCGCCTTCATTGATTGAGGCAGCACGTATTGATGGAGCAAGAGAGTTATATGCGTTCCATAAGATTGCACTGCCCATTATGTCCCCCGGTATCGCAACCATGGCAATCATGGGATTTATTGGAAACTGGAACTCCTACCTGTTACCAATGATCATTTTGAACAAAAATGAAAAATTTACCTTACCGGTTATGATGGCGACCTTAAAAGCATCCACGGATTTAAACTCCAACCAGGGAGCAATTTATTTGGCGGTTGCGATTTCCGTTATTCCTATTCTTCTGGTATTTGCATTTTTCTCTAAATATATCATCAGCAGTATTTCTGCAGGTGCCGTAAAAGAGTAAAAGCCGCTAATACATTTTTCTTTTTCATTTATCCTATTACCTAACGAAACGACTTTACGCAGCTCATAGGGGGAGAGGCGTAAGGTCGTTTTGTTGTTTTTTTAATAAGGTTGTGATAAACTAAAATTAATTATGAGAAACGTTTTAATGGATGATAGAAGGACACAGGGATAAAGATGAAAAAGTGCGGAAGAAACATAAAAACTCTTTTACTGATTTGGGGATTGGCAACAGTCTGTATTGGCTGCGGAAAGGAGAACGAGGAAGTGGCAGCTTTGGATGAATCTGCTTCGGCATGGCAGCGGCTGGCACAGGAAAAAGATCCCATTACATTGGACTGGTATATCAATTATTCCTGGTATGCAACACCCTGGGGAGGCAATCTGGTATCTGACACCATTACCGAAGAGACGGGGGTATCTGTAAATTTTATCACACCCCTGGGAAATCCCAATGAAAAATTGAATTCGCTGATTGCTTCGGATAATTTGCCGGATCTGATAACGCTGGGCTGGTGGGAGAGCAGTATCAACGAGATGATCCAGAAGGGAATGGTTTATGCCCTAAATGAGCTGGCAGACCAATATGACATGTACTTTTACGAAGTGGCAGATGAAGATTCCGTGCGTTGGTATACCCAGGATGACGGAAATATTTACGGCTATCCCAATTCCTCTACATCCCCCAGAGATGTGGAAGAAAATGACAACGTGGCATCCAACCAGACCTTTCTGGTGCGAAAGGATATTTATGAGGCCTTGGGGGAACCGGATATGACGACCCAGGAGGGCTTTAAACAGGCGGTCAGGGATGCAGTAAAGCTTTTCCCTGAGGTGGACGGAGAACCTCTGATTCCCATTGGCTCCCAGGTATTTACCAACGAAGGGTGTGTCTCCTTTGACGGCTATCTGATGAACTTTCTGGCGGTGCCCTGGGAGAAGGATGGTAAATATTACGACCGCTATACAGATCCGGAGTTCCTCTCCTGGTTGAATACCTTCCGGGAATTAGGGACAGAAGGGTATCTTGCCAATGATATTTTTGTGGATACCCGGACCCAGATGGAAGAAAAACTGGCAAAAGGACGCTATTTTTGCATGATTTATCAGTATACGGATATGATCGACCAGCAGAAGGAACTGGCTGCCAATCATCCGGAGCGGGTTTACATGGCGGTAGACGGCCCGAAAAACAGCAAGGGTGAGGATCACCGGATGCCTTCCACCGGCATGAGTGGATGGACAGTGACCCTGATCTCCAAGAACTGTAAGGATCCGGAACGTGCCATTGCTTTTTTAGACTATCTGATCAGCGAGCATGGACAGAAGCTTACCTATCTGGGAGTGGAGGGCGTGACCTATGATATGGTGGATGGAAAACCGGTATTAAAGCCGGAAGTAAAGGAACTGCTGGATAGTGACCGGGATGCCTATGATGCGCTGTATGGGGCAGATAATGCCTATTGGATGCTCCAGGATAATATCATGCAGTTACAGTGGAAACAGCCTGCTTCCGAGGCGGTGCAGCAATTGGAGGACTGGGCATGCAAATATGTCATTTACAATGGACAATACGACTGTTCCCTTCTCATCGGAACGGATGTGTATTATGAGGATGCGGATATTACTGCGTTATGGAGCATTACTTTGCCGGAACTGCTCTTAGCTGCTACGGAGGAGGAATTTAACAGGCTGATTGATGAATTTAAGCAACAGCGTGAGGAACTGGGGTTTGAGGAAGTCATGGCGGAAAAAACCAGACTGATGGAAGCCACGAAAAAGAAATTAGGTATTGAATGAAAAAATTGCTTCAAAAGATTAATAACTTGAAATTAAATACTAAATTCACACTTCTGATTACCTTTTGCGCCATGCTTCCAATCGGTGTATTTGCGGGAATCTATTTCTGGTACATGGAAGAAACAACGGTGCAGGAAGATATCAGCAGTACCCAGTATACCATGGAACGGAATAAGGATGCTTTCAGTTCCCGTGTGGATTCTTTAAATATGACGACGCAGTTTTTTATGACGGATGAGCTATTGATCAGCGTATTGGATAAGACGGCAGAGAATAAGCTGGTTTCCACCCAGGAATGGCTGGATTTAAAGAACGACGATATTTCCCACCTGGAGCGTCTGGTGACCAATAATCCGATTTTATACGGGGTACGGGTCTATGCGGTGAACGAGAATGTGCAGGAAATGATGCCGATTCTCTATAAGAACAGTCGCATGCAGAAGCTGGAATGGGCGCAAAAGGAGAATTACGAGGGATGGAATTTTGATTATGATGATAATATCTTTGCTTCCTATTCCCTGCAGCAGAATAAGAAGATTGTTTCTCTGGTCACAACCCTAAAAAACAGAAAAGGTGCTGTCATTGGAACCATTGAGACAGCGACGACCATGAGCGATATGTTTCCCAGTCTGTATGAAAATATCGAGGGAGAGTGGAGTTGTTTTGTGGACAATGGTGGGAACATCTATTTCGGAGATAATGTACAGGAAAATTCCCGGCAGCTTGCGCAGCAGATTCTGGAAGAGCAGCAAGAGGAGAGTGGAATCAATACCTACCATGTCAGACTCAACCGAAGAGAACTGGTGATTTCCAGCATGGCACTCAGGGAACTGGATGGAAGACTGCTTTATGTGAGAGACATTACTGACAGTGTGAAGAGAGTATGGCACAGTCGGAACCTCTTTATGGCAGGAATGATTGTGGTTCTCATCATTATGGCAGGACTGATTAACCTGATTGTCCGGGGACTGTTAAAGAAATTCTATGAGATTTTGTTTGCCATCCGGGAAGTACAGAAGGGGGATCTGGATGTAATCATTGAGAACTGCGGCAAAGATGAAATGGGAGAACTGGGCAGCCAGATCAATACCATGCTGGTAAATATCAAGGAATTGATGGCGGACAATCTCAAGCGTGAGATGTTAAACAAAAATTCAGAGATCAGAGCTTTGCAGAATCAGATCAATGCCCACTTTATTTATAATGTGTTAGAGTCAATCAAGATGATGGCGGAAATCGAAGAGAAATATGAAATCTCCGATGCGGTGACAGCCTTAGGAAAGCTTCTCCGTTACAGTATGCGGTGGGTAGCCGGAAATGTGCTGGTGGAGCAGGAACTGGATTATATCAAGAATTACATGGCACTGATCAATTTGCGGTTTGATTATGAAATCTATCTTTCCATCAACATACCGGAACTGATTTTGAAGCAGGAAATCCCGAAGATGACCCTGCAGCCGATTGTAGAAAATGCGATTTACCACGGTATTGAGCAGATGGCGGAGAATACCAGCATTTATATCAAAGGAATTGTTGACGGAGATGATTGCGTTATTGAAATTTCCGATGCCGGAAAAGGCATGACAGAGGAAGAACTGGAATGTCTGGAGAAAAAAATAGCCGGAGAGATTGAGTCGGATGGCGGCAGTGGAAACGGAATCGGTCTGAAAAATGTACAGGACCGGATTCATATTGCTTTTGGCGAAACATACGGTATACAGATTGCATCCAAGCTGGGAGCTTATACGAAGGTAATGGTTCGGATTCCTATTTTGCATAAGGAAGCAGTAACGGATAAAGGGTTAGAAAAGAGAGGTTGATTATGGATACCATACTGGTGGTGGAAGATGAAAAACTGATCAGACAGGGGTTAAAGACGATGATTCAGCGCAGCGGAGTACCTGTGCGGGTCATTTTGGAATGCAACAATGGACAGACTGCGTTGGAGATTTTGAAGGAAGAAAAGGTGGATGTGATGTTCACGGATATCCGCATGCCCAAGATGGATGGAATTGAACTGGTGAAACAGATGCAGGCACTTCCCCATGTCCCGCTTACGGTGGCGGTGAGCGGCTATGAAGATTTCACCTACGCAGTGGAAATGTTACGTCAGGGGGTACGGGAATATATACTGAAGCCGGTGGAACGTAAAAAAATTACGGAGATTTTACAGAAGCTGGAAAAAGAGCTGCAGGAGACAAAAGACAAAAACCGGAATATTGAACAAATCGGATACCGTCAGCTAAAGCATCTGATGCAATCGGAAGAGATCGGAGCGGAGGAAATCGCGGAACTGGAAAAGCAATACGGCGAAGGGTTCTTCCCTGAGAGCTTCCGGGTATGCTGTATGAATCATGGAGATTTTCCGGAAACCGCAGAAGGAATGTTTTTCGTAAGAGATGTTGGGCTGATGCAGGTACTTTTAGCCAAGGAAGGGGTATTGGAAGAAATTATAAAGAAGGATCTTTCCGAAGCCCATTATGGAATCAGTGGACTGCACAGCGGCTTTGCACAGGTAAGAGACGGATTTGAAGAAGCATGTGCAATGCGTAAGAAAGCATTTTGCAGGACGAGTAATGAGGTCTGGGATAATCAAAGAATAGAAAATATTCCGGAGAGTCTTCTGGCAGAAGCAGAAAAATACATAGATCAGAGTGGCTGCATGCAGCGGGTACAGCTGATTGGTACCGAGAAAAAGGAAGAGCTGCGAAAGGCTTGGACCGGTTTCTTTCATGAGACGAAGGGGGGAAGAATCAGTCCTTCCGACTTTGAACGCTGTATGCAGGACTTTTTTGAAGAGGCTTCCAGAACCTACAAAAGTATCCTGGAAGAGCGTGGAGAGGAATACGCGGAATTACGGGAGATCTGGCGCTATGATTCTCTTGCGGAGTACGAGAATGCAGTGATTGATTTCGTATTATGGATGCAGGAGGAGATTGGAAAACAGTTTGATGTGAATAAAAACCGCCATAAAATGATGCAGGCAATTCAGTATGTGGATGAGAATTATGCCAGCGATCTGAATATGGCAGTGGTATCCAACTATGTGTCCATGAATTATTCCCTGTTCTCTTATTCCTTCAAGCAATATACCGGCAAGAATTTCGTGGATTATGTGAAGGAAGTACGGCTGCGGGAAGCAAAACGGCTGCTGGCAGAGACGGATTTGCGGGTTAATGAAATCTGCAGACAGATCGGGTATGATAACGAGAAGCATTTTATGAAGCTGTTTAAGGCAGAGTGCGGTGTTTCTGCCGGCGAATATCGGAAGAACCAGCAGCTTGGTAAATTTTAAGAACAGGGGTTGACATCCCGGAAGAAAGCGATTAAAATACAAATCAGTTTATAGAGAAAAGCGAAGAAGAGAACAAGTAGCGAGAAGCAAAACCTACAGAAAGCAGCCGGTGGATGAGAGGCGCAGGGGAACTTCCACGTGAATACATCTCGGAGCTGTGCACCGAATCCGTTCCGGTATTAGGCTGCAACGTCGCCTGTACGTTATCGCAGGAGAGTATCGAGACTTATATCTCCGTACTTACTGAGGCAAGCTGTGTGAGCAGCTTGTGAATTAAGGTGGTAACACGAGCGTACAGCCCGTCCTTAAGCATCATTGCTTGAGGATGGGTTTTTTTGTTTGATAGGAAATTCCTATCAAACAAAATGCTCCGCAAGGATGCACACAGAGCATACCCATAGGGTAAAAGTATTTGGAAAGAGAGGATCCTTCAATGAAAATTTACGAAGAATTACAGGCCAGAGGACTTCTGGCACAGCTTACAGACGAGGAGCAGATCAAAGAATTGATCAATAACGGAAAGGCAACCTTTTATATCGGCTTTGATCCTACCGCAGACTCTCTCCATGTAGGACATTTCATGGCACTTTGCCTGATGAAACGTCTGCAGCAGGCAGGCAACAAGCCCATCGCTTTGATCGGTGGCGGAACCGGCATGATCGGTGATCCTTCCGGTCGTACCGACATGCGTTCCATGATGACCACGGAAACCATAGATCATAACTGTGAGTGTTTCAAAAAACAGATGAGCCGTTTCATCGAATTCGGTCCCGATAAGGCAATGATGGTAAACAATGCAGAGTGGCTCAGAGACTTAAATTATATCGAGTTTATCCGTGATATCGGAGCCTGCTTCTCCGTAAACAATATGCTGCGTGCAGAGTGTTACAAGCAGCGTATGGAAAAGGGTTTAAGCTTCCTGGAGTTTAACTACATGATCATGCAGAGCTACGATTTCCTGGAGCTGTATAAAAGATATGGCTGCAATATGCAGTTTGGTGGCGATGACCAGTGGAGCAATATGTTAGGCGGTACCGATCTGATCCGTAAAAAGCTTGGAAAAGATGCCTATGCCATGACCATTACCCTTCTCTTAAATTCCGAGGGAAAGAAAATGGGTAAAACCCAGAAAGGGGCAGTATGGCTTGATCCCGATAAAACATCTCCCTACGAGTTTTATCAGTACTGGAGAAATGTCAGCGATGCGGATGTACTGAAATGTCTGCGTATGCTCACCTTCCTTCCCTTAGAGCAGATCGATGAGATGGATCAATGGGAGGGCAGTCAGTTAAATCAGGCGAAAGAAATCCTGGCGAAAGAATTGACGGCGCTGGTACACGGTGATGAGGAGGCAGCGAAAGCGGAGAGTGCTGCAAAATCTCTCTTTGTAGGCGGAGGCAGCACAGAAAATGTGCCCACAACCCAGATTACCGATGAAGATTTGCGGGATGGTAAAATTGATCTCATCGGTCTGATGGTAAAAGGAAAAATGGTTACGAATCGTACGGAGGGAAGACGTGCGATTGAACAGGGCGGTGTCACGGTAAAAAATGAAAAGGTTACCGATGTGAAAGCCGCTTATACCAAAGCGGAAATCGGTGCTGAAGAGTTTTTGGTGAAAAAAGGAAAGAAGAGCTTCCATAAGTTCACCGTTTAATAAAATCACTTTACGAAAAGGAGTGTTGACCCATGAGAAAAGACAATCGTACATTAATGTCTTATGCACCGGATTTACGAGTCCTGGATTGTACCCTGCGTGATGGAGGACTCACCAATGACTTTTATTTTACAGATGAATTTGTGAGAGATTTGTATCTGGCAAATTTAAAAGCCGGTGTGGACTATATGGAGTTTGGTTACAAAGCATCTCAGGAACTCTTTGATGTAAAGAAATTCGGTAAATGGAAATTTTGTAATGACAAGGATATCCGGGAAATTGTAGGAGATAACAAGACGGATATGAAAATCAGTGTTATGGCAGATGTCGGCCGCTGTGACTACAAAAAGGATATTTTACCCAAGAAAGACAGCCCCATTGATATGATTCGTGTGGCAACCTATATCAATACGATTCCGGCTGCCATTGATATGATTGAGGATGCAAAAAGAAAGGGATACGAGGTAAGCTGTAATATTATGGCAATTTCCAAAGCAAGTGAAGTCGATTTGGATGCGGCATTGGAGATGCTGGGACAGTCCAACGTAGATATTATTTATCTGGTAGACAGCTATGGAAGCCTGTATCCGGAGCAGATCATCCGTCTGTCTGAAAAATATGTGGCAATCGGAGAAAAATATAATAAGAAAATCGGTATTCATGCCCATAATAACCAGCAGCTGGCCTTTGCCAATACCATTGAGGCAATTATCAATGGTGTCAGTTATCTGGATGCTACGGTGAGCTCTTTAGGACGCGGTGCAGGTAATTGCCCCAGCGAACTGCTTCTGGGATTTCTGAAGAATCCCAGATACAACATTATGCCTATTCTGATCTTTATTGAGAAGCATATCAATAAATTGAGGGAAGAGGGTGTCAAATGGGGATATGACGTTCCTTATCTGCTTACAGGCATTCTGAATCAGCATCCCAGAACCGCCATCGATTTTGAAGAGATGGAACGCCGGGATTATCCCAATTTTTACCAGGAACTGTTAGATAATTTCTAAAAAAACATACAATTTATACAAAAGCGTAAAAACAAGCCTGTGACCAGAGCGTAAAAAAAGATAGAAAACTCTGGAAACAGGCTTATTTACGGCTTTTTTCACAAAAGAGAGAAATCAAAAACTCCAGGTTGGCAGACCTGGAGTTCATAAAAAGGGGGGAGTATGAAAAAGTATTGTAAGAAAAAAATGTTTTTTTCTTCTTGCTTATTATAATATAATATAATTGTAAATAAAATACACTTAATTTGTTAACAATCTGTGAACAATATGGTACTTAGGTACATATTTGGTCCCTGATCACACGGTAGGAAAGCACCTATTGTTTTGCACAGAGCTTAGACCTGGGAAGTGCCAGAACCGGGAATGGTGTGAAAGATTTGTATACAGAGGCTGGTTTTTGTGGTAAAATGTCATATAATGTACAGACAAATATTCTGATAGAAAGGACATGGCGGTATGAAAAAAAAGCATAAAACCAAAACATTACAAACCCGCATGCTTCTATCAATCCTTCTGGTGGCATTGCTGCAGATTTTGATGGTGGTGGTCATTATTGAGTTGACGGGTACTACCCGGAAGCTGGACGAGAGTACCATGCAGATTTATAAAAACGCCGTATATAACCGGGGAGAAAACGTTGAGGAAAGACTGAAAAATTGGAGCAGTATCGAACCTTATTATAGAGAAGTGACAGCTACGGTGTCTAAAAAGGCATTACGGAAATATACGACGGTTCAGAATTTCGTGCAGAACAAAGAGAACCGTCGGGAACTTCTGGTGGATGTGTCAGAGGTGGCAAAACGCTGTATTGATGAACTTGGGGTAACCGATTGCTTTATCATTTTCCAGCCGGGAATCTTAAAAAAGAAAGAATGCTTGTATTTACGAAAGGATTCCAACAGTGATGAAATCCTTCTGGAGCGTGGCCCTCGACGGGCGATGACGACGAAGGGAATTATATTGGCGGATGAGTGGCAGGAGAAACTGATGCTTCAGGGGGATACGGATTATTATGTCAAGCCGCTGCTGATGGCATACGATCATCCGGATACCTCTGCGGATCAGTTGGGATATTTTTCCGAGCCTTTTCAGATGGCAGATAATCTGGAGCCGATGATTACCTATACCATTCCGCTATGGGATGATAATCATAAGCCCTATGGAATTATGGGGGTCGGTATTAATCTGGAAACCTTAAAGGAACTTCTTCCTTCGGAAGAACTCAGTATTGACATCAATGCGGCATATTGTCTGGGAATCACACAGGACGGAACTACGTTCCGTACGGTAGCAGTTCATGGAGGCGAATACGAGAAAGTGCTGGAGAAACAGCCTGTGTTCACCCTGGAACAGCATACGAGATGAGGGTTCAGTACCACTAACGGATTGGGAGATATAGGTAATTTTGACTTTTATTATTATCCCTTTCATTTGTATGAGAATAACAGCCTTTATGGGGATGATATATGGGTTCTGGGCGCTTTTGCAAGCTATGGGGCATTGCACGCATCTTCGCAACGCTTGTTGATTTCTTTGCTGGCAGCACTTTCTATGTCACTTGGAATCAGTATTGTAATTGCAGTGGTAATTTCCAACAATACATCCCGGCCGCTGGTTTCGCTGGTAAACGCTTTAAAGGATCTGTCTCCGCAACGACTGCGGCTGCCCAGAACGGATATCCGCGAAATTGATGAACTGGCAAGAGAGGTGGAGAGGCAAAGTTTTGCGGCCTATAAGGCAGGAAATAAAATAGCAGACATTATTCAATTATCCAGCCTTCGTCTGGGAATGTGGGAATATCAGGAGGATAGTGATAAGATTTTCTGTACCGAGAAAATTTTCGATATTTTCCGAGTGCCGAAGGGAGATTGGAAAGACAATTATATGTCCCGGCATTGTTTTGATGCTATGGTCGAGAATATTATATCCAATGCCGTGGCAGATGAAGATGAAAAGAATGTTTACCTTTACACGGATCCGAAAGGCAAAGAGAAATATGTGCAACTCCGTGAAAAGAAGGATGAGAGATCCTGGTTATGCATTGTCACAGATGTGACCACGGATATGATGGAGAAGAAGAAGATCAAGCATGAAAGAGATTATGACATGCTGACCAATCTTTACAATCGTCGGGCTTTTTCCAGAATTGTACAAGGACTGATTGCTACGGGCAAGGTGCAGAATGCCTTGATGTCTATTTGGGATCTTGATAATCTGAAGTATGTGAATGATACCTTTGGTCATGAGATGGGCGATAAATATATCTGCCAGCTGGCAGATTATTTTTCCAGACTGGCAGATGAAACATGTGTAGTCGCAAGAATGAGCGGTGATGAGTTTCTGGTGTTCATGTACAATCGTCCCAAGGATGAAATGGTGGAGAGACTTCGGAAGGTGCATCAGAATTTCTGCAAGGAAAAGCTCTATTTACCGGATGGCAATCTGATGTCGGTGAGTGCTTCGGCAGGCATGTCTTTTTACCCGGAAGATTCCAGAAAATATAAGGAATTAATTCAATATGCTGATTTTGCCATGTATGAGATTAAGAAAAGTTCGAAAGGCGGCATCAGTAGTTTTGATTTGGAACGCTATGTGAGAGATAATATTCTGGTCAATGGCGTGGGTGAACTGAACCGTATTTTGGAAGAGGAAAGTGTGTCCTATGTATTCCAGCCGATTATCTCTGTGAAGGCGTGTAAAGTATTTGCTTATGAAGCACTGATGCATCCCGTATCCGATACCGTGCATAATGCCACAGAATTGATCCGTCTGGCGGAGAGCCAGTCTAAGCTGGGACTGTTGGAGAAGATTACCTGGTTTCATAGTATTCGGACTTTTGCCAAATTCTATGATGCAGACAATCCCTGCCACATGTTCTTGAATTCCATGCCGAATCAATGTTTGAAACCGGAAGAATTTAAACAGTTGGAGGAGGAATATGGCTCTTTACTGGGGCAGATTGTAGTTGAAATGACGGAGAATACCAAGGTGGATGAGGCCATGGAGACGACGAAGAGTGCATGGTGCAAACAATGGCATATACCGCTTGCACTGGATGATTTCGGATCCGGCTACAGTAACAGCGATATTCTTGTGTCGCGGCAATTTGATTTTGTGAAGCTGGATATGAGTCTGATTCAGAATATTCATCTTTATCCGTCTACCCAGGATCTGGTGAAGCATATCATTGATTATTGTCATGCAAATGGTCAGATGGTGATTGCAGAGGGAGTCGAGAAGAAAGAAGAGCTTTCCATGGTGATTTCCATGGGAGTCGATTATCTGCAGGGATTTTTGCTGGGCAGGGCAGATTCTACATTATCCCAACCGGATCTTACGATCCTGCGACAGGTGCTTTCGGAAATTCAATAGAGTTGGTCTAAATAAAAGACCCCTTCCATATAATGTTACAACAATGGAAGGGGTTTTATTATGGAAGCAAGTCAAAGCAGGGAATTCAATCTATACCATGACATTCAGGCGAGAACGGCAGGAGCTTTATATCTGGGAGTGGTAGGACCGGTGAGAACCGGAAAGTCCACCTTTATTAAGAAATTTATGGATCTTTGCGTTCTTCCCATTATGCCGGAAGGACACGAGAAACAACAATTGGTGGATGAACTGCCGCAAAGCTCCGGAGGAAGAACCATCACCACCACGGAACCGAAGTTTATTCCGAAACAGGCGGCAGAGATCCCATTGGCGGACGATACCAGAATCCGGGTACGTTTGGTGGATTGTGTAGGCTTTATGGTGGAAGGGGCTGCAGGACATACGGAGAACGGTAGTGAGCGGATGGTGAAAACACCATGGTTTACCCAGGAAATTCCCTTTACGCAGGCAGCAGAGGTCGGAACAGCCAAAGTCATCAGTGATCATTCCACAGTGGGAATTGTAGTGACAACAGATGGAAGCTTTGGGGAATTACCCAGAGAAAATTATCGGATCCCGGAGGAAAAGACGATTACACAGCTGCAGAAATTAAAGAAGCCATTTCTGGTGATTTTAAACAGCAGCACACCGGAAGCAGAGTCGACGAAACAGCTGGCACGGGAAATCGGGGAGAAATACGCAGTTACCGTGACAATTATGAACTGTGAACGAATGGAAAAGAAGGATGTGGAATGGATCCTTCAGAGTGTGTTGGAAGAATTTCCTATTATGCTTATGGAGTTTTATATGCCAAAGTGGGTGGAAATGCTTTCTCCCGAGCATAAACTGAAAATGGATCTGTTGTCTCATGTACGTGAGATGATGGAACACTTAAACAAAATGCGGGATGTTATGGAGAACCGGCCGGAGTTTACCAGCGATTACGTGAAACGTTGTAAAATAGAGCAGATTGACATGGCGCAGGGAAGAGTGATTCTCCGTGTGGATGTAGATGAACGGTTTTATTATGAGATGCTGTCAGAATTGATGGGGGTGGAGGTCAAAGGAGAGTATCATTTGATTTCTGTGATTCGGGAGCTTACGGATATGAAGAACGAATACAGCAAAGTCCTTCATGCTATTGACAGTGTACGCCAGAGAGGATACGGAGTGGTGACACCGGAGCGGGATGAAATCCTTCTGGATAAGCCGGAGCTTATCCGCCATGGCAATAAATTTGGTGTGAAAATCAGATCCCAGAGTCCTTCCATTCATATGATCCGTGCCAATATTGAAACAGAAATTGCGCCCATCGTGGGAACGCAGGAACAGGCGCAGGATCTGATTCAATATATTGATGAGGCGAAGAAATCGGAAACCGGCATCTGGGAAACCAATATTTTCGGAAAGACGATTGAACAGCTGGTTGAGGACGGCATCGCGGGAAAGATTGCCATGATCGGAGAGGAAAGCCAGATAAAACTTCAGGATACGATGCAGAAAATCGTAAATGACAGTAACGGAGGCATGGTCTGCATTATTATATAAGAACTTTTTCATAGAAAGTGTCGCCCATAGGGTGGCACTTTTTTCTGTTCAGTATCATTGGTATTGTGCTATAATAAAATATATTTTTGACGGGAAAAAAGTGATGTGGGATGTCCTTTTCCGGATCAAGAAAGGCAGGAGAGATTATGGGCGTTAATTTTGAAAAATGTGAAGTATGTTATGAAAGTATCAAAGATCGGATTCCGTTTGTTCCTAAGGTGGCCTTGGTATTGGGATCCGGACTGGGTGATTACGCGGATGATATTCGGGTGGAAGCAGAGATTCCGTATAATGAGATTCCCGGATTTCCGGTTTCCACCGTGCCCGGACATGCAGGAAAATTTATCTTTGGTTATGTGGGAGAAATTCCGGTGGTATGCATGAAGGGACGCGTTCATTATTATGAAGGCTACACTGTATCGGATGTGGTGCTGCCTACAAGACTGATGCATCGCATGGGAGCTCAGATCCTATTTCTCACGAATGCAGCAGGGGGTATAAATTTTGATTTTCATGCGGGAACATTGATGCTGATCAAAGATCACATTTCCTGTTTTGCACCCAACCCGTTGATTGGACCCAATGAAGAAGAATTCGGACTTCGATTCCCAGATATGAGTCATGTGTATGATGAGGATTTGCAACAGATCATCCGTGACACGGCTGCAGCGAATGAGATTCCTTTGAAAGAGGGTGTTTATGTACAATTGACCGGTCCTTCCTTTGAGTCTCCTGCAGAGATCAGAATGCTTCGTACCCTGGGAGCCGATGCAGCCGGTATGAGCACTGTTGTGGAGGCAATCGCAGCGAACCACATGAGAATGAAGATTTGCGGAATCTCCTGCATTAGTAATCTTGCAGCCGGCATGCTGGAGCAGCCCATCACCCACCAGGAGGTACAGGAGACAGCCAACAGAGTGGCGCCTTTATTCAAAAAACTGGTAACAGAATCTATTAAAAAATTTTAAAAACAGGAAGAATACTATGGAACTGACGCAAACCTTGTGCCAACAATTGATTGAGGCAGCATTTATCGCCAGAAGAAATGCCTATACCCCTTATTCTCATTATAAGGTGGGAGCAGCGTTGCTCTGCACAGACGGTAGTGTTGTGACAGGC
>OGJJ01000980.1_pt1 | contig 23403 bp, 8 predicted proteins | sample 1572081 | NCBI WGS metagenome assembly OGJJ01 (sample SAMEA2582122, study PRJEB24529) | metagenome | biome: Human gut stool | place: China | collected 2011
CTTAAATTTCATCATCTTTACTTCCTTCCTAAATCTCCCAAAACAGTTGATCCAAAGTCCTGTCCAGTGTTTTACAAATGGCAATGCATAAACCTAGGCTGGGATTGTACTTTCCAGCTTCAATCAAGCCTATGGTTTGTCTTGTTGCACCTACCGCTTCTGCCAAGTCACCCTGGGTCATATCATGCTCTGCTCGAGCTGCTTTTAAGCGTAAATTCTTTGCCACATGCCCCTCCGTTTTATCATATCTAATATTATCTTTGAAATCGATTAGGTTCACCATCTGTTTTCATCTTAATTATACACTATATATTTCTATTTGCAATATATATCTGTCATTATTTTAGAAATAAATTGCAAAATAAAAAGCCAAGATTTCTCTCAGCTTCTTAACTATTTAAACTTAAGCAGGTGTTACATCCAAGCTTTCACCAATTGCCGCAAGGCGTGAGACAACTTCTTCTTGACTCAAACCATTTTCAGAGACATAACGGTTGCGTGGGTGAACACGGCATTCATGTGAGCAGCCACGAAGGTACTTGTCTTCATTTTCCTCTGAAGTAAGGATACGGCGGTTACAGAATGGGTTACCACAGTTGACATAGCGTTCACAAGGTGTGCCATCGAACCAATCCTTACCGACAACTATAGGATCTACATGGTTGATATCAACAGCAATGCGCTCATCAAAGACATACATCTTACCATCCCAAAGCTCCCCTTGAACCTCTGGATCTTTTCCGTAAGTCGCGATACCACCGTGCAATTGGCCAACATCTTTGTAGCCTTCACGAACCATCCACCCTGAGAATTTCTCACAACGGACACCACCAGTACAGTAAACAACCACGCGCTTATCCATGAACTCTTCTTTATGGTCGCGGACCCATTGTGGCAATTCACGGAAGTTGCGAATGTCAGGACGAATGGCTCCACGGAAGTGACCAAGGTCATACTCATAGTCGTTACGTGTATCGAGGACAACAGTGTCCTCATCTAAAAGAGCATCTTTAAACTCTTTTGGTGACAAGTAAGCACCTGTCGTTTCAAGTGGATTAATGTCGCTGTCAAAGTTGTCATCCTCTAAACCAAGGTGAACAATTTCCTTCTTGTAGCGAACAAACATCTTCTTGAAGGCTTGCTCCTCTTCCTCATCAATCTTGAACCAAAGGTCCTCCATCCCTGGAAGGCTGTGAACGTAGTCCATGTATTTTTGAGTGGTTTCATAGTCACCAGAAACCGTTCCATTGATTCCCTCGTCAGCAACCAAGATACGTCCCTTTAGACCGATTGACTTACAAAAAGCCAAGTGGTCAGCCGCAAATTGCTCAGCGTTTTCGATGGGAAGGTATTTATAATAAAGCAATACTCGAATAGGTTTTGCCATTGTATTTCCTCTTTCTTTATGAAATATCTATATTTGTTGTTTGATAGTCAAATTCAACTTAATTATTATAGCGCTATCAAAGAGGACTAGGCAATTGATTTGCTTGGAAGCACATTTTCACAGAAGAAAAAGGCTGAGTGCCAAATGCCTCAACCTGAGTTCCGTCGGATTGTTTTTCCACAAGATAGTATTACAATTTCGCAGCAGCTGCTTGATCCAAGATAAGAGTCACGTCTGGATGATTTTGCAAGACACTAGCTGGCACTTCCTCTGTCACCGGACCCTTGACCATCTTGAAAATGGCATCTGCCTTCTTGTCACCATAGGCAAACAATATTATCTTCTTAGCAGCCATAATAGAAGCAATTCCCATTGAAATAGCCTTTGTAGGGACTTGATCACGACTGGCAAAGAAACGGCTATTTGCTTCAATGGTGCTATCCGTCAAGTCGACCACATGAGTTTGACTATCAAAAGGCGTACCTGGCTCATTAAAACCAATATGCCCATTACTTCCGATTCCTAGGATTTGCAGGTCAATGGTATGATGCAACAAGATGTCATCGTAGTCCTTAGCCGCCTTCTCCAAATCTTCAGCCATACCGTCAGGCATGAAACTCTCTTTAAATGGCTTAGCGTCAAAGAGTTGAGCCTTCATAAAGGCATGGTAGCTCTGCTCATGGTCTGGTGCTAGTCCGACGTATTCATCCAAATTGACGCTGTAAAGTTCCGAAAAATCCACATCACTCTCAACCATCTCTTGGTAAAGGGCGATAGGGGAACTACCTGTCGCCAATCCCAATGTTTGAGCACCCGCTGCAAGGCTCTCTTTTAGAAGTTCAAAGGCAACTTGGCCTCCCTCAACTTGATTCTTAACTAAAATCTTTTTCATTCTATTCACCTCAATATTGGTATATACCATTTTTCTTTATTATCTCTTTTTTTAACGCTTTTGTCAAGCGCTTTCACTCAACTCCTTTAATGACGGTCGCCCTATATCGTGCTATAATAAAAAGGCTGAAAATTTTTAAACGAGGAAAGAAATGAATACAAACGATTTTGATTTTGAACTACCAGAAGAACTAATTGCCCAAACCCCATTGGAACAACGTGACGCCTCTAAACTCTTAGTCATTGATCCTGTAACCAAGGAAATGACTGATACCCACTTCGACCACATCATTGACCAGCTTAACCCTGGCGATGCCTTGGTCATGAACAATACGCGCGTGCTTCCTGCCCGCCTCTACGGTGAAAAAAATGATACACACGGCCACGTGGAATTTCTCCTTTTGAAAAATACCCAAGGTGATCAATGGGAAGTTTTGGCTAAGCCAGCGAAACGCCTTAAGGTAGGTGCTAAAGTCAGTTTTGGTGATGGTCGCTTGACTGCCACTGTCACTGAGGAACTGGATCACGGCGGACGTATCGTAGAATTTAGCTACAACGGTATCTTCCTTGAGGTCTTGGAAAGCCTGGGTGAGATGCCATTGCCACCTTATATCCATGAAAAATTGGAAGACCGCGACCGTTACCAAACGGTCTATGCCAAGGAAAATGGCTCTGCCGCTGCTCCAACAGCTGGCCTCCATTTCACTCCTGAATTGCTTCAAAATATTGAAGCTAAAGGCGTAAAATTGGTCTACCTCACCCTCCACGTTGGACTGGGAACCTTCCGACCTGTTTCTGTCGATAATGTCGACGAACATGAAATGCACTCAGAGTTTTACACCCTCAGCCAAGAAGCTGCCGATACCCTTAATAGCGTCAAAGCCACTGGAGGTCGCATTGTTGCTGTTGGAACAACCTCAATCCGAACACTGGAAACAATCGGCAATAAATACAATGGCCGACTCCAAGCCGAATCAGGATGGACCAATATCTTTATCAAACCAGGTTATCAATTCACAGTCGTAGATGCCTTTTCAACCAACTTCCACCTTCCAAAGTCAACCTTGGTAATGTTGGTTTCAGCCTTTGCTGGTCGTGAATTCGTCCTCGATGCCTACAAACACGCCGTCCAAGAACGCTACCGCTTCTTCAGTTTCGGAGATGCCATGTTCGTCACACGACGTGCGGGGAAATAAGAGTTATTTTGAGACTTCTCTTACTGGGGAAGTCTCTTTTATTGCACGTCACATTCAGAAAAAATCCACCAGTTATGATGAACTGATGGATTTTCTTGTTTATTTCTCCGAAAATTGACTATTATACAAATCGTAATAAAAACCTTTATCTGCAAGGAGGGATTCATGGTTCCCTTGTTCAATGATTTGTCCATCTTTAAGGACCAAAATCTTGTCTGCCTCTTGAATCGTTGATAGTCGGTGAGCAATGACAAAACTTGTTCGGCCTTGCATGAGGGTCTTCATGGCTTTTTGAATCAAGAGTTCCAGACGAGTATCAACTGATGAGGTTGCCTCGTCCAAAATCAAGATTTTAGGGTCAGCCAGAAGCGCACGAGCAATGGTCAAAAGTTGCTTTTGTCCCAGTGAAATGTTACTTGATTCCTGGTTCATTTCCATATTGTAACCACCAGGCAGCGTACGGATAAAGTGATCCACATTGGCAGCCTTAGCTGCTTCAACAATTTCTTCATCAGTTGCCTCAAGATTACCAAAACGAAGATTTTCCTTGATAGTTCCTTCAAAAAGCCAAGCATCCTGAAGCACCATACCAAACTGTTTACGATAATCTTGACGCGACAAATTGCGTATATCATGACCATCAACCGAGATAGAACCAGCAGTCACATCATAGAAACGCATGAGAAGGTTGATAATGGTTGATTTTCCAGCACCGGTAGGACCGACAATGGCCACCATTTCACCAGGATTAACCTCAAGGTTAAAGTCACGAATCAAAGGTTTATCAGCTACATACTGGAATTCCACATGATTAAAGCTAACTTGGCCAGTTAATTCTCCTTCAAGCACCTCGGTAGCATCATTAACCTCGTCTGGTTCATCCATCAGTTGGAAAATACGGTCCAAGGAAGATTTAGCACTCTGCAATTGTCCAGCCAACTGAGTCAAGTTCTGAATAGGTTGATTAATCTGCCAAACGTACTGAACAAAAGCCTGCATATTACCAATCGTCAAGCGACCAGCTAAGACTTGCAAACCACCTAGGACGGCGACAATTAGATAGGTCAAGTCAGATAAACCATTAAGGACAGGCATCATGAGTCCTGAAATGAAATTGGCCTTAAAACCTACCTTTTGAAGGTCTTCCGTAATTTCTTTAAAGTCGTCTAAAGACCTATCCTCACGCCCAAAAAGTTTAAGCACATTGAAACCAGTCAGATTTTCCTGAACAAAACCATTAAGAGTACCTAAGGCATCAGCCTGTTGTTTAAAGTAAGGCTGAGACTTACTCATGATAAAGCGGGCACCAAAGAAAGTAACCGGAATAGTGATGACAACTATAGCTCCTAATTGAAGATTAAGGTACAGCACTGTTCCAATAACCAAGGCTAGAGTAAAGACGGCATTGACAACCTGCAAGAATGACTGCTGCAAGGCATTCGAAACTGTCTCGACGTCACTAGTAAAGCGACCCAAAAGGTCTCCAAATTGTTGCTTATCAAAGTATGACACTGAGGTACGATTGATTTTCTCAGTCATCTCATTTCGCATATCCTGAACCGTTGCTTGCACAGCATTGGTCATAAAATAGTTGGAATAGTAAGAAGCCAACTCATAGATGAGACCACGCAAGAGGTAAAAGACCAAAACTAAACCAACGTAAGAAACGTTGATATGAGCTCCTTCTACCCCCTTAATGATGTCCAGTGTATTTTTTGTCAGTTCCGTAATGGCTAAACCAATGACCACCGGCTCAATGACACTCATGGTGACACTAATAATTTTCAAGAAAATAGCTAGGTAAAGTGGGAAACGGTAAACCTGCAAGTATGACCAAAGGCGGCCAAAACTTGAGGAATGAGTTGTTTTCTTTTTATTATCCTTCATTTTGACCTCCTTCTAGTCTTTCTGTAAGACTCTTTTGATTCAATTGTGAATTAGCAATCTCACGGTAAATGTCATTACTTTCCATGAGCTCTTCGTGACGACCACGACCAACAATTTCACCCTTATCAAGAACGATAATCTGATCAGCATCCATAATAGTTCCCACACGTTGAGCCACGATCAAGACCGTCGCATCCTGGGTCACTTCTTTTAGACGACGACGCAAGGTCGCATCAGTCTTGTAGTCCAAGGCAGAGAAGGAATCATCAAAGATGTAGAGATCAGGACGTTTAACCACCGCACGTGCAATTGACAAACGCTGCTTCTGTCCCCCAGAAAGGTTGCTACCACCTTCAGCCAAGTGAGAATCATAGCGTTCTTCCTTACTTTCGATAAATTCCTTGGCTTGAGCCACATCAGTAGCTTGATTCAATTCTTCATGACTGGCATTTTCCTTACCATAACGAATATTTTCACCGATAGTTCCAGTAAAGAGCAGAGCTTTTTGTGGAATAAAACCAATCTTACGACGAAGCGCCTTAAGATTGTAGTCACGGACATCCACACCATCCACAAGAATGCGTCCAAGTGTTACATCATAAAAGCGTGGAATCAACTGTACAAGTGATGATTTTCCTGAACCCGTAGACCCAATAAAGGCAATGGTCTCACCAGGTTTTGCCTTGAAAGAAATGTTGTGTAGGACAGGACTTTCAGTTTCGCCAGGATAGGCAAAGGTCACATTGTCAAACTCCAAATATCCCTTAGTCTCGGTTTCTGTCACGCCATCTTCATTTGGATTGATAGAAATCGGCATGTCCATAATTTCCTGCAGACGTTCACTAGATACCGCTGTACGAGGATACATGGTAAAGAGATTGGCTAGGAAAAGGAAAGACAATAGTGCATGGAAGCTGTACTCAATAAAGGCAACCAAGTCACCGATTGCCAAAGTCCCAGAACCTAATGGCTCAAGAGCAAACCAAACAATTGCCACAATCATGGCTATGATGATTTGCACAAAAAGTGGCTCAGTCAAACCAGTCAATTTAAAAAGTTTGTTTGAATTATCCGCATAGACAGCATTTTCAGAAGCGAACTTCTTCTCTTGAAAATCTTCTCTAGCGAAAGCACGGATGACACGAAGTCCAGTCAGATTTTCACGAGCATACTGGTTAATCTTGTCGAGCGTTGTCTGTTGCTTTTCAGAAAGCGGACGCGTTTTTACCGCCACATACCAGACAACTACGGCTAGGAAAGGCAAGGAGATTGCCACAATCCAAGCCAAAGATGGACTTGTCGTCAAAATCAAAAAGACACTGGAAACCATCATCAGGGGAGTGATAACACCCAGCTTGAGAACTTGATCTGCAAACTGCATGAGAACAAAAGCATCCGACGTGATACGAGTCACCAAAGAAGATACCCCAATTTGTTCGTACTCATGGTGTGAATACTCCTGAAGCTTAGCATAAATGTCATTACGCATGACTTGCACCATAGTAGTGGTCAACTTACCAACCGCATAGGCCAGAAGCACACGACCAACAATACCAGTTAAGACCACACCAAACATGACCCAAGCATAGGTATAAAGCTTGTCTGCATCCCCACGGTTAATTCCCTCATCAATCATTCTGGCAAGAACCGTCGGCAGCCCCAAATTGGCAATAACAAATAAAATGGCCGCCGTAAAATTCATCGCTAGCCACTTAGGATAACGCCTGAGATAAGACCAAATAAAAGCCATAAATTTCTCCTTTTCTTCTTCATTAAGCTATACTCTTACGTTTTCAAAAGTCGATACCAACTTCCGAAACATTAAAAAGTACAGAAAAAGAGCGTGACAAGCACGCACATTACCTACATTCTAACAAATGGAAATATTAAAAGCAATAGAAAAAAGCAGGGCTTACACCCTGGTTTTCTTTATTAAGCGACTTGAGTCGTTACCTTATTATTTTAAGAGTAATTGAAGCAGACTTATTCTAATTACTGATATTGCTGAATTTATTTAATGGATTTACATTTTGACAATTTTTGGGAAAGATACTGAGGAGGTTCTGGAAGGTTATTTAGTTACCCTGTTTGAAGATTATAATTTCAAGCAAAGTCAACTCATCCATAGAGGATTTGGCCAATGTTCTGATACACTTGAAAGCTTATTTGATTAACACTCCGTAACTCTACTTGAGTGTTTACACAAAATTATTGACAGCATCTGTTTTTTACCAAGAATAAATAAGTATCATTTTACTTCAATTAAATGATACTTTCTTTAGTTCAATGTGTACATATTCCTTTTATAGATAAAGTGAAAAAAACTGATGAATCAAATGATTCATCAGTTTTAAGGAAGATATGTTTATTGCAAACAAATCGTATCAATTAGAAAGATTAGTCTTCTTTCTTCTTACGAGCTACAAGACCAAATCCACTCAATACTCCGAGAAGTCCAAGTGCTGCAAGGCTAGCATTATCTTCTGTACCTGTATTTGGAAGTTCACGTTGGCCATCCATATATTGAGGTGTAGAAGGTGCTGCTGGTTGAGCTGGAGTTGTTGGAGTTCCATTATTATTTCCGTTGTTATCTCCATTATCTGCAGGTGTTACAGGTTGTGGAGTTTCTGGTTTTGGTTCCGGCTTAGGCTCTGGTTTAGGAGTTGGTGCTGGAGTTGGGTTTGGTTGTGGTACTGGAACATAGTTGATTGGCGTGTCCTTAGTCGGATCGTTCGGTACGTTTGGTACTTCATATCCTTTAGTTGGATCATTTGGATCAACTGGTTTCAGTGGGTTTCCGTTTGGATCTACCGGAGTGAATCCTGGTACGTAAGGTACATGTGGTTTATCACTTCCTGGTTTTGTTGGATCTGTTGGATCATTTGGATATGGAATTGGATTTGTTGGTGTTCCTGGGATGTTTGGTACCCATGATCCTAACTTATCGTAAACAACTGTTTCGTTGATATCTTTGATTGTATCAGGTGTTACTTTAACATCTTTCGTTGATGATTCTAAATCACCATCTTTAGCAATATATCCTTTCACAACTGGTACTGGATATCCGTTGAAGATATCGTCGTTACGATCTGTTGTCCATTCTCCGTATGTGATTTCTCCTGTTACTAAGTTAACTTTAGCATCACGAGTGAATTTGATTGTTTCAACACGAGTTTCAGAAACTTCGTTTCCATTGCGATCCACATACTTGATAGTACGTGTAGCTGATTTCTCAGTTACAAGATATTTCACAGTACTTGGCCATACTGGGCTATTTGGATCTTCAGGGAATACTGGTTTACCTGGTTCTGGTGTAGATGGTGTTACTGGAGTTCCATCTGGATTCTTCGGTAAGTTTGGATCATTTGGATCTACTGGCTTACCTGGTGTAACTGGAATAATTCTCTCAGCTACTGTTACATTAAAGATTTGATCTACAGATTTATCTTTATCAAATACTCTGTCTGTATCTTTAGATGGGAAGTCGTTCTTAACTACTCTGTATCCAGCTTTTTCAAGTTTTTCAATAGTCTTAGTTACATCATCAACTTTAGACTTAGTGAAGTTAGCTCCTGAATCACCTTCATCAACTACTGGAGTTGATACTACTTTACCACTTTCAGTTACAAAGTTTGTGATAGCTTTTTGCTTATCAGTTACGTAAGTGATTGGTGTATCTGTACTTGGGTCAGTTGGTACTGGTGGTACTTCATATCCTTTAGATGGATCTTTCGGATCAACTGGTGTTAATGGAACTAGTGGGTTATCCGGACTAATTGGTTTAGTTGGATCTTTTGGTACCACTGGTGTTGTTCCTGGCACGTAAGGAACGATTGGTCTATCGTTTCCTGGTTTAGTTGGATCTTTCGGATCATTTGGATATGGAGTTGGATCGATAGGAGTTACTCCTTCCGGTACTTTCGGTACCCATGAACCAAGTTTAGTGTAAACTACTTCGATGTTTTCATCTTTAGAGTCTGCAGTTAATCCTGTTGTAGCTGCTACTTCTTTTTGTTTAGCATCTTTTAGGATATATCCTTTAACTACTGGTGATTCTACTTTATCGAATGTTGTATCATCATCTTTAGCAGTCCAGTTATCGTAAGTAATTTCTCCTGTTACTGAGTTGATCTTACCTTCACGAGTGAATGTAACTTTATCTTTAATAGATTCTGTAGAGTCTTTACCAGCTTTATCTGTGTAAGTTACTCTATTACCTTTTTCATCAACGTATGTGATTGTACGGTTAACGTGACGAGTTGTGTCAATTTTCTTAATTAAATCTTCTGTCCATTTTGGTCCATCAGGGTTGTTAGGATCGATTGGTTGCCCTGGTTTTGGTTTGTTTGGATCATTTGGATTTTCTGGATCTACTGGTTTAAGTGGCTCAACATGTGGTTTAACCGTTACTACGAAGCTTTGATCTACTTTCGTATCTTTATCGTAGTTCTTATCTGTAGCTGTTGTGAATCCGTCAGTTACTAAATCATATCCTAGAGCTTTAAGTTCAACAAGTTTAGCTACTGTACTGTACTCGATTGGTTCTCCAGATTTACCTTCTAGGTTATCTGTGTGAAGTACTGTTCTTGTTCCTTCTACAACATAAGTTACTGTTGCTTTTTGAGTATCTTTCTCATAAGTGATTTCAGTATCTTCTGTTGGGTTTCCAGGTGTTGGTGGAACATATCCTTTAGTTGGATCGTTTGGATCTACTGGTTTCAGTGGGTTTCCATTTGGATCTTTTGGAGTTGTTCCTGGAACATGAGGAATCACTGTTGTTGGTGTTCCTGGTTTTGTTGGATCTTTTGGATCATTTGGATATTGAGGTTTATCAATATTTGGAACTTCAAATCCTTCTGGTACTTTTGGTACATATTTACCTAGTGGTGAGTAAACAACATTTACTACTGAGTCTGCTGCATCGTGAGCTACGTTCTCTACTTTTTCAGCTGCTTTAATATCTGCAACATATCCTTCAATTACTGGAGATGTTACTTCAACTAATGTTTGTGGTGCAGTCCAATCAGAAGTATAAGTGATTTCACCTGTTACTTTATTTAGATCACCTTTACGAGAGTAACGAAGTTTTTGTTCTACAGTAGCTGCAGCTTCTTGACCACGTTTTGCTTCTTCTACTTTATCAGTATTAGCATATCTGTAGTTTATTGTACGATTAACTTCATCTAATAATCCAAGTTGTTCAAATGTACGTTGTTTTGGATCTCCTGGTACTTTGTCTCCTGGTTTTGGAGTAACATTTGGATTATTTGGATCTAGCGGTTTATCTGGATCGATTGGAGTGATTCCTTCTTTAACGATTACATAGTAAACTTGGCTAATTCCATCATTACCTTTATCATCTTTATCATCGAATGTACGGTTTGCATCAGCATAGAATGCTACACGTTCTGCTGTATAAGCTGGATCAGTTGGTGCAACAACTTCATAACCTTTAGCTTCTAATTCAGCTTTAACATTATCAATGTTTGTTGTCTTGATTGCTTTACCTGTGTCTCCTGCTTCTGCAACTGATACGTGAACTGCAGTTCCATCAGCTTTAATGAAGTGAACTAAAGCAACTTGAGAACCATCTTTAACATACGTGATTGTAGTGTTTTGAGTTGGATCTTCTGGTACTTTCGGTACTTCATATCCTTTCGTTGGATCGTTTGGATCTTTCGGAGTTAATGGTTTACCGTTTGGTCCTACTGGTGTTGTTCCAGGGATGTATGGTACTACTGGAGTTTCAGTAGGTGTTCCTGGTCTTGTAGGATCTTCATTAGTTGGAGTTTCATATGGTTTTGGTGTTAAGTCAGTTCCTGCTGGAGGTGTTACTCCTTCTGGAATTACTGGTACATATGAACCAAGTTTACGGTAGATAATTGTTTCTTCACTATCTTTATCAGTAGCTTTAACATTTTCACGAGCTGTAGATGTCGCAGCTGAAGCTACATATCCAGGTTTGTTTGGAGTTGTTACAGCATCAATTGTTGTATCGTCACCTTTAGCTTTCCAATCAGAGAAGTTAGAGATTGCTCCTGTTACTGGATCTAGGTCAGCTGTACGAGTAAATGTTAATGTTTGTACATTATCAGGAATACCTGCATCTGATCCGTCAGCTAGTTTGTAGTGAACTGTGTGTGTTACTTCTTCGATTAACCCTAATTCTTTGTACGTACGTCCTTTTGGATCATTTGGTACTCTGTCATCAGGTTTTGGAGTAACATTCGGTGTGTTTGGATCCGCTGGTTTAGATGGATCTAATGTTACTGGTTTTGTAGTATAAACTACTGTTTCATTAATGTCTTCAGCAGTTGCTGTTACTTCTGATGCTGGTACAGTCGCTTTATTTGGAGTGTAGTTCTTAATTTCTGGTGAAGTTACTTCTCCAAATGTTTGGTTAGCTGGTGACCATTCTCCGAATGTAATCTTACCAGTAATTGGGTTGATTGTTGCTGGACGTTTGAATTCTTTAGTTTCTTGAACTGAATCAGCAGCTTTCTTACCATCTGCATATACATAGTTGATTGTACGTTTAACTTCTTCTTTACGTCCATCTTCTAACTCTTTGATTAACTCTGGAGTCCATTTTGGTCCTGTTGGATTATTTGGATCAATCGGTTCTCCTGGAGTTGGTTTTGGATCATTTGGATTTACAGTTACTGGTTTAACTGTCACAAGAACTTTAAATTCTTGGTTAGTCTTAGAGTCTGCGTCGAATTTACCATCTGTTGGGTAATTGTTTTCAACAACTGTGTATCCTTTAGCTTTCAGAGCTTCGATTGTAGCTGTTACTTCTGAACCTTTCGTGAATGCTTTTCCTGCATCTCCTGTATCAACGATTGATTGAGCTACTCCACCTTTTTCAGTTTTATCAGTTTCACTATTTACTTCAATGAAGTGTGTAACTGCTACTTGAGAACCATCTTTCGTATAAACGATTGTAGTATCCTCAGTTGGATTTGTTGGTGTTGGTGGGTTATATCCTTTTGTCTTATCGTTAGGATCTTTCGGAGTTAATGGTTGTCCATTTGGTCCTACTGGTGTAGTTCCTGGTACATATGGAATCGTAGTTGTAGGTGTTCCTGGTTTAGTAGGGTCATCTGGGTTATTTGGATATTGTGGGTTTTCAATTGTCGGAGGAGTGAATCCTTCTGGAACAACTGGGACAAATTTACCTAAATCTTTGTAGATAACTTTTTCAACAATATCTTTATCCGTTGCATTAACACCTGTTACGTCTTTCTTAGATGACTCAACATCTCCTGTAGCTACATATCCAGTTTTAACTGGAACAGTTGCTTTTCCTTCAAGAGTTGTATCGTTATCTTTAGCTGTCCACTCACTGTAAGTAATCTCTTTTGTTACAGCATTAACTGTCGCTGTACGTGTAAAGCTTACTGTAGTTTCATGTTTAGGTTCTGCTTCAGTTCCACGTTTAGCAGTATCTGCTACATCATCTGCATAAGTGTAAGTAATTGTACGTTTTACTTCTTCAGCTAGTTTTAAATCTTTATATTTTAGTCCATCTGGATTGTTTGGATCTACTGGTGTGTTTGGATCGAAGTTTGGATCTTTTGGATCAATTGTAATTTGTTTTACTTTGTAAACAACTACTTCTTCGAAGTCCGCTGCATCAGCTGTTACTGTCTTAGCTGGAACATCACTTGTTGTTGGATTACTTACTAACGCTGATGTGTATCCATCAATTGTTGGTGTTGGCACTGCTGCAAAATCAGCTGTTGTCTTAGGCGTCCATGCTCCATATTCAATTTCACCTGTTACAAGGTTTACTTTAGCCGTTCTTGTGAATTCAAGAGTTTGAACTTTCTTACCTGGTACATCTGTACCTAGTTTAGTGTCTGGAACTGGAGTTCCATCATCATAAATATACTTGATAGTACGTGTTACAGATTCAGTTGTCTTCAAGTCTTTAACTGAATCAGGCCATTTTGGTCCATTATTGTCACCTGGAACTACTGGTTGTCCTGGTTCTGGTTTCACATAACCTGGAGTAGTTGGATCTGTTGGAATATCTTTAACAATCGGTTTGAATGTTACTGTATATTCTTGGTTTGTTGACGCATCAGCATCAAATACTTTTTCAGCATCTGTTAATGGATAATCTTTTTCACTTGCATTTACATTGGCTACTTTTTCATATCCACGAGCTAAAATCTTATTGATTGCTGCAGTTACTTCTGCATCTTTAGTGAAGGCTTTTCCTGTATCACCAGTATCTACTACTGAAGGTTCTAGTCCTTTACCAGTTGTATCTACGAATTTAGTTACCGCTACTTGAGAACCATCTTTCGTATAAACGATTGTTGTGTCTCCTGTTGGTGTAGTTGGAGCTGGTGGTTCATACCCTTTAGTTTTATCATTCGGATCTTTTGGAGTCAATGGTTGTCCATCTGGTCCTACTGGTGTAGTTCCTGGTACGTATGGAATCGTTGTTGTTGGTGTTCCCGGTTTTGTAGGATCTGTTGGATTATTTGGATATTGTGGATTTTCAATTGTTGGTGGTGTAAATCCTTCTGGTACTACTGGTACGTATTTACCTAAAGCTTTGTACACTACTTTTTCCGTAATATCTTTATCTTCCGCTTTGACATTTTCTACAGGTTTAATAGATGTTTCTACATCTCCTGTCGCTACATAACCTGCTACTGCTGGAAGTGCATTTCCTTCTAATGTAGTATCGTTATCTTTAGCTTCCCACTCACCATAAGTGATTTCTCCTGTTACTGGGTTCACCTTAGCTACACGAGTATAGTTCACTTTTGTAGTAACTGGTTCAACTACATTAGTTCCACCTTTATTTCCATCTTTTTCAGCCTGGTTTAATTCACTTGCTTCTTTTGAGTAAGTGTACGAAATTGTACGTGTTACTTCTTCAGTATTTTTAAGTTTCGCAAGTAGTTCATCAGTCCATTTCGGTCCATTTGGATCATTTGGATTAATTGGCTGATCTTTCTTAGGTTCTTTATAACCTGGAGCTTTTGGATCAACCGTGATTAGTTTAGTTTTGTAAACTACTACTTCTTCGAAGTCTTTATCAGTAGCCGCTACAGTTTTCGCTGGTACATCTGCAACTGTTGGAGTTACACCTGCAACCGCCGCAGTGTATTTCTCAAGTGTTGGAGAAGTTACTGCTTCGAATGTTTGATCAGCTGACCAATCTCCGTATGTGATTTCTCCTGTCGCTACATTAATCTTACCAGGACGAGTGAATTTAAGTGTTTTAATTTTCTTATCAGCTACACTTGTTAAATCAGATTCTGCTACTGGAGTACCATCTTCGTATACATACTTAATTGTACGTGTTACTTCTTCTTGTACTTTTACAGCGTTGATTAATGCCTCAGTCCATTTTGGTCCGTCTGGATTATTTGGATCGATTGGCGTTACACCTGGAGTTGGTTTTGGATTATCGTTACTTGATGGTTTTGTTGGATCGAATGATGGAATATCAACTACTTTAGCTTTGAATTTCACAACATATTCTTGATCAACTGCTGCATCTTTATCGAATTTATCTGTTGATACAAATCCGTTATTTACAAGTTCGTAACCTTTCTTAACTAGCTCAGCAATCTTATTAGTTACTGAAGTTGCTGTTGTAGCTGGGTAAGCTGCTTCTGATTTACCTGTTACTGCGATTGGATCTGCAAGACCTGGAGTAATTACTTTATCTGTATTAGTAGGATCTACTTCTACGAATTTAACTACAGCTTTTTGGGCAACTGGAGTATAAAGTACTGTGATCTTGTAGTCATCTGCTTCTGCATCAATTGCTGCAGTTGCTTCTACAGTAGCGTTATCTGGAACATAACCAGTCACTTCTGGAGAGTTAACAAGGTTGAACTTATCGTCTTTTGCTACTTCTGCAGGTGTTAACGTTACACCAGTAGCTGTTCCACCTACCGGAGTCCATGGTCCAAATGTAACGATTGCTTTTTGAGCAGCTGTTGCATCTGCAGCTATCGCTTTGTTTGTGATGTGATCGTAGTAAACTGTACGAGCTTTGTATTCTTCTGGCGAATCATATCTACTAGCATCTAACACAGCTTTATAAGCAGCATATTCTGCTGGATACTCTTTCGCAGCTAATGTGTAGTCGATTGTACGGTCACGTTCAAAGTGAAGTGTTTCAGTCACTGTTGGTGCAGCCGTTGTTCCACGTTTATCTGCTGGTACATCATCTGTACTTGCATATTTGTATTCGATTGTACGTGTTACTTCTTGAGTATCTTTAATTTGACGAAGAACTTTTTTATGACGTAGGTAAACATTGAACGCTTGGTCTACATCTTTATCGTCATCGAACTTACGTCCACCTTCAATAGCTGTACCTTGAGTATTATTTGTATAGTCATCAGTTACTAATTCATAACCAAGGTCTTCATATTTCTTGATTGTGTCAGCTGTTAGGTAAGGAATCTTCGTATGAGATTTACCTTGAAGTGTTGTAACCCCGTAAGTTGTTTTCGCATCCGCACCCGTAGCAGGAGCAGTTGCTGCTGTTTGAACTTCAAGAATACGAGCATCACCTGTTGCGTCTAAGTCGATGTAGGTTACTTTGGCTTTTTGGGTATCAGCTTTGTAAACAACATACATATCAAAGTTATCTTTGTCGTCTGATCTTATTGCAGAAGAAGCTGGTTTATACGTTCCGACATCTTTTGTATTTCTATCAATCGGTTTATAAGTACCAATTTCCTTAGTATCTTTAATATGAGCCATTTCTCCTGTTGCATTTGGAGCATTGTATTCTAAAGTTACAACATTCGCTGTATAACCTTTTACAGTAGGAGAAACTATACTATTCATCTCTTCGTTATTTTCTCCATGTTTCCAATCGGAAATAATCAATGTTCCTTGAGAGAATTTAGTACCTTTAGGTATTTCAGTTCCTGCTGTGTATTCTGTACCATTCACATCTCTAACTGTATTCGCAGTTACCATCGGTTGGTCTAATACACCATCTTCATCAAACATTTTATATGTACGAGTATAGTTTAAAGTTTGAGAACGTGTTACTGGTTCATTATTGATCGATAAAATTGGATCATTATTTTTATAAGAAGCTTGACTAGTAGCTGTTGCATCATTATCACTCTCATACACATAGTGAATTGTACGTGTAATTGACGCTTCTGTAACTGGTGTTACTATTGGTGTGTATTTTGCTCTACCGTAATCAGTACCATATTTTTCTGTAACTTTATCATTTGCTACAACATCATTATAGTCTATATCTGGTTGTACTAAATCTACACCTGTTCCTCTTCCTACAAATCCAGGTTCTGGTGTAAATGTAACTTCACCTGTTGGTTTTCCACTTGCATCTTTCACAAGTTCGTATACCCCTTCACCTGTGATTGTTACTTTAGAATCGTTAGTGTTTGCCAGGTCATAACTACGTGGAACCTCTGTTATTGCTCCTGTTGTAGGATCAAGATGTGTTGCACTTGGTAATATAACTTGATTTAACGGTAATATTCTCTTGACTTTAGTACCCGCTGGAATCGTGTTAGTTGCACGATATTTACCGTCAACTTTTACAACATCTCCTTTTCCTACAATTTGACTAATAGCTATTTCTTTAGCTAGGGTAGAAATTTTATTACCTGATTCTCGCGGTATAGTATCACCTGTATTATATGTGACATTATTCCATGTATTATTCGCCGTTGTTACTAATGGATTTTTAAGTTTAGCTCCTGCTGGAATTCTTCCTCCGGCAGAAATAGTAGTCTCTGTACCGTTGGCTAGAGTAACAACCGTGTCTGCTGTAACAGGATGAGGATCAACTGGACTAGCTCCCGCTGGGATAGTTTTTCCAGTAACAAGTCGAACATTATTTACTACAACAGAACCTGTACCTGTTACTACCACATCTGCATCTTCAGCAATTTTCGCACGCGCTGGTAATTTATCTTTATCAGGAGTATACGTAACCACCTTACCATCAGCAAGTGTTAATGTAGTAGCCTTACTTACTTCAGTATCTTTATCGTATGAAGATTTATTACTTTCTAAAGTATCCGCTAATTTTATACTCTTATTCTTATCTATGATTTCGAATTCATCAGCATACCTAGAATCTGTAATCTTATCTCCTGTTTCAGTTTCCACTGTTCCATATACTGGGATTTGAGGTCTAGCACTTTGTTTTTTACCTTGAACATCAGTAGTTGTAGTATCTTCACCTATTGGTCTCACATCAATAACAGTTGGAATATAACTAGTATCCATTGTTTTATAACCATTATTTCCATTGTTTGTATTTTCAAGAACCTTATCTTTTTCTGCTAATGTAGTAGATGTTTTAGAAGCCTCAATTGTATCATTATTAGCTTCCCATCCAGTTGAATTATTATTATCATCCCATGCACGTACAGCAATACCTTTTGCTGTTCCAACATAAGATTTGTTAGGTTTAAATGTTAATGTAGTTTCATATAATCCATTTCCTACAGAAGTATTTTTACCTTCATTAGCAGGATTAACTTTATATGTACCTACTTCATTTCCTGCAGTATCATATTCTGTGTACTCACTTAATAAATATTCTGTTTTCCCAGTTAATGGGTTTGTAACTTTAAGTCCTTTACCCAAAACTTTATTATTTTTATCTTTTACTGTTACATATTCTCCTGAATATACAGTGGCACCATTTCGTTCTACATGAACCTTGCCTGTAGAGTCTACACGATAATTTGCAGGTAATCCAGACTTATCAGCAATAGCTTCTTCTGACGCGACTTGCTTATCAGTTAGAACTATTTTCGGCGATAAATTCTCATTTTCAATTTGCGCCCATTTTGTAAATTTAGAATCTTTATTTTTACCATTAGCTATGAACATCGCATTAGTTGGTAGTGTAACTGTTTGTTCTCGACCTTGATAATCTTTTGTCTCATGTCTAGTACCACGTGGCATGTGAACTACATGTGTTTGGAAATCCTCTACTTCCCCTGATGATGCCACACCTGTTGGTTCTAGAATCTCATCTTTTGTTAATGAAATACGTAAACGTACTCCTAAGCTATCTGCTGAGGTATCTAGTAATTGTGGCGTGTTTTTGAATTTAATATTGTAAGTTCCATTTTGGTTAACTTCTACGATTTCTGAAGATTCATTAAGATCAAATTTACCGTTGTTGTTGAAGTCTACCCATCCACGGATATAAGCTTTATCATTATTAACACCTAGGTTAGCACGAACACCTTCAAGGACATATTCATTACCTTGGGCTTGACGTAATTTGTACTCAGTTGCTACCGCTGGATCAAGAAGTTGGCTTTCTCCTTCATCTCCAAGAGTACCTTCACCTAAAGCACCTTTTGTGTGGTTATAAACTCCACGAATCGGAAGCTTAGATACTGGGTTCGCCATCTCAATAACATCACCTTGATTTAAAAGTACACGTGTGTTATCAGCTTTTTCAATTACAGCATTACCATTTGGTAATAATAAGTATTTACCTGTTACACCCTTATCTGTTGTTACAATTGTTTTTCCTGATTCTAATGGTGTCTCTTTATATTTTTCTGATGTGATTAAATCATCAAGTACCCATCCACCTGAAGGGTCAGTTTTAGTTGAACGGAAATCTGGGTCTCCTTTAACATTACCTAGATATGGCTGAGTAGCTGTTACCTGAGTTTTAACTCCATCTTTTATAACTTCTTTGTTGAAATCACCAATAATATGTTGTGCAGAACCATAAGATTGCGGTGCATCTCCTCCATCATAAATCATGAATCCAATTGTTCCAGCTTGTGCTCCCGCAGAGTTTAGGTACATTGATAATGTCTTAACGTTTTGAGAAAGAGCTATTGGCAATGAGTTTTTAGAACCCATTGATGTAACGTTAGCACCGAATGTATTTGTTCCATATGCAGTAGGTTTCCCTTTTTCGTCTAAGTTAACCCAATCTTTTGGATTATATCCCGCTTGCGCAAGACGTCCGTCAGCATTAACATCACTTTCTTTACTTGGATAAACTCCTTTAGCTGTTTTATCATCAATATCTTTTTGAAGATTTAATGCCATGAATTGTTCCCATTTCGTTCCATCTGTTTCAAATTGAACAATTTCTGTACGCCCTGCTTCTTCAGCATCAGCCGCAATTACGTTTACGTCTACAATACGACCATTATATGTCGCAGAAAGAGAAAATGTTATACCAACGTTAGATTCATCACGAGACGATGTAAATGCAGTAAGCATTTCACTTCCATCTGGATTTGTTGTTGGAAGTCCTGCTTTTCTTAAGTATGACCATTGAGTATCTTGAGATGCAATTAAGACATCCGCATGTCTTTGATTTCCAATTTTTTTATAAAGATTAGCTGATCCTGATGGTACAGCCTTACCATTCACATTAACATAAGAGAACCCAGTTTCAGCAAGTTTTGTCGCTGTTAAACCTTGACTTTCAATAGCTTTGTTGTAGTCTTGAACAGCTTTATGATAAGCAGCTGCTTTCGCATAATAAGCATCTGTATTAGCAAATGTTTCTGTTGGATATTCTGGTAGTGTTAATGCCACACCATTTACCGAAACAGCTGGGTTATTAGCAAATGTTGTTTTATTATTTATTGCATTTTGTTTAAATTGTTTATCCTCAGCTTGTGCTTTTGATAATTGTCTCTCAGATCCCCAATCTCCATAATCACGTACAGCATTCACTGGGCCTGCAGCTGTTTTATTAGGATCAGATTTTACATCTTTTGAACCCAATTTAATTATTGTTGCTGTTAAAGCATATCCTTCAACTTTAGTTTTAACGTTGAATTTCATACCTTCTTGTAAAGCTTCGTAAAGTTCGTGGTCGTTTTGAGCTCCACCTGTGTAATATAGATGTTCTACATATTTTGCAGTTCCTGAATTTAAGAATTTATCATCTGTTGTTAGTCCTTTTGAGCCGTCTGCGTATGTCACATCACGAACCATTGTAATTTTACCAGTTACTACATCTCCATTTGGATAAGTTACAGTTTTTGTTACCGGTTGCGCTAACTTTCTTGCAGGTCCTACTACAGTACCGTTAGGATATGTGATCGATGCTGCTGCAAAGTCAAACCAGTTAATGTTGTTCTTAAGTTGCTCTAAGTTTTTAGTTCCTGCAGTACCAACAACAGTATCTCCAGAAGGAATATTAGTTGTAACTCCATTTAAAGTAACAGTTGCTCCACCTGCAGTTCCGTTCCCTTTTTTTACTACTTCAATCATAGAAGGATCAGTTATACTTGGGTTAGCATTCATAATTTCACGTTTAACCGCCGCTACTTCCTCATCTGTTAATTCATTAATATTCTTTACAGGTGTTTTGGTAGTTGGAGGAACTATTGCTGTATTGGTAGTAGTTCCACCCGCCAACACAGCTTCAACTTTACCTACGTGTCCTGCACGTTTCATCTCTGCGTAGACTGCTTCGATGGCAGATGAAATACGTTGGACTTGGGCATCCAATTCTTGCTTAGTGATTTCTCCTGATAATAAAGCTATCTTAGAAGCTTCGATTTGAACTTTAGCTGAAGCTACTGCAGTTGCGATAGCTTCTTTTCCAGCTTTATCTTCTGCTTTTTTATCCGCAAAGTTTGAAGCAGTTGTGTTCAATACTTCTGCTTCAGACGTCAACTGTTCAAGGACAGTTTTAGTAGCAGTAATTGGATTTTCTGCTTTCTTTTCATCCTTTTTATCAGCTTTTTCATCAACTGCTTTATCAGCTTTTTTGTCTGTTGAAGGAGTAGTTAGTGTTGATTTTTCTTTGTCAGCTGCTTCTGTTTTTTCAGTTGTAGCTGGTTTAGATGCTTTTTCATCTTTCTTAGATGCTTCAGCAGCTAATTTTGCAATTTCATCATCACTCAAAGTTGGCTTTTCTACTACAGTAGCTTCTGTCGTAGCAGAAAGAGCTGGTGTCGTCACATTTGCGACATTCTTATTAGTTTTATCATCTTTTGGAGTAGATGCAACAGCTTCTGTTTTATTTTCAGCTGTTACTTCTTCTGCTTTAGCAGTCGTTTGGGCTGCACCCACAATCAAGGCTGTCCCCAACAACACACTCGTAGCACCAAAATGATACTTACGAATAGAGAAACGTTGGCTTAAGCCATACCAATTGAAAGACTTCCTATGTTTAGGTCTTTGTTGTCTCGTCATACAATCCACCTTTTAACTTTTTTTCTCATTATATCAAATATATTGATGAGGTCAAATAAAAATGTATTTTTTTAACTCAATTATTTATATTATTTTTGTTCTCTAGATACTTATGATATAAACAGTTTTCATCCAAATTAATCGAATTTTTATGCAATATATATATATATATATATATTGCATAAAAATTCAAAAAAGGGCGGACTTCCTCCTTTCGAAAACTTAGCTTTTCTTCAACCCACTACAGATGACAAAGAGACGAACTTTTCTTAGACACAAGCAATACATCCAGAATGCGCTAGAAACAGACTATTCAAACGCGAAACTAGAAGCGACTAACAAGTTGATTAAAGACATCAAACGGTTGGGCTTCGGTTTTAGAAACTTCATCAACTTTAAGAAACGTGTCTTCATCACTCTGAACATAAAAAAAGAGAAGACCTATCAGGTCCTCTCTAGATGTTAGCTTTTCGTCACCCACTACAGTTGACAAAGAGCCCTTTTAACCAAAAAAGCCCATCACTCCCACAGGAATGATAGACTTTTGACTATTATTTAAGTACTCCTTATCTTATCTGATATTAGCGGGTACCTTCTCTTTCAAGATAACCTGAATAGGGATGATCGTAGCCATCTTCCAAGACAATAATACGCTTACCACCATTCACAACTAGAAAATAGTATAAACCTTTCTCGTCATGGTAGATATCATTAACACTCTTACCTTGGTAACCATGTGACTTAAGAGACTTCTGTATTCTAGCAAACTCTTTTTGCACCTTACCATTATCTACTTTACCAGTTTTGTCCACCAGATATTCTTTCAAAGGTTTAGCAATTAAGATAGATGAATCATCTGATTCAGTAGTAATAACACCATTTTCAGAGATAGTTACTTTTCTTTCTGATTCATCTTCATAATTAAATGTCTTCCATTTTCCAACAAAACTTTGGGAACCCCTGCCTTATGAAAAAGATAGCTCTTTTTTAAATCTTTGTTTTTGGATCCGTAGTGGGCTAGTTCTGATGAGCTTAAACCTAGAACAAAGTTTGTCCCATCCTTCCGAATCAGATTATAGTAGCCAGAATCTTCCGTCGTTACCAGTATGACCTCTTTTGTTTGTAATTGATATTTCTTGTCAAACTCAGCAATAGTTTTTAGTTTTGAATCACTGAGTTTCTCTAAGTTTGCTTCAAACTTCTGTCCAGCTTTCTTACCAGTAGAGATTTCTTTGATTTCTTCTTCCGTATAGCCTGCAACGAGTTTTGACTTCTTCCCATTTAAATCATAAACAAGCCCATCATTATTACCATTTACCCACAAACCACCTAAGTTTGTTCCTTTAGAAGAAAACAAAAAGAATCCAAGACTTGTTGCTACGACAAGAAATAAAGCAATGGTAAAACCTATAAAAGTCTTCTTACCAAACTTTTTCTGTTTAACAAAGACAAGCTGCTGTGCAGATGAGTAATTGACCAGTCATCTGATTTGGTAAAAATATGGCTTCTTCAGTTCCAGATTTACTATTGCTAGAAAAAGTAGCTTGCTTTTCTTCCATGACAAATTCACCATTTAAAAGGGCCTGCTGACACTCTTGAATAGTGGACTTACGATTATTAATCGCTTCAAAATATTCAATCTATTCTTTTCTATGCATCATCTCTCCTCACAATTCTTAATAGAAAAATCTATCACTAGCTTATAAGTGATAGATTTTCCAATTATTTAAGCACTTCTTGTGTCTTAGCGTAGTTAGCTTCAACAGCTTCTTTTTCGGCTTTCCACCAGTCTTGGTGATCGGTGTACCACCTGATTGTTTCTTCCAAACCTGATTCAAAGTTTGTGAATTGTGGTTCCCAACCAAG
>OGJJ01000986.1_pt1 | contig 23324 bp, 18 predicted proteins | sample 1572081 | NCBI WGS metagenome assembly OGJJ01 (sample SAMEA2582122, study PRJEB24529) | metagenome | biome: Human gut stool | place: China | collected 2011
CTAGCTTGTTTCTCACCACCTATAGAGGTGGGAGTCATCTCCCATCTGATATATTGCAGGAAGCTGACACAGATTTTTATCAAATTTGAAAAAAGAACATTAATGTTATCCCATGTACCATTTACTATGCAGAAACTTCTTTCAATCTTTCAGATATTCCTTTAAAAACGCTAAGTAGGTTTCTCCAAGTCTGCTGCGCATTCCCCTTCGATGCGTCAAATATCCAATCTGCATCTCACTTTCATCCTGAAGCGGAACCGCAATAATATCTTCTCCATTCAGATTCCGGTCGATCACACCACTGCAGACGGTATATCCGTTCAATCCGATCAGCAAATTAAAAAGCGTCGCCCGGTCACGGACACGAATGTTTTTCTTCCGCTCCGTCGTGGAAAAAATTTCTTCCGAAAAATAAAAAGAATTGTGTTCTCCCTGCTCAAAGGAAAGATACGGATACGCTTCCAGTTCTTCGTTCGTAATGATCGTATGATCTGCTAGCGGATGTCTCCTGCTGATAAACACATGCGGTCTCGCCGTAAACAGTGGGTGAAATTCCAGATCATTGGCTTTCATCAGTTTTCGGAGTACTTTCTCATTAAATTCGTTCAAAAACAGAATGCCGATCTCGCTTTTCATTTTTGCCACATCTTCAATGATCTCGTAAGTCTGCGTTTCACGTAAACTAAAATCATACTCTTCCTGACCGTATTGCTGGATCAGATCGACAAATGCATTGACCGCAAAGGAATAATGCTGCGTGGACACACAAAACTGCTTTTTTCCTCCGCTTCCATTTTTGTACTTGTCTTCCAGAATCGCCGCCTGCTCCAACACCTGTCTGGCATAGCCAAGGAAATCTTCTCCTTCCTTGGAAATATCAATGCCTTTATTTGTCCTGTGGAAAATTTCTACGTTCATTTCTTTTTCCAGATCATGGATGGCATTGGTCAGACTCGGCTGTGAAATGTAAAGTTTTTTCGCGGCTTCCGTGATGGTTCCTGTCTCTGCCACGGTAATCACATATTTTAATTGTTGCAGTGTCATATGTATCTTCCTCCATAATCGTCTCTCGGAACTATCTAACTGCCCTCGTAAGGTTGCAGGATTTCTCTACACATTCAAGTCTCACGTGCGTTCGACTCGAATGCAGAACAAGTGTTCTATTTTGCTTTTTATATTTATTTTTGCAATTCATCTCCCACCTGTAAAGGAAGGAGAATTCTTGCTATAATTTGTTAAAAGAAAATTGAGGGGGCTAATCTCTAAAATCAATCGCATCCTTTGAAAAGCCAGCCCTTACCGTAGTTCCTTCTCCTACTTCGGACTGTACCTGAATCGTATGCCCCAGTTTTTGCAACACTTCCCTGCACAGATACAGTCCAATTCCTGTGGAACGTTTGTCCTCATGTCCATTAAATCCGGTATAACCTTTTTCAAACACCCGTGGAATATCTTCACTGCGGATACCAATGCCCGTATCCCGGATTTCCAGCCAGATGTGCTGTGGTTCTTCCTGCACTTCAATGGAGATTTCACCCTCCGGCGTATATTTCACAGCGTTAGACAATAACTGCTCTAATACAAACGAAAGCCACTTTTCATCAGAGATAACCGTTGCTTCTGTTTTTTCATAATGCATCCGGATTTTGCGGCGGATCATGATTTTCGCATATTTGTGAATCACTTCGCGAATTACTGTATCTAGTGAAATCTGTTTTAAAATATAATCATTTGCGGTGCTGTTGATCCGCTGATACTGCAATGCCATTCCCACATATTCTTCGATACGAAACAGTTCTTCCTCAACATCCGTCAGATTCTGAAGCTGCTTTACATAAAGTTCTTCTGTAATCTCATCCTTTGACTCTGCTTCTTCCAGTTCACTGCGCTCCATCTGCAATAAAAGCTGAAGTCCCGCGATCGGCGTCTTGATCTGATGCACCCATTTCGCGTAATAATCCTTCATCTCGGATTGCTGTCTGGCTGCGGTATTCAACGTCAGTTGACGCTCAATATTCGCATTTTCCACAAGCTGTCCCAGCAGTTCCTCTGTCACGTCCTCCGTCTCCGGCAGTTTCATTTCACCGGAAAATGGCTGCTGCAACATATCTTTCAGATACCGCACTTTCCGATCATAACGAATATACGCAATGCATAACGCAAACGCAATAATGCACAAATCCAGTATTCCCGCATAGATCAGATCCCCCTCAGGGTGTCCAATCAAAAACAAATAAAGTACATGCATGCAAAGCATGACAATTGCCAGAATCAACCACTCTATATTTCGTTTGATAAAACTTTTTCCGGTTTTCATCCGATTCGATACCCGATTCCTTTCTTGGTCAGAATGAAGTCATCCAGTCCAACCGAAGATAACTTTTTCCGCAGACGATTGACGTTTACCGACAATGTATTTTCATCTACATAAGCATCGCTTTCCCATAGTTTTTCCATCAGTTCTTCCCGACTGACAATTTTTTCCTTATGTTCCATCAACGTCTGCAAAATCTTCAGTTCATTTTTCGTCAGTTCGATCTGCTGACCGTTCCAGATCAGACTCGCATCCAGCAGTTTCAATACTGCACCTTTATGTTCTAACATACTGCTGCTTCCCGCAAAGTCATAGCTTCTGCGCAGTAACGCCTGAATTTTCGCCGTCAGCACTTCCAGATCAAATGGCTTCGGGATAAAATCATCCCCTCCCATATTCATCGCCATGACGATATTCATATTGTCTGCCACAGAGGACAAAAAAATCACCGGCACTTTCGACACTTTGCGGATTTCCGTGCACCAATAATAGCCATTATAAAAAGGAAGTCGGATGTCCATCAGTACCAGCTGCGGATCAAATGCCGCAAACTCTGTCATGATCTGGCTGAGATCTTCTGCCACATGCACCTCAAAATTCCATTTTTCCAGATGCTTTTTTATCATTTTTCCGATGGTCTCATCATCTTCCACACAAAAAATTCGATACATAACTGCTGCCTTTCTGATTTTTTATCTCTACATTGCTTTTTCTATCCTATTTGTCTGATACAATCTGCTTCTTGCATAATCATCTACTTCTTGTCATATTAAGAATACTTTTTCCCTATTGTAACAGATTTTTTCTTGCTGTGTGGAAAAATTATGGTATCATAATCTATGATTACAGTGTCAAAAGGTCATTCATCCACCTGTGCTTGCACAAGGGTGGATGAATGACCTTGGGGCACGCCCCGATATGAGCATAAAAGTGGGATTTTTATCCCACGATATGCGAATAGCGGGAAGGATTGTGGGAGTGCAAAGCACGGAACAATCCGTTTAATCAAAATTTTGGTGTCAAAACACTGTATACAAAACGATATTTACGCCATAGAAAGGATGACAGCACAATGGCAAAGACACATCATCACACAATGGAAAGTCGAAGTAAAACAAAAAACAGCATCAAGCGTCTTTTTTTCTGTCTTCTGGCAATTTTTCTTCAGATTGCCTTTTTTCTGTCTATTGTAAAACGTCTGAATACACAGATGCCATGGATCAATGCCTTAACAAAAATTCTCGTACTGATCCTCATTTTATATATTTACAGCAAAAATAAAACATCTTCCCTGAAAATGCCATGGATCATATTAATTCTGATCATGCCGGTACTCGGTGTCTGTCTGTATCTGATGTTTCAGACAAACAAAGGTACCCGCAATATGCGCAAACGTTATCAGGAAATCGATGCCATTTTGCTGCCGTGTCTGCCGCAAGATCACGATATTTCACATCGCCTGAAAAAACATTATGCACCGGCCGGAAGTATTTCTGACTATCTGTATCGAAATGCCGCTTATCCTGTTTATCAAAATACGGATATTACCTATTACCCGGAAGCTGTACAGGGACTGGAAGCACAACTTGTCGATCTGGCAAAGGCAGAAAAATTCATTTTTATGGAATACCATGCCATTGAAAATGCTGATGCATGGGAAAAAATCCAGGATGTACTGATAGACCGGGTAAAGGCAGGTGTAGAAGTCCGGGTATTCTATGACGATATTGGTTCCATCAGTTTTCTGAATCACGATTTTACCAGACAGCTGGAAGCTCTTGGCATTGCCTGCCGCGTATTTAATCCCTTTGTTCCGGGTGTCAATTTATTTCTGAACAACCGTGATCATCGCAAAATTACGGTCATTGATGGAAAAGTAGGATTTACTGGCGGTTATAATCTTGCAAACGAATATTTTGGATTTTCTCACCCTTATGGAGAATGGAAAGATACCGGCATCCGTCTGGAGGGAGATGCAGTCAGATCTCTGACCATCACTTTTCTGGAAATGTGGAATGCGATTAAAAAGAGTCTGCCAAGCGATCGTTCTTTTGAACCTTATCTGACAGAGTACCAATATAAATCGGTTCAGCACGGATATGTCCAGCCTTATGCTGATAGTCCTCTGGATGATGAGCAGGTGGGAGAAGAAGTCTATATCAGTATGGCAAATAAAGCGGAGCATTACTGCTGGTTTATCACGCCGTATCTGATCCTTACCGATGAAATGTCACACGCTCTGTCTCTGGCTGCAAAACGTGATGTGGATGTCCGCATTATCACACCCGGAATCCCGGATAAAAAGATGGTTTACAGTGTTACCCGCTCTTTTTATCATCAACTGGTGTCCAATGGTGTCCGTATTTTTGAATGGACGCCCGGATTCTGTCATGCGAAAATGAGCATTGCCGATGATCGTATGGCTACCTGTGGTACCATCAATCTGGATTACCGCAGTCTGTATCATCATTTCGAAAATGGCTGTTTTATGGTGGACTGTCCAGCGGTTGATGAGATAAAACGTGATTTCAAACATACATTTTCACAATGCCGTGAAGTGACTGAAAAATACAAAGCCGGGCTCGGTGCGCACCTGCGTCTGGGGCAGTTGATCTTACGGTTATTTGCTCAGTTGATGTAAAATTCACTCAGTTAATTTGCTGCAGTAAGGAAAATATATAGATGCAATTTGATTGCAATTTTTCCATGTAAAAACATATTTACAAAAAAGGTTCAATATATTATGCATGTAGGAAAGAAAACACAGAAAAGAGAAAAATCAGCGATGACACTGTCTCTGTACGGCAGTCTCGTCTTTGCCATCGTGGAAATCGGCATGGCTGTTTTCTCCGGTTCTCAGGCGGTTCTTCTGGATGCGGTTTACGACAGCGTGGAATTTTTTATGATGCTTCCATCGATTTTTCTGATTCCGCTGATTTACCGCCCTGCCAGTGAACAGCATCCATTTGGTTTTACTCAGGTGGAAACCGGATTCGTGGTGGTCAAAGGTGCCATCATGGCGGCGGTTACCTTTGGGTTGATTTTTAACAATATTCATCTGCTGCTTCATGGTGGACATATCGTATCTTTTAACACGATTTCGGCTTTTGAGCTTTTTGCCTGTGCCCTGAGTCTGACCATGGCAATCTGTCTCTTTTTTAAAAACAAACATATGAGTTCACCGATCGTGAACATTGAATTACAGACCTGGAAGATTGACTGCGTGGTTTCCCTTGGAATGGCGATTGCCTTTTTACTTCCGATCATCGTTCCATTCGCATGGTTCCAACGTCTGACGCCGTATCTGGATCAGATCATCACCATCGTACTGTCCGCATTTATGCTGCCGACACCGATCAAAACGGTAATTACCGGACTTCGTGACCTGATGCTCTGGCCGCCGGAAGCAGAGACCGTAGATGATATTAAAGCCACGGTAGAACCGATTATTGGTGGTTACGGGCACAAAAATCTGTATTACGATATTGTCCGCACCGGACGGAAACTCTGGATTAGTGTATACATTACCTTTGACAGAGACATTATCTCCCTGTCAAAATTCCAGATTCTTCAGACAAAATGCATTGCTGCTCTGGCAGAAAAATATCAGGATTTTTATTTTGAATTACTGCCGGATATTCAGTTAGACAGCGTAGATGAGGAAAAAATCAAGGCTCATACAGAGGAAGGGGATTGATTTTTGAAATGAAATATGAAAACGTTGTAATGGGCACTTTTGTCCGCCGCCACAATCGTTTTGTGGCAGAAGTAATAATCAATGGTTCCTTAGAAACCGTACATGTCAAAAATACCGGTCGCATGGGAGAACTGCTTTTTCCCGATGCAAAGGTAGCTCTGACCTGTTCGGACAATCCGAACCGCAAAACAAAATATGATCTGATCAGTGTATACAAAGAATCCCTGGGCTGGGTGAATATCGACAGTCAGGCTCCGAACAAGGTCGTTGGAGAATGGCTCGCCACTAAGGATTATACATTTATCAAACCGGAATACAAATACGGCGATTCCCGTCTTGATTTTTATATGGAGAAAGGCGAAGAAAAATATCTGATGGAAGTCAAAGGCTGTACGCTGGAAATTAATGGCATCGGATATTTCCCAGATGCGCCAAGTGAACGTGCAGTCCGTCATGTAAAAGAACTGCTCCATGCAAAAAAGCAAGGCTACCATTGTATCCTTGCTTTCGTGATTGCTATGCCGAACGTTTCTGTTGTCCGACCAAATATGTCCACACACCCAGCTTTTGGCGAAGTTCTAGAGGAAGCTCTGAGGAATGGCGTGGATGTGTGGTATCTGACATGTCAAATCACCCCTGACAGTATCTGTATTATTTAAACTGATCCTCATAGCTTACTGCATCCTCATACTGATTGGACTGCAGTATTATTTTAACTGTATGGTATACACAGCGTTTCAGTTCCCGGATATCCAGAGAACCATCCTCTAATGCCTGACGGATGCTTGCATGATCCCGTATATCACCCGGCATAACCATATCATTTCCGGCTTTCATACAACCTGCTGCCGTACATTCGCCGGCGGTAGAATCTGTGGTCGTTGTCCAGTCTGTCATAATGGCACCTTCAAATCCCCACTCGTCACGGGCAGCTTTTGTACAGATATCATAACTGTTTGCCGCATGCACACCGTTGATCAGATTGTAAGAGGTCATCATCGCCATCGGCTGTGCGTTGCAGATTGCAATCTCAAATCCTTTCAGGTAAATCTCACGCAAGGTTCGTTCTGACAAAATGGAATCGGAACCCATACGGTTGTCTTCCTGATTATTGCAGGCATAATGTTTGATGGTTGTGCCGCATCCTGGTACCGACTGTACGCCAAGTGTCATGGCAGAAGCCATCATACCTGCCAACAGCGGATCTTCGGAATAATATTCAAAGTTTCTGCCGCACAGCGGATTCCGGTGCAGACTCATACCCGGTGCAAGCCACAAAGTTACTTCAAATTCATTCATTTCTCCGGCAATCATCTGACCAAGTTTTTTCATCAGATCCAGATTCCAGCTCTGTGCCAGTAAAGTACCAACTGGGATTGCGGTACAATACTGATGATATACCGTTCCGGTCGGCTCCTTCGGCTCCGCAAAATAGCCATTTTCAAAGCCATCCAGAAAATCTCCGCCGTCAATGCTTCCATCTTCCCGCACCTGATACTCGCTGCGCAGACGTAAGCCCGCCGGTCCGTCAGCAAGCACGATACTTGCCACATTATAAGGATCTTTTTCCGCTACATTGACTGTTTCTGCCGCTGCACCCGGAACGGTCTGTCCTGCGGAACCAAGAGCACTTGCCCCCTGATCTTTTGCCGGATCTCCAGTGGCTAAAGCGATCAGTTCATCTGTAGACAACTGATCTACAATCTCGCCGGCTCTGCCCGGATAATGATCCTGCAATTCCTGATATATAATAGTAGCTGTCGGAAGATTTTCTGCCCAAATCCGGAAGTATGGCAATTGTTCCTTATTTGCTTCCTGTATCCAGGCATTCTGCTTTTCTTCCAGTTTCTCCTTATCCGGCTGCACTTCTTCCAGTTTTTCTTTTAACGGGCAAATATGTTCACACTGTACCAGTATTTTATCCTCATTCAACCGAAATCTGCCACAAAGAACCGCTTCGGATAACGAATTTCCAATCCAGATACCATAAATGCCTTCTTCCAGCATCCATGCTGCCTGTTCTTCTGAGTAGGATGCAAGGTGATATAAATCTGTAATCAGTTCCAGAGACTGTGTTTCACCCGGCGCCAGAAGTTTTGTTTTTTCAAAAGCGGTCAGACGACGAAATTCTTTGTGCAGTTTTCCCTGTGGACAGGAAACATACACCTGCACAACCTCTTTTCCAGAATATGTAGCGCCAATATTTGTCACATCAACAGATACGGAAAAAGATGGTCTTCCTTTTGATGATATCTTCTTTGAAACATCTGTTACTTTTATGTCAAAATCGGTGTAAGACAATCCATAGCCAAAACTGTAGCGCACCGGAACGTCAAAGGTATCGAAATACCGATATCCGACATAAATGCCTTCCCTGTATTCTTCCCGGTAAACATCGCCGCTCTTGTGACTGAAATATGCCGCATTCGGATAATCCATATAGTCCAATGCCCAGGTATCCGTCATTTTTCCGGAAGGAGTCACTTTGCCGGAAATCACATCTGCCAGCGCATTACCGCCTTCCTGACCAGCCTGCACAAACTGCAGGATTGCTGTGATATTGGAAAATTCATCAGTAAAAGCAAGATCGATCAAACCACCGGTATTTACCACCAGAATAACTTTTTCATAGGCTTCACATAACGCCGCGATCTGTGCCCGCTCTTCTTCTGTAATATAGTAATCCCCCGGCTCGTCCCGGCGGTCTGCATTTTCTCCCGCAATCCGGGCAAGAACGTAAATACCAACCTCGGCGCCATCTGCTTTTGCTGCTTCCGCATCAACTGGCTCTCCTGCCGGCATGGAAAACGGCGTTGTGGAATAGGCTTCAAAAAAGTTTCCATTGCACTCTTCCTTCAGTTTTCGGAAAATTTCTGCTTTCCAGCTCTCCCGCGCCTGCATATAACCGCTGTCATATCCGTCAAGCCAATCTCCACTTGTAATCTCAAATCCTGCATTTTTCAATCCGTCATAAATATTGACATTATATCGGTTATTGACATCTCCGGAACCAGTTCCACCTTTGATGGTGCGTACCGCTCCCGCACCATACAGACCAATTTTCGTTCCCGGCTTCAAAGGCAGCGTCTGTGCTTCATTTTTTAATAGTACAAATCCTTCCGCTGCCGCTTCCCTTGCAAGAATGGCATTGTCTTTTTCACGCTGTGACATTTCTGTGGATGTCGTTCCTACGTACCCTCTTTTTCGCAGTTTCATGATAACCCTCCTTAAAACAGAGAAAGCGCAAATATGCCGAAGCATACTTACGCCTTCTACTTGTATGCTATGCACACACTTTATATTCTTATTTTGTACCGAAAATACGATCTCCTGCATCGCCAAGTCCCGGGCAGATATAAGCATGATCATTTAATTCACGATCAAGCTGTCCGATGTAAATCTGAACATCCGGATGTGCCTCATGCAGTCTCTTAACACCTTCCGGTGCAGCGATAACAAACATGCATTTGATATTTTTTCCACCATGTTTTTTGATAAAATCTACGGCTGCCACAGCAGATCCACCGGTTGCAAGCATTGGGTCTACGACTACGATGAGACGCTGGTCGATCGGATCCGGCAGTTTGCAGTAATACTCATGCGGTTCATGTGTCTCAGGATCACGGTACAGACCGATATGTCCGATCTTTGCAGACGGAACCAGAGTTGTTACACCATTTACCATTCCAAGACCTGCACGAAGGACCGGTACGATCGCCAGTTTTTTACCGGAGATCATCGGACTTTTGCATGTCTCGATTGGAGTCTCGATCTCCACATCCTCGGTTGGCAGATCGCGAAGTGCCTCATATCCCATCAGTACGGCAATCTCCTCGATCAGTTTACGGAACTCATTTGTTCCTGTATTTTTGTTGCGGATCATTGATATTTTATGCTTGATCAGCGGATGATCCATGATAAATACATTTTCCATTTTTTCCATCTAAAAAACCTCCTGGCCAGACTTCTCGTTTCTTCAAGGATAACGGATTGCAGGTGATAAGTCAACCGCATCATTGCAGTTCACACGCGCCATTCGCAAGATTTTCTTGCTCTCTTTTTTGTTTTCCATTATACTGATTAGTCAGGGTCTGATGTATGAGTGCTTTGTATACCAGATGAGAGATGACTCCCATCTGATATAGCCTCCGGCTGGATTGCAGAGATGCGCAAAGGAAATATGTCATGCATAGCATGACGCACATCTCGCAGCAAGAATACTGAGAGCATTCTTGATCATCAGAACATGTAACCATAAAATCGTTATAAAAATAGTAGGAGAATGAATTTATGAAAACAAACGAAAACGGCATCTATGATGCCAGAACGCTTGGGCTTCCGAAAATGCTGATCCTCGGTCTTCAGCATATGTTTGCCATGTTCGGTGCAACGATCCTTGTCCCGGTTCTGGTAAACACCTATTTCCACGGCGAAGGCTTATCCATTCAGGTAACACTGTTCTGCGCCGGAATCGGAACTCTGCTGTTCCACCTAATGACACGTTTTAAAGTGCCTGCATTTCTCGGTTCTTCCTTTGCATTTCTGGGTGGTTTCCAGACTGTTGCAAATCTGGATACCGGAATTTTCGCAAACATGAGCTACGGTGAAAAACTTCCATATGCATGTGGTGGTGTCCTGATCGCCGGTCTGCTCTACCTCGTTTTATCCCTGATCATCAAGGTCATCGGTGTACGCCGGGTTATGCGTTTCCTTCCGCCGGTTGTAACCGGACCGATCATCATCTGTATCGGACTGAGCCTTGCACCTTCCGCGATCTCCAATGCCTCCACCAACTGGCCGCTGGCACTGATCGCCCTTGCTACCGTTATTATTTTCAATATCTGGGGCAAAGGAATGTTCAAGATCATCCCGATCCTGATGGGTATCATCGTATCCTATGTGGCTGCCCTGATCATGAACGCTGCAGGAATGACCTGTGCAGACGGAAGTGCCATTTTAAACTTCAGCGGTGTTGCTGACGCTGCCGTTATCGGAGTACCGCAGTTCTTCCTCTGCAAGTTTAACATTACAGCCATTCTTGCAATGGCTCCGATTGCCATCGCATCCATGATGGAGCATGTCGGTGATATTTCTGCCATCTCCGCAACTGTTGGTGAAAACTTTATCGAAGATCCGGGACTTCACCGCACACTGCTTGGTGATGGTCTTGCAACTGCTCTCTCCGCTCTGATCGGTGGACCAGCAAACACAACCTACGGTGAGAATACAAGTGTACTGGCGCTGAGCCGTGTATATGATCCGAAGGTTATCCGTCTGGCAGCTTTTTATGCGATCATCTTAAGTTTCATCCCGAAAATGGCAGAGATTATCAGTTCTCTTCCGGCTGCGATCATCGGTGGTATCAGTTTCATTCTTTACGGAATGATCTCCGCTGTCGGCATCCGCAACGTTGTTGAGAATAAAGTAGACCTGACAAAATCCCGTAACCTTGTTATTGCAGCATGTATCCTTGTCTGCGGTCTGGGTTTCTCAGACGGTCTGACTTTCCATGTTGGAGGCACAGCAATTACACTGACCAGTCTTGCTCTGGCAGCAATTGTTGGTATTGTATTAAATGCCATCCTTCCGGGAAATGAGTACAGCTTTGAAAGCAGTACAAAACAAAACAAGAAAGTGTGCTAACACACACTTACGCGAATAAAATTATTAATAGCACATCTTTCTTGCTCGCGCCGAACACGATTGCGAAGCAATAATTTCTTCTCGTGTGAGTGTGCATCGTCTGCACGAAGTGCTTTTATTTGATAGGAAATTCATGTAATTTCCTATCAAATAACAAAAAAGTCGCTGACATTCTTTTTTAAGAGTGCCAACGACTTTTTTTCACGTACTTTCTATCTTAAGATTTCTCAGCATTCTATCAGCATTTTCCAAACTCAGCATTTTTTATTACATTGAAAGCTTTCCGATTTCTTTTGCATATTCTAACAGTTCCCTGTTTGCTTCATTCAATGGTCCAAATGCCTCCATCGGCAAAGTACAAATGCAGGTTTCACACTGCTCCATCCACTTTTTTGCTTCCTCAATCTGCGCCTTTTCTATCGGATAAAACGCTTTCTGTGAAACCACCTCTGCCGCCAGCGCTCTGGCAGTCGGATATTCCAGATCATTTTTCTGCAAAATACCTGCCACAAAAGGCACATTTTCCCGCTGCAGGCGGTTATATGCCGCAATACCGCTTCCACACCCGCCGATAACAAACACCTTCGGCTCTGACTTTGCTCCCTGCAAAAAGACCTCTCCTGTCACCGGATCAAATGCCGTCTCTGTCACACCGTACAACTGTTGTACATAATCCCCGGAAAAGATCTCCTCCGGTGTACCGATACGATCGATATGGTCTCCTTTCACACAGGCAATGGTATCAGACACCTTCTGCGCCAGATCCAACTCATGTAACGACATGATGATCGCCAGATTCCGCTCTCTGGCAAGCATCCGGATATTTGCCAGAATATCCAGCTTAAATCCCATATCCAGATAAGACGTCGGCTCATCCAGTAACAGAATATCCGTATCCTGACAGATCGCCCGAGCAAGCATCAGACGTTGCCGCTGACCGTCACTCATTTTCCGAAAATCCTGATCCTGCACATCCTGCGCATGCACCAGTGCAATGGCTTCGTCTACTTTTTCCCAGTCCTCTTTGGCTAAAATGCCAAACCTGCCGGTGTAAGGATAGCGCCCGGAAGCCACCACATCCCGTCCTGTCAGGAGTTCCGTCTGCAGACGTTCTGTCATAACCATGGAAAGTCTTTTAGAAACTTCGCTGTCCCGCATATTATTCATGGATTCCTGTCCCAGATAGATTGTTCCGCCAATGCGTTTCAACTGCCGGGTAATGGTTTTTAAAATCGTAGATTTTCCGGCGCCGTTTGGTCCGATCAGCGTCAGAACCTGTCCGGAAACAACTTTTAAATTTACATCTTTGATCAGTGGTGCCTTATCATAACCCACCACAAGATTTTCCGTTCTCAGCTCCATCATCTGTTCCTCTGCTTTCTCAGCATTGCTGCAATAACCACCGGTACCAGAAATACTGCCGTTACGGAACTGATACTGATTTCCGTCGGTGCAAATACCGTCCGGGCAATTCCGTCACAAAACAGCGTCACCACCGCGCCACACAGGAAACATCCCGGTATCATAATAATCGGTTTTGCCGTTTTTGTGATCAGTTTTACCAGATGCGGCACCGCGATTCCCACAAAAGAGATTGGTCCGGCAAAAGCGGTTACACAGGCGGATAACATACTGGAAAGCAAAATCAGACCAATCCGTAACGCTTTTACATTTACACCCATATTTCTGGCATAAGATTCTCCAAGCTGATATGCTTCGATTGGTTTTGCCAGAAAAAAGGTAACCACCATCGTAACAGCCACAATCCACAGAATCATCCGCACATTGTCCCAGGTCATTCCCGAAAAACTTCCCTGAGACCAGTTGTGCAGATTTACAATATTCGAATCATCTGCAAAGGTCACACAGAAATCCGTGATAGCGGAGCAGATATATCCGATCATAATACCGCACACAACCAACAACGACATTTTCGATACCCGAAAGGAGATCAGCAGAACAAACCCCATGGCGATCAGTGATCCCACAAAAGCTGCTGCCACCATTCCGGCAGAACTTAACGTAATGCTTCGCTGCAGGCAGACGATCATGGTCAGTGCCACCACCAGTTTTGCACCGGAAGAAATTCCAAGTACATACGGACCGGCGATCGGATTCTGAAAGAAACTCTGCAGCAAAAATCCGGATACCGATAAGGCTCCGCCTAACAAAATTGCTGCCATGATACGCGGAAGACGGATTTTCCAGATGACCTGATACAGGGTGGAATCACTGCCTTTTCCGAAAATCTCCGGCAGGTCAGACAGAGACAGTTCTACCGTTCCCACACCTACATTCCACAGGAATAACCCGATCAGAGCACATATTAAAATGATAAAAGATATCGTATATCGTTTTTTCACGCTTCGTTCCTCACAAAATATTATTGAATATGCTTCAGAAAATGATAGTCTGTATCATCACTTCCGGTCAGAACCTTATTCAGATCCTCGATAAAATCACAGGTCATGCTTGTCTGCTGATAAAAGTTACTTCCGGTGGTATAAACCTGTCCGGATTTTACCGCTTTAAAATCGGCAAACAGGCTGTTTTTTTTGATCAGTTCATCTACGGATGTCAATTCTCCCTCAATGGTTCCATTATAGATCAGAATATCCGCATCTTTCTCTGCCACATAGAAATCTTCCATCTGCATTTTCATCGTAGACAAAGCACTGTCTTCTTCCGGCAGATAACCGTTCAGGGAATAGTTACCGCCTGCCAGCTCGATCATGGAAGATACATAATCGTTCGGTTTGCGTACTGTAATAGTTCCATCGGAAGATACCGCAAAAAATGCCACCGACAAACCGGTATTTTCTTTTTCCAGAATTGGCTGGATACGCTCTGCCTGCTCTTTGAAAAATTCATTTGCCTGCTGCTCCCGGTTAAATAACACACCAAACAGACGGATCCATTCCAGACGTCCAAGGGGATGTTTTTCATAGCTGGAACGTTCAATCATGACCGGGATCCCAAGCTCTTCCAGTTTTTCCTTTACTTCCGGATTATGGGTGATCATGGTATTTTCAATGGCAAACTGACAGTTATTGCTCAAAAGCAGCTCATAATCCGGTGCACTGTATTTACCCGCATAAGTCAAAGTGCCTGCTTTCATGGCATCTGCTGCCTCCTGCACGTACCAGTCTTTTTCCTTGGTTCCGGTAAAGGAAATGTGGGAAAGCGCTCCCGCTTTGCTCACCAGATCCATCACCGCGCTGGAAACCAGATACACGTCATTTAACGGCTGCTGCAACACCACAATATTCGATGGCACATCCGTCGGAACCGATGCTCCTTTCGGAACAAGCAAAAAACGACCGCCATCCACGATCGTTACCAGTTTATATGCTCCATATTGTTCTACGCTGAACTGATCGGCGTATGAAAGATTCATACGCCCCTCACTGTTCAGATCATTGAAACTTACTTCCGTCGGGAAAGAAAATGTCAATGTATAATCGATCTCATGCGGTGTGCTCATAGCTGTAGTATCGCCTACCACATCCATCTCACAAGGCACGCCATCAATTGGGAAAGTAAAGGTAGAATTACCACCTTCATTTTCATTCAAATATTTTTCCCCGTCTACGATCATGTAATCGTAATGGGTACTGCTCCAGACGATGGTTGCCGTCGCCTGACCATCTGTCACAGTCACAGTTGCCGGGGAATCCACGGTCGCTCTGCCAGTGCCGCCACTCAGCTCCACATTTACACTGTAAGTACCGTCTTCCAGAACATTCGCATCCGCATCTTCCTCTTTGTTGTCTGTCGCTGCACTGTCTGCTTTTTCTGCATCCGCACTAACTTCTGTGGTTGAAGACGCACCTGCATCTGTCGTATTTTTCTGACCACATCCTGCCAGCATGCCAGCGCCTAAAACCATAGATAAAATAACTGCTGCTATTCTTTTTTTCATACGCTATCCTTACTCTGCGTTCTGAACATCAGAAACGCTTACTTTGTGATCGTACCAAGTTCCTTTTGTTCCAAGGATTGCCAGATCAAACTCCTGATCCAGTGCTTCCACCGGCACATCAAATGCGTATACTTCTTCCGTTGTTCCGTCACTGTAAGTAACTTCCTCAGATGTCGGCTGTAACAGCTCTGCACCATCTTTTTCTGCATCCGCAGCGGTTCCAACATACAGATTTACGATCTTTTTGGAAACCAGTCTGATATGCATGGTCATTTTGCCATCTTTGACTGTTAATGTACCACAACCGTTATCTGCCTCATTTACATGGAACATGCTGCTGTCTGTGTTAAATTTTGCAGTATAAGTACCGTCTTCCAGCGCAGATGTTGCTGTGACTGCATCGCTTGATGTTACAGCATCACCCAGAGATTCAATGGCAGCTTTTGTATGTGCTACATAAATCTGCTGAATTTCCGGAATCTCACCAAGACCTGCGATCTGTGTATCTACTTTGTCAAAATATCCGGCAGCTTTAAACAGGCTCTTCCATGAATCGCCATCATCGCCAGCCATATCGTTGTTTGCATGATCTCCTGCAACAACCATTAACGGTCTTAAGATTACATTTTTATATCCTGCTGCATGTACTTCTTCGATTACCTGCTCATGAGCGGTCTCTTCCGGCTCACCTTCTACGGTTCCGATAAATACGTTATCGTATCCAAGATCTTTCATCTGAGCTGCCATCTGGCTATAGCTGATTTTTGCTGTATGGGATGTACCATGTCCCATGAATACAAATGCTGTACTGTCTTCTTTTGCTGCCTCTAAGGAATCATATCCGGCTGTCTTTACTGCCTCTGCTGTGATGTCCTGTGCTACAGCTGCTTTATCTTCATTGACAGTTGTGGCATCTGTACCAACTTCACCAAGTAACGGTTCTGCTACAGTAACTGTCTCAAATTTATCTTTGTAATTATCCAGAGTATCAACTAACTCATCATACTCTGCACCATGCATTAAATGTGTCGGCTGTACCACCAGATTTTTTACACCGTTATCAACGGCTCTCTGTAAAGCCTGCTCTACGTTGTCGATTTTTTCACCATCTCTTGCCTGAACGTGATTGATAATGATCTGTGCGGTAAATGCACGTCTTACAGACCAGTCCGGATATGCAGTCTGAAGTGCTTTCTCAATACCGCCGATATCTGCTGCACGGCTGTCATTGAAGGATGTACCAAAACTTACTACCAGAAGTTCGTTCTCACCGATTCCGTCCTCATTTAACGGATCGTCTTTGGACGCATCTCCGGTATCTCTGCCGAAGTAATCCGGATCTGCATTTTCACCCTCTACCAGTGCCTTCTGTGCATCGGTCAGTTTATCCCATGCTTCTTTTGCTGCTGCACACTGCTCATCTGTTTTGTCTGTACGCTCCTGTACATAGATGGCATCAATCAGAGCCGCTACTTTGTCTGCTGCTTCCTGATCTGTCTCTGTCTCACTCTGCGCGCTTGTTGTGTTTGTGTCTGCATTCTTGTTTCCGCATCCGCCAAGCAATCCGACTGCCATGGTGAATACTGCCATTAAGGCTACAATTCTCTTTTTCATGTTTATTCTCTCCTCGTATAATGAAAATAAGTGATTTCTTCCACAGGGTACGGTATCCACCCGGAAATAAAATCATTTCCACCAAAACAAAACTCCGCTTAAGATTCTCAAGCGGAGTAAATGCCATTCAAAGGAATTCAAAACTGACTTCCAAAACAGTACGACCAATTACTCGTGATCATGGGATTCACCCTGTACCAGACAAATGGCAGGTTTCCTGGCTGAAAGATCATCATACAGATTCTGCCTTCCCAATGCACTTGCATCAGTGACAAATCATCGAATCCATACTCCCTTATCACAGTGACGAGATCGTACAGGAATCACACCTGTTTCCCTTTTAACCGTTCCACGCCTCCAATTTACAACATAACCTGTCGTAAAGCTGCATCGCTACTTATTTTTCCAAATCTGTTTCAGCAGTTTTTCAGAAACGGACAGCACCAATTATCTTTCTCTATGAAATTGTACTTATACTATCACATCTGAAAAACAGATACAACCCTTTTTCCATAATGTACGCTCAGAATTCATCGTTTTCGAAAGACTCCGAGAGTACATCATATTCTGCTTTTACATGTGTATCTCAGAAAAAGGAATTCCTTCTTCTCTCAGTACTTCTGCCTCCATCTCCCTGCAGGTAAAAAGAAAAATCTGATTCTCCTGCCTGGCAAGCCAGCGTAACGTCTGACGCAGACGCTCCGTATCATAACCTGCAAAAGCCTCATCCAGCAAAAACGGCAACGCTTCTTCTTTCGCTAGCAGTTTTCCTGCTGCCATACGATAGGCAAAATATGCCTGCTGCTTCGTTCCCTGACTGTAGGCTTCCGGCGCACGGCTCTTTTGATGTTCCGACAATACGATGCCCTGTTCTTCGGAAACCTGAAGCTGCCCATGTGCATTTCCGGTAATCTGTGATAAAATCTCCGACATTTCCCGATTCAGCACATGCTCCAGCGTTTTTGACATTCCAGATGCCAGTCGCTGCATCGTATCCGCTGCCAGCGCAAGCGCCTGAATATCCTGATCTGCTGCCTTCTCCTGCGCCGTCTGAAACTGCAGTTCCTGCAGCTGTTCTGTCAGATTTGCAGCTTCCACTTCTTTTTCCTGTATCTGACCAATGATCTGATCCCCGGAACCTTCCTGCCTTGCCTCCTGCATCTGAAGTGCTTTTTTCTGCTCCTGAAAGGTTTCTATCTGCTGTTCCAATGCAGATTTCTTCTGTTGAAACGACGCAAGCTGCTTTGCAGCCTTTTGGTATACCTCCTCATCACCGTATGCTACTCCTGCATCTTCCTCTGCTGCTTCTGTTTCCGCTTCCTGAACTTTCTTTTGTCTGCCATATGCCAAAATAAGTCCTGCCAGAATGAAAGCAATACAGATCACATTCAAAATCGGTGCTATTTTTTGAAATCCATCCAAAGACGCCCTTAAAATCGGAGCCAGAATCAAACCGGCAACGCCCAGTAACAAAAGCGGAGAAAAGCCTGCACGATGTTCTGACTTTTGCTGCTGCCGCTGCTCCTTTTCTTTCTTTAAATGCTTTCGCCCGGTATTTAACTGCACCTGTCGAACCACTTTCTGCAATTCCTGTTCCCGCCGGCAGACGGTACGATATTCCGAAAGCACCGGCTCTGCCGCCTGTTTTAGCTGCTTTACCTGTTCCTGCACATTCTGTTTTCGCGTTCCCTGTTTCTCCTGCTGTGCTTTCAGGGCAGCTATATCCGCTTCCATCATCTGTTGTTTTACTTCCAGTTGTCGGATATCCGTCAGTCGCTGCTGTTCCAGCTCCTTTTTCTGTTTTTCTTTGCTTTTCCGCTTCTGTTCCAGATTCTGCAATGCCTTTGATAATGAAAAATCACCGCTTCCGGTCTGCGCCAGATTGCTGCGCTCATCCTCCAGAAGCACCCCAAGCTCGCGTCCCGGTACTGATTGTTCCTGACCGATACAAAAGGTATTTTCGTAAGCACCGGCGCTGACATTTCCAAGCAGCATATCCAGATCTCCGCATTCCACCGAAAGTTCTTCTCCGTCACGAATGTTTACCAGACGTGTACTTTTTTCTTTATAATAAAAATTGCGTTCCAGAAGAAACTGCTGTTCCCCGGTCTCAAAAAACATGGAACCGGCAAAATACGCCGGCGCATCCCAGGGTTCATATTTTTTATAAGTATCCAGCGTTTTTCGAACCCGGCTTTTCTCCAACCCATACATCATCGCCTTCAGAAACTGCATTAAGGTACTTTTTCCAGATTCGTTCGGACCATAGATGATATTGATCTGCGGGGAAAAACGATACTGCTCCTTTTCCAGTTTGCCAAATTTTTGAATCTCTGCCTGTCTGATGATCATCCTATCCTCTCCCGCCCTTCTTCTGCGGTATCCAGCATTGCCTGAACGCCGTAATACAATGCTTTTTTCCGTAATTCCAGATTCGGGCATTGCTCCATCACTTCGATATATTTTTGCAGTAACGTGCCGTCGTATTTCTGTTTTAACAGGTCAAACTGATAATCCGGTTCTGTCTCATCCACCACGCGCACTACACGCTCCATCTCTGCGATTTCATCCAATGGCAGCTCTGTCTCTGCATCACGATATCCGCGCAAAATAACATGTGAGATCTGATACGGCTTCCGACTCTGCAATTCCTGCCGCACCAGTTCTGACACCGCATAGGCAGACAGTTCCGGTGTCACATTGATTTCCTGCTGAATGTATTCACATTTTTTGATCGGATAAAAAGAAACGGATGTGCCACGTTCTGTCAGTTCCCCCATCCAGAATCCGTGTGGACCGAAATCATTACAGTCTGTGGGTTCCAGAGAACCCGCCATCACCACTTTTCCCGGAATCAGTTGCGCCACTTTGTGAATATGACCGAAAGCCGCATAGTCAAATCCAGCTTCTGCGATGTCATTTGCACGAAATGGATGATGTCTGTCATCGCCGCCGTGTCCAAGCAGGATCTGAAAATTTCTCCGCCTGTGATCTACCTGTCCTGAATCTGCGAATCGCTCAAATGCTCCTGTTCCACGCATGAATGGCACATCATACTCTGCCTCTCGATGATTTTTCACCGTATTCGCATTCTGCAACACTTTTTGCAAAATATCTCTATGATATACCGCTCTGGTATCTTCCTGATTCCAAAAACTGCATCCCCATACAGTGGTGTGAATCCGCTCCAGAGAAACGGCTGACAGATCCCGCGTTCCAATAAAATGTACATTCTCCGGCCATTCAAAGCTGCGATAATAAGACTTCGGATGCAGATAATCATGGTTTCCCGCGATCAATACGATTTCCGTATCCGGGATTTCTGCAAACCATGCCGCAATCTCTTTTAATTCCCGCTTTAACGGCTGCCGGTGAAACAAATCTCCCGCGATCAAAAGCAGATCTGCCTGCTGTCTGCGCGCCTGCTCGATCATAAAACGAAAACTGTTCCAGATGTCCCGGCTGCGTGTCTCACTCCAGGGCATTCCTGCGTCCGGTGTGACGCCCAGATGCACATCTGCGATATGTATAAATTTCATAAAATAGTTATCTCCTTAAAAACGTCTGTAAGACCACACCAAATGTTTGTTCGTATTTTATACTAACACAAAGAGCACATCTTTTGTTATAAAACAATTTAAAAATAACACTGTTTTTCTTTTTTTAAGGAAATTCTTGTTTGTCGTTTAGGGAACAAGTTTGAAAAAACTCCAATGCAGGCACGACCGATTTCCTATCTTCGCTGCGCCGCCTATCTCCGACCGCTTCCGCGAACTTGCCAACAGCAAAAACAGCTGTTGCCTCAAACACACTCCCGCGGTCGGGCTATGCTCGCTCCGATAACGGAAATCAGTCTACCGCCTTGCCTTGGAGTTTTTTCTAACTTGTTCCATTTACACAGACAGACAAGATTTACTGTTCCACCTGTTTCGCCAGAAACACCGCTGCCGCCTGCGCCAGCTTTCCTTGCACTTCTCCGACATGATCCGGCATTTCCGCACTGCACAATGCCACCGCACCAATGGCATCTCCCTCACAGATGATTGTTGCCAGCGCCTGCGTCTGATACTGCATATTATCGTCAAGTGTCAGCTTCCGGCACTCTTTTTCCTGCGCACCTGTCACCTGACACCCCCGTGATTCAATAAATTGTTCCAGTTCCCGACTGACCGGCTTTCCGTCATAATTCTTTTTCCCATTTCCAGCTGCCGCAATGATATGATCCCGATCCATCACGCAGACCAGACTTCCTGATGCCGCCGCAAGTCCCTGTGCATATTGCCCCGCAAACGTACTCAGATCTCCGATTGGAGAATACTTTTTCAACACGATTGCCCCGTTTTGATCTGTAAAAATCTCCAACGGGTCGCCCTCCCGGATATGCAGGGTTCTTCGGATTTCTTTCGGAATAACGATACGCCCAAGGTCATCGATCCGCCGTACAATTCCTGTTGCTTTCATATTTTTCCTCCATGATTCGTGTGCATGGATGTTCTTTCTTCACATGCCATATTTTGCTTGTAATGCTATTATGTGAAAATGGAAGAAAATTATTCTAATAAAAGCAGAAATATATTTATCTTCAGCAATGCAGGCAAGTATTTTCTTCATTCCGCTCTTGTATTTCCTGCCTGCTCCTGTTCGACAATCCGTTTTCCTACATTTTTATCTATGCTTCTGCCAGACTCTCTGTATCTTTATGTGTCCGATGCACATGCCGTCTTACAAAATAGAAGCAGATCACCTGCATGATGATTGTCAGAATCCATGACGCCGGATAAGAAATAAATAAAATTGACAGGGATCTGTGTGTCGGGAAAATACCGTAAATCCATAAGATTCGCGTTCCTACCGTTCCAATAACAGACAGGATCATCGGCACCGCAGAATGCCCCATGCCACGCAGCGCGCCCGGGAACAGATCCATCAGACCGCAGAAGAAATACGTTACCGTTGTATACAGCAAAATCTCCATCGCACACTGAATCACATCCGGATCTGTCGTGTAAATCTGCAGAATCTCCGGTCCAAACACATACACGCCGACACCAATCACCAGTGACACACTCACCGTCAGAATGATGCAGTCACGCAGCACACGATCCATTCGTTTCAGTTTTCCAACACCGTAATTCTGACTTGTAAAACTCATGCACGCCTGTGTCACAGAGTTGACGGATACATACAAAAATCCAAACAGGTTGTTTGCCGCCGTGTAACCTGCCATCGCTGTAGAACCAAAAGAGTTTACGGATGACTGCAGCAATACATTTGACAGATTAATAACAGTACTCTGGATTCCCGCCGGGATTCCAACCTGAAAAATCTGCAGCATATATGCTTTTTTGATCTTCAATTTTGAAAAATACAGTCGATAGCTGCTGTCCGTATTATGCAGACACCGCAAAACCAGTACACAGGAGATCAGCTGTGAAATAACGGTCGCAATGCCGACACCTGCCACGTCCATATCAAATTTGATGACAAGCAGCAGATTCAATGCCGCATTCGTACAACCGGAGATCAGCAAAAAGATCAGCGGCCGCTTCGTATCTCCCACCGCACGCAGAATCGCTGCACCATAGTTGTACAACATAAAAAACGGCATTCCACAGAAATAAATCCGCATATATAACGTGGATAAATTGATGACATCATCCGGTGTTCCCATCAATTCCAGTGCCCCTTTTGCAAAGATCACGCCGACAAATGCCATCACGATTCCACTGATCAGCGCCAGCATAATTGCCGTATGTACCGTTTCTGACATTTCTTTGTCACGACCTGCCGCATAGAAACGGGCAGCCAGTACATTTGCCCCCAGTGAAATTCCAATAAATAAATTTGTAAAAACTGCGATCAGCGCTGTCGTAGAACCTACCGCTGCCAGCGCCTGACTTCCGCTGAATCTTCCCACTACAATAATATCCACTGCGTTGAACATGAGCTGCAAGACGCCTGACAACATCAATGGAAGTGCAAAGGAGATCAGTTTATCCATGATCGTGCCATTGCACATATCAATCTCATACTTATTTTTCTTCACGCTATTCTCTTCTTTCTAAACTGACTAAACCTAATTTCAAGAATGCTCCGGCATTCTTGTTGCGAGGTGCGCGTCATGCAATTGCATG
>OGJJ01000988.1_pt1 | contig 23322 bp, 26 predicted proteins | sample 1572081 | NCBI WGS metagenome assembly OGJJ01 (sample SAMEA2582122, study PRJEB24529) | metagenome | biome: Human gut stool | place: China | collected 2011
CGTGCCGGCGTGGATATGATTTATATGCCGGAAAATTTTGAAGATGCCTATGCAGGTGTGTTGGAAGCTGTGAATACCGGAGCGCTTACCGAGGATCAGATAGATCAGTCCCTTCACAGGATTTACCGGGTGAAATATGCAACACGGTTGAATGATTCCCAGTAATGGGGTATGATAAACAGGAAGAAAACAGAAAGTCGAGGAAATAGCCTTATGAATATTGTATGTTTGGACTTAGAGGGAGTTCTGGTACCGGAGATTTGGATTGCTTTTTCTCAGGCAAGCGGTATCCCGGAATTGAAGAGAACCACCCGTGACGAACCCGATTATGATAAACTGATGAAATGGCGTCTGGGGATTTTAAAAGAGCACGGACTGGGACTAAAAGAAATTCAGGATACCATCGCAACTATCGACCCCATGCCCGGTGCGAAAGAGTTTCTGGACGAGCTGAGAAGTCTCACCCAGGTTATCATCATCAGTGATACCTTTACCCAGTTTGCAACCCCGCTGATGAAAAAGCTGGGCTGGCCCACCATCTTCTGTAATTCCCTGGAAGTGGCAGAGAATGGAGAGATTACCGGATTCAAAATGCGAATCGAGAATTCCAAGCTTACCACTGTTAAGGCATTGCAGTCCATCGGCTACGATACCATTGCCAGCGGCGACAGCTATAACGACCTGGGTATGATTAAAGCCAGCAAGGCCGGTTTCCTTTTTAAGAGTACCGACCAGATCAAAGCCGACAACCCGGATTTACCTGCATTTGAAACCTATGACGAACTTCTCACTGCGATCAAGAAAGCATTATAAATTCCAGAGAACACAAAACCTTGTGGTTTTCGAGACACCCCCAGCCAGGTTTCCGGCTGGGGGATTGTTTTATCGTAATAACTCGTCGGTAGTAACGCCGAAAAAGTCTGCCAGAATGACTACTTCGTAATCTGGTACGAAACGGCTCCCCTGTTCAATTCTCAAAATGGTCAAATCTGAAAATTCATGTCCCTCTAATTGCAGTTTCTCTGCCAGCTCCCGCTGGGTCAGCTTTGCCTGCTTTCTGAGTGTCTTTATTTTGTTCCCGATAATGTTTTTGGATGTTCCATCCCAGTATATTTTCATATCCTGCCTCCTTCTAAAGATGAAATTTTCATGTTGATGTTAGAATAAAAGCGTGATATGATAACTTCTAAAGATGAAGTTTTTGAGAGAAATACTTATTTGAGGAGGAAAAGATTTTATGATATTGCGCCTTTTGATAATTGTATCAATTATTATATGGTGTGCGGTTATGCCGGGATATAAAGCAGTGAGCCGTGCAGTTCTGATAATTTTTGGATGCTTACTGGGTATATTTGCAGGTATGATGTCGCTCGGATTTGGTTTTCTATATGCAATGCTGGGTGATTTTGTTAATGATGTTAATTTTTATATGATAGAACTCGTAATGGCAGTCTATTTGTTTGTAGTCACATGGAAAACCCATAGTTGGAAATATAAAGTACCCGCTGGAATTGTGGGAATATTCAATGTAGCGATTGGTATTGTTAGTAAGCGTGCATATCTGGCTCCAATACCTGTTTCCGACGATAGCCATTATCAAGTGCTAATCATATTGGGCGTTCTCTCAACCATAGGCTTAATCATAACCCTAATCGTAATCTGGGTCATGCTTATACTGTTTCTCCAAACCAACTCTAATGGAAAATATAGTTCCTCCGTTATCGTCTGTCCTGCCTGCGGAGCACGCCTGGAGGAACAGTTAAATTTTTGCCCCAAATGCGGATATCGCTTTAAATAGGAAAAGAAAAGGAGATACAGAAGATGTTTTGTGGAAATTGCGGAAAGCAGATTGATGATTCCTGTAACGTGTGCCCTCACTGTGGCACCAGAATTGAGAAGGATGTGGTAAAAGAAAAGGACGATATCTACAAAGTAATTTTTGTGGAGCCGGACGAGAATTACCTGGGTTCCTTGGGAAACGGCTATCTCAACAGCTTTTTAACGAATAAGAAGATAAAGAGATGTATTGCCCTCCTTTCAGATAAACGTGTTTACCTCCGGGGAAATATGGTGGATATCAACAGTGGAAAGATCGAGCGGTTCAATATGCAGAAAACCATTGATTTGGAGGATATCACAGGAACCGGTTTTGTTTATTCCAGTCCTCAGGTATGGAAACTGGTACTTGCCATTCTCACCATATGGGCTATTATCCCTGCCATTTTACTGATTGTTTCTTATTTAAAGGGTCGCAATACGTTGTTCTTTATCGAGTATGCCGGTGGCTGTATCAAGTTTGATGCCTCCATTTATGGTCTGGCAGAGTCCCAGGATTTTGAACGGCAGATCCGCCGGGCAAAGAATCATGTAAAGGAAGAGCAGACCCATGCAGAGCAGTAATGACAGAAAGATTTTATACCGGCTTGACCCAAACAGGCAGCGTTCCTATTCCATACTGGTCAATGGAGAGGAGGTTTTATTTTCCGGGGATTTCTGGTACTTGAAAAACAAGGAATTTGTAAAATGCCGGAACAGACAGGAAATGGCACAGACCAGGAATTTTCTGGGAATGGGCTATCTGGCGAAACGCTCCTTCAAAAAGTGTATCCTCTTTCTGCTTGCCGGTTCAGCCCTGGAAATTGTGAAAATGATAATTGACAAGCTGACAGAATGGGTGGATAAGGCAAATGACTATCTGCAATGGATTGGACAGTCCATCAGCCTGCCGGAGTGGATGAACCAGACCATGAATGGGATAGCGGCAATCTGCGTCCTGCTTGCTATTCTGCTGTTCTTTTCCAAAAAGAAAGTCATTGAAATTTCTTTCACGGATAAAAGAATCTGTGTTCCCCAAAAGAGCATGACCCAGAGCGAATACAACCAGCTTTATCAAAGTATTATCCACGGAAAGAAAATGCAGAACACATAAAAGTGTGATTGTAATCACAAAATTATATAGAAAAGTGTGAGAAACGAAAACGGTTGGGATTTTTCCCAGCCGTTTTCCTATTTTGTGGTATAGACCTATAAGGGTAACCTTTGAAAGCGGTTATAGGTCCTCTGGAACTTCGTAAACAGATGCGTTACCTATAAGGGTAACCTTTGAAAGCGGTTATAGGTCCTCTGAAACTTTGTAAACGGATGCACTACCTATAAGAGTTAATCGTTGATGGCTTTTATGTGTCTTTTAGAGGGGTTACTGAGCCTGTGATGGCAAGTTCTTAGAAAAATTGACCCATAAGCGGCGACAACGGTAACACTTATAGGCAGAGCTTGCCTTATGGGTGCAAAAATGTACCCATAAGGAGCAAGCTTTGTTATTGCTTATAGGTTCCATGATGAATTATGTAAACCAAAGAAATGTTTAGTGACCTATACTATTAAATTATTCCCCGTCTGAATGGTTTCCAGTCAAGTAGGCAGTGAAAAATCTGATTCTACGCTGTCAAAACTCCGGAATAGCGGAGCGTAGACCTCGAACCTTCGGGTTCCGCCGGCACCCGAAAAACAAAAAAGACATCCGAGAATGGATGTCTTTTTGTTTTCTTTGAGAGCGCGAGACGGGACTCGAACCCGCGACCCCGACCTTGGCAAGGTCGTGCTCCACCAACTGAGCCACTCGCGCATGTATGTCTGTTTCTCAACGACAAGGTATAGTATAACAATGGTCGGGTGGAATGTCAATTATTTTTTTTCAAAAGATTGAAAAATAATTGAAAAAAACATGCAGAACATATAAAATTTACTTATATACAAGGCAGACTGAAATGAGGACAATATTTATGAAAAAAGATTATACGCTAACCGAGTTATTTTCACGTTTTCTTCCTTATTTTAAACCCTATTGGAGAACGTTGGTATTTGACTTGTTCTGTGCCGGTATGACGACTGTCTGTGAACTGGTGCTTCCCATGATTCTCCGTTACATTACCAACGTTGCCCTGGTAGATCCCGGCAGCTTTACACTGGAAGTCATTGTGCGGATGAGCATGCTGTATCTGCTGCTGCGTATTATCGACTGTCTGGGCAGTTATTACATGGCAGGAACCGGACACATCATGGGTGCCCGGATAGAGACAGATATGCGCCGGGATGCCTATGCCCATCTGATGAAACTGTCCGATACTTACTACAATAATACAAAAATAGGTCAGATTATGGGACGCATCACTAACGATCTGTTTGAGGTCACGGAGTTTTCCCATCACTGTCCGGAGGAATTTTTTATTGCGGCGGTGAAAATTGTGGTATCCTTTGTGATTCTGGTGCGTATCCATGTATGGCTGACACTGATTCTTTTCCTGATTGTGCCGGTGATGGCAGTGGTCTGCATGAAGATTAACTTTAAAATGCGGGGCGCCTTCCGCAAGCAGAGAGAACAGATTGGTGATTTGAATGCTCGCATTGAGGATTCTCTGTTAGGACATAAGGTGGTAAAGGCGTTTACCAACGAAGAGTGGGAGATGGAGAAGTTTGAGAAGGATAACCAGAAATTTCTGGGAATCAAGAAACTCACCTATCATATTATGGCGCAGTTTAATGCCACCACGAAAATTTTTGAAGGTGCTATGTATCTTGCAGTGATTCTGGCAGGCTCTCTGTTTCTGTATTATGGACAGCTGGAGGCAGGTGACTTGGTAGCGTACACCTTATATGTAGCGACCCTGATTACCACCATCCGCCGCATTATTGAATTTGCGGAGCAGTTCCAGCGGGGCGTGACCGGCATTGAGCGGTTTGTCCAGATTATGGATGCAGACATTGAAATTTTTGATGAGCCGGATGCTGTTCCTTTACAGAATACCAAAGGGGATATCAAGTTTGAAAATGTCAGCTTTGAATACCCCGATGACCACAACCAGGTATTTCAGAATCTGAATTTGGAAATCCATCCCGGAGAAAAGGTTGCCATCGTGGGACCCAGTGGTGGTGGAAAAACCACTCTTTGCAATATGATTCCCCGGTTTTATGAGACGACCGGCGGAAAAATCGAAATTGATGGCAGGGACATACGTAAATATACCCTGAAAAGTCTGCGGAGCAATATCGGAATTGTCCAACAGGATGTTTATTTGTTTTCCGGAACGGTTTATGACAATATTGCCTACGGCAGTGCATGCGGTAAAGAAGCCGTGACCAGAGAGGAAGTCATTGCGGCAGCGAAGAAGGCCGGTGCCCATGAGTTTATCATGGAGTTAAAGGATGGCTACGATACCTATGTGGGAGAACGGGGCGTGAAGCTTTCCGGGGGACAAAAGCAGCGCATCAGCATCGCCCGTGTCTTTTTGAAAAATCCTCCCATTATCATTCTGGATGAGGCAACTTCTGCTTTGGATAATGAAAGTGAATATGCGGTGGCAAAATCCCTTTCCCAGCTATCAGAGGGACGCACCACACTGACCATTGCTCACCGTCTGTCCAGCATCCGCAATTCCGACAGAATCCTGGTACTGACGGAGAATGGCATCGTGGAAGAAGGAAACCACGAAGAACTGCTGGCACGGAAGGGCGTTTACTATCAGTTCTATACATTGGCAAATGAACTGAAATAAGAGTAAAGGGTACGATTATTATGGGAAATGGATCACCAACGTTATGGGAATACAGGATCGAGCAGTTTCTGGCTCCGGTGCGGAAGCTGGATGCCACCACATTAAAACTGATTGCCATTGTGGCCATGGTTTGTGATCATTTTGCACTTACCATCTTATTGCGGGGAGCAAGGTTCGGGTGGATTACACCGGAAAATCCCGATGCATTGAATTTGCCTTATCAGCTTTTACGCTGTATGGGAAGACTGGCATTTCCCATATTTGCCTATTTTATTGTAGAAGGCTTTCTTCATACCAGAGATTGGCGCAAGTATCTGCTGAAGCTGCTGGTGTTTGCCTTTCTTTCAGAGCTGCCCTTTGATTTAGCCATTTACGGTGCGATACACTGGCAGTATCAGAACGTATTTTTTATCCTGGCATTGGGCGTGCTGATGCTGGAACTGTTTGTACATCTTCCATTGCCCTGGCACGTACCGGTACTGGCGGGACTTTCGCTTCTTTCCTGGCTGTGCAGGTTGGATTACATGGTGGTGGGACTGGTGTTGATTGCCGTATTCTATTGGTTACGGAACCGGAGAGTGGCGGCGATAGCAGCAGGCGCACTCACCTTTATCTGGGAGCCATGGAGTGTCATAGGGTTTTTCCTGCTTTTGTTCTATAATGGCCAGCGGGGACGGGGAATGAAATATTTCTTTTATCTGTTCTATCCGGTACATTTACTGTTTCTGTATTTGTTATGGAGATTCTGGTTATAGGGAATGTTGTGTAGTATCATAAAATAGAGAAGAAAAGAGAAAGGGGACGATACTATGAAATTAATGTTTATTGGGGCGGATCACGAGGTGACAGGCAGCTGCCATTATCTGGAGGCAGCCGGAAAGCACATGCTGGTGGATTACGGTATGGAGCAGGGGGTAGATGTGTATGAAAACGTAGAACTGCCGGTAGCGGAGGCACAGCTTGATTATGTTTTTCTGACCCATGCTCATGTGGATCATTCCGGTATGCTGCCACGTCTGTATGCAAGAGGATTCCGGGGACAAATTTTTACCACGGAGGCAACCGCTGATTTGTGCAGCATTATGCTTCGTGACTGTGCGCACATCCAGCAGCAGGAGGCAGAGTGGAAAGCCAGAAAGGCCAAGAGAAGCTCGGAAGTAGCCTATACGGAGCCCATTTATACCATGGAGGATGCGGACGGTGCCATCCGTCAGTTAGTACCCTGCAGGTATGGGGCAGAGATTGAGGTGTGCGATGAGGTAAAAATCCGCTTTACCGACATCGGACATCTCCTGGGTTCCGCCAGCATTGAGGTATGGCTGACGGAGAAGGACAAAGACAGTACGGAGGTGACCCGGAAGATAGTCTTTTCCGGAGACATCGGGAATCTGCACCAGCCCTTAATCAAAGACCCGGCAACCACGGCAGCCGCAGACTATGTGGTGATGGAGTCTACCTACGGTGACCGGCTGCATCCGGAACAACGACTGGACTATGCATCGGAGCTGACGGAGATTTTGCAGGAAACCTTTGACCGGGGAGGCAACGTGGTTATCCCTTCCTTTGCAGTGGGACGTACCCAGGAAATTCTCTACTTCCTGCGGCAGATCAAGGCGGAGAACCGCATCAAGGGACACGACAACTTCCCAGTCTATGTGGACTCCCCCCTGGCGGTGGAGGCAACGGGAATCTTCCAGCGCAATATGAGTGAGTGCTTTGACGAGGATGCGAAGGCGTTAATTGAGCAGGGCATCAACCCCATTAAGTTTCCGGGACTGCGGCTGGCAATCACCAGTGACGAATCCAAAGCCATCAACTTTGAAAATACGCCTAAGGTAATTATTTCCGCATCAGGTATGTGTGAAGCTGGGCGTATCCGTCATCATTTGAAGCACAATCTGTGGAGACCGGAGTGTACCATTCTCTTTGTGGGCTATCAGGCCAATGGAACATTAGGAAGAATTCTGGTAGAGGGAGAAACGAAAGAAGTACGGTTGTTTGGTGAACCGATCGAAATACGTGCACAGATCAAACAGCTTGCCGGGCTTAGCGGTCATGCAGATAAAAACGGTCTGATCAGCTGGGTTACCGCTTTTGAGGAAAAACCCAGAAAGGTATTTGTGGTACACGGCGAAGATTCCGTTACCATTTCCTTTGCAGAATGTTTGAAAGCGGAGCACGGTATCCAGGCCTATGCACCCTATAGCGGCACGGAGTTCGATTTAGCCAGCGGTAAATTCCTGTTTGAGGCATCTCCCATTCCTGTTGCCAGGAAGAGCAAGAAGACGGTTTCCGATGTCTTTGCCCGCCTGGTGGCAGCAGGACAGCGGCTGCTTAGTGTCATTTATAAGAATGAGGGTATGGCAAATAAGGATCTGGCGAAGTTTGCAGATCAGGTCATTTCTCTTTGCGATAAATACGATAAATAAGGTAGGAGTAACAGCAATATGAATTTGATAGCAGCGGTTGACAGCAAATGGGGGATTGGAAACAAAAGACAGCTTTTGGTGCAAATCCCCGCAGATCAGAAGCTCTTTCGCCAGGAGACGATGGGAAAGGTGATTGTTCTGGGACGCCGCACCTTGGAGACCTTTCCTCAGGGAATGCCTTTAGCGGGACGGACGAACATTATCTTATCCAGAGATCCCGCATTCCGGGTAAAAGGGGGAATCGTGGTTCATTCCCTGGAGGAACTGATGGAAAAATTAAAGGAATATGCTACCGAGGATGTGTATGTGGTGGGGGGAGAGAGCATTTACCAACAGCTTCTTCCTTACTGCGATACCGCACATCTCACGATGATTGACCATACTTATGAGGCAGACGCCCATTTTCCCGATCTGGATGCAGACCGGGAATGGGTGCAGACCCAGGAGAGTGATGAGCAGACTTATTTTGACATTGCTTATACCTTTGTGAAATACGAACGTAGAAAATAACGGAAGAAATGCGTAGAAAAAGGAGTTGTGGAATTTCCACAGCTCCTTTTTTGAGGTTCACCTGACGGTGTTGTTTTCATCGATTATTTTACAAGCTTGCCATCATGGATGATGTGACGAATCTGTAAATTCTTGTCCAGAACAACCAGATTTGCTTTTTTACCGGCTTCAATGGAACCGTAATCCTTGGTCATACCAATGGAATTCACCGGATTCCAGGTAGCTGCTTTAACGGCACTTTCCATGGGAACACCGAAGTTTACCACATTCCGCATGCAGTCCATCAGATTGGTGGCACTTCCGGCGATGGTTCCGTCCTCCAGTGTTACTTTATGACCAACTAACTTGGTAGGCAGACCACCCAGAGAATAATCGCCATCCGGCATACCGGTTGCCATCATACTGTCACTGATCAATACGACCCTGTCATCGCCGAATAACTGGAAGGTTGCACGGATAACAGAAGGATGAATGTGAATACCATCACAAATCAATTCCACTTTTGCCTGCGGTGCATCAAAGGCTGCGCCGATGACACCGGGAGCACGATGAACGAAAGGAGGCATGGCATTGTACAGATGGGTTACATGGTCAGCGCCTGCCTGAAAGGCCTTGCAGGCTGTATCGTAATCGGAAGCGGTATGTCCCAGAGAAAAGTGATAGTCACTGCTGCATTTGCAGATGCAATCCAGAGCACCTTCTTCTTCGGGAGCAATGGTTACCAGACGAACCAATCCCTCCGCATCCTCTTGTAAATGCTTTAAAAGCTCAGGGTTTGCTTTCTGGACGAAAGCAGGGTTCTGGGCACCTTTTTTGGACATGGCAATGAAAGGTCCCTCCAGGTTGATGCCGATCAGTTCCGCACCGTCTTCCGGATTTGCATTATGGTAAGCAGCACCGTTTTTACAGATAGCGGACAGGGTATCTGCTCCCAGAGTCATGGTAGCAGGACAGATGGTGGTAATACCATTCTGCAGCTCATACTGCGCCATGGTATGTACTCCTTCAAAGTCCGCATCACAGAAATCGTGGTTGACACAGCCGTGGAAGTGGACATCGGTCAGACCGGGGATGACATAACAGTCAGAGGCATCTAAAATATCGTCTGACTCGGTTATTGCCTCCAGCGCCGCAGGATCGATGGATTCGATGCGGTCATCCTTGGTCAGGATTGTTTGATTGGAAAATTTAAAATCGGCACCATATACCGACCCGTTTATGATTTTCATGGCACTATCTCCTTACTATTTACGCCGACAATCGGCTTTTTCTACTTCATAGTATAGCATGCATCGCTGGAAAGAACTTTCTGTCTGAAGGATTATCTTCATAAAATCCTAAAAATTTTTTCAAAAAATGTTCGCAGATGTTCACTGTTTTTTCAAATATGGCTTCTATAATGGGGCGTGTTGTAAAGGAAGCAAGGCCAGTAAAGAAATTGCAGGCAGGGGGAGAAAACAGATCAAGAGGTTTCCCGGAAGGAGACTTCAGAAACGGAGGAAGATCATATGACATCAGCATTGACTCATGTACGTGTAAATAATGAAGTGGAGCTGTGTGAAGTGCACAGCAGAGATATAAAAGAAAAAATACGTCTTGCTTTTGCGGAGGCGGGCATTCCTTATTTTATGAAGGTGAAGAAGGAGACCTACGTGATCTGTATCAATGAGCGGTACAAACGGCTGGCAGAGGAACTGATTCTTGCCAGACTGGAAAATGCAAGAGAACTGGTGATTTTTTATGAGCCGGCGTTACAGCCGCCTCGCTCCAACCGATGGAAAAATAAACTGATGACTTTCAGCTTGTTATATTAAGAAAAGGACGCATGTATATTGGGGTATAAAGATAAGGCAGTCGTTGCATGACTGCCTTTTTCGTGGTAATCTATAAAGTAATGGTGTAAAAGAGGAAAATGGAGGAAATGATGTGAAAAAATTGATGCGGTATATGACTGCTTACAAAAAAGAAGCCATTCTTGCACCCTTATTTAAGATGCTGGAAGCTTCTTTTGAACTTTTCGTGCCCCTTGTTATGGCAGCAATCATTGACCAGGGTATCAGTAACCGGGACATTCCCTATATCTGGAAGATGGGCGGCGTGTTGGTATTACTTGGTGTCGTCGGACTGACCTGTTCCCTGACGGCCCAGTACTTTTCCGCAAAAGCGGCAACCGGCTTTGCAGCAGGGGTGAAATCAGCCTTGTTTAAGCATATGCAGAGCCTTTCTTTTTCAGAGATGGATACACTGGGTACATCCACGATGATTACCCGTATGACCAGTGATATGAATCAGGTACAGTCCGGTGTCAACATGACCCTGCGTCTGTTTCTACGTTCCCCCTTTATTGTATTTGGTGCCATGATTATGGCATTTACCATTGATGTAAAGGCAGCCCTGCTTTTCGTAGTGGTGATTCCTGTCCTGTCCATAGTCGTTTTCGGTATTATGTATATTACCATGCCTATGTACAAGAAGGTACAGAACCAGCTGGACAAGGTGCTGGGCATTACCCGTGAAAATCTGACCGGTGCCCGTGTCATCCGAGCGTTCGGAAAAGAAGAGCAGGAGAAGGCACACTTTGAGGAAAATGTGGACGAGTTGACCAGAATGCAGCTTTATGTAGGAAAGTTATCAGCATTGACCAATCCGGTCACTTATCTTATCGTGAATGTGGCAACCATTGCTTTGATCTATACCGGAGCCGTGCGGGTTGACAACGGTTTTATCACCCAGGGACAGGTTGTGGCACTGGTAAACTATATGTCCCAGATTCTGGTGGAACTGATTAAGCTGGCAAATCTGATCGTGACCATTACCAAGGCACTTGCCTGTGCCAACCGTGTGGCAGATGTATTCGAGATTACCAGCAGCCAGGAGGCAGTAGAGAAGCTTTCTCCTGCGTGTAAAGAGGAGGAGGAAATCGCTGTCCGCTTTGAACATGTGGGTCTCACCTACCGCAATGCGGCAGAGGAATCCTTAACTGACATTGATTTCTCTGTGAAAAAAGGTCAGACCGTAGGCATTATCGGTGGTACCGGTTCCGGTAAATCTTCTCTGGTCAACATGATTCCCCGGTTTTATGATGCTACTGCGGGACGTGTGCTGATCAATGGAATTGATGTGAAGGACTATCCTCTGGCACAGCTTCGTGACAAGGTTGGCATCGTATTACAGAAAGCGGTTTTATTTAAAGGAACGATCCGTGACAACCTCTTGTTTTCCTTACAGGAAGGCGAAAAGGATGTGCCGGATGAAAAGCTGTATCAGGCATTGGATGTAGCCCAGGCGAGAGAGTTTGTAGACCAGAAAGAGGGCGGTCTGGATTATGAGATTGCCCAGGGCGGTAAAAATCTTTCCGGTGGTCAGAAACAGCGTATGACCATTGCCAGGGCATTGGTTCGCGATCCGGAAATTCTTATTCTGGATGACAGTGCATCCGCTTTGGATTTTGCGACGGATGCAAAGCTTCGTCAATCCATCCGTCAGATGGAAGGTACCAGAACCGTATTTATCGTATCCCAGCGAGCTTCTTCTATCATGCATGCAGACCAGATTATCGTTATGGATGATGGTACAGTGGCAGGCATTGGTACCCATGAAGAGTTGTTACAATCCTGTGAGGTATACCAGGAGATTTATTATTCACAATATCCCAAGGAGGTGCAGGCATAATGGCTAAGACGAATAAAAAACAAAGCGACTCCGGGGAAACGTTGCGGAAGGTACTGCATTATATCAAACGATACTGGGTACTGCTGATTCTTTCCATTTTACTGGCAGCCGTATCTGTGATTTCGGCTTTATATATTCCGATTCTCACCGGTCGGGCAGTGGATCTGATCATTGCCAAAGGGCAGGTGGATTTTAAGGGAATCTTTGCTATTTTAAAACAGATCGGTATTGTCATTGTGCTTACTGCTCTGGCACAGTGGGTGATGAATATCTGCAATAACAAGATGACTTATAATATCATTCGTGATGTGCGGAAGGAGGCGTTCCGTAAACTGGAAATTCTGCCACTCCGATACGTGGATGACCATTCTTATGGCGAGGTGGTGAGCCGGGTTATCGCAGATGTGGATCAATTTGCAGACGGACTGCTCATGGGCTTTACCCAGCTTTTCAGCGGTGTGATTACGATTGTAGGTACACTGCTGTTTATGCTCAGTGTCAATGTGGGCATTACCCTTGTGGTTGTAGTGATTACTCCCTTATCCTTATTTGTGGCTAGTTTTATTGCCAAGAAAACCTATACCATGTTTCAGTTACAGTCCCAGACCCGTGGGGAACAGACTGCGTTCATAGATGAGATGATCGGAAATCAGAAAGTGGTACAGGCATACGGACAGGAGGAGGAAACCCAGGCAGCTTTTGACGAAATCAACGGACGACTGGAGAAATGCTCTCTTCGTGCGATTTTCTTTTCCTCCATCACCAATCCCTCTACCCGTTTTGTTAACAATCTGGTTTATGCCGGAGTAGGTATTGTCGGTGCCCTGTTTGCGGTAACCGGAAGACTCAGCGTAGGACAGTTATCCTGTTTCTTAAGTTATGCGAATCAGTACACGAAGCCCTTTAATGAAATTTCCGGCGTAGTGACAGAGTTACAGAACGCACTGGCATGTGCGGCGAGAGTCTTTAAACTCATTGAAGAAGAGCCTCAGGTAGCAGAGCCTGCAGATGCAAGAGTGCTGACGGCACCGGAGGGAAATGTCTCCCTGGAGCATGTGTACTTCTCTTATGTACCGGACAAGAAGCTGATTCAGGACTTTAATTTAAAGGTAAAACCGGGACAGCGTGTGGCAATCGTAGGCCCCACCGGATGCGGTAAAACTACGGTTATTAATCTGCTGATGCGTTTCTATGATGTGGATAGCGGAGAAATCAAGGTAGAGGGAACCGATATCCGTGAGATTACCAGAAAGAGCCTTCGTACCAATTATGGTATGGTTCTGCAGGACACCTGGTTAAAAACCGGCACGATCCGTGAGAATATTGTTATGGGGAAACCGGATGCAACCCAGGAAGAAGTAATTGCAGCAGCAAAAGCAGCTCACGCCCATAGCTTTATCAAGCGTCTGCCCCAGGGTTATGACACGGTGATTACCGAGGATGGAGGCAATCTGTCCCAGGGACAGAAACAGCTTCTCTGTATCACCAGAGTGATGCTGTGTCTGCCGCCTATGTTGATTCTGGACGAGGCAACCTCATCCATTGATACCCGTACAGAGATGAAGATTCAGGAAGCCTTTGCCCGCCTGATGGAAGGGCGCACCAGCTTTATCGTAGCCCACAGACTTTCCACCATTCAGTCAGCAGATGTGATTCTGGTGATGAAGAATGGCAATATTATTGAGCAGGGTAACCATGAGTCTCTCCTTGCCAAGGATGGATTTTATGCAAACCTTTATAACAGCCAGTTTGCAAAATAACAGAAAGCGTGGAAGCAGTAAATGAGAAAAATGGAATTTAAGATGGAACGCCCCGGACTTTTACAAGAGGGGCAGGAAGTTACCATTACTGAGGGCGTGCTTCCCAGTAACTACTACTATACCATAGATCCTTCATTGGCAATGTCCGGCAATTTCCCTTTCCGGGAGCAGCTGAAAAGCCGTAAGGGCATTGTTACTGCCATTGAGGAAAATGCAAGAGGCTTCTATGTGACCGTGGAATTTGATGAACCGGAAGTCAGAAAAAGATAAGAAAGCTAACAATAAATAACAAAAAGGAGATTACAGTTATGTTAAAGAAAATCGCAACAGACAAAGCACCCGCAGCAATCGGACCGTATTCCCAGGGAATCGTAGCAGGAGATTTCCTGTTTGCATCCGGCCAGATTCCCATTATTCCGGCAACCGGTGAGTTGGAGACCGGCACCATCGAGGAACAGGCACACCAGTGTATGAAAAATGTAGGTGCGATTCTGGCAGAGGCCGGAACGGATTATACAAAAGTGGTCAAAACCACCTGTTTTCTGGCAGATATGGCAGATTTTGGTGCATTTAACAGCGTGTATGAGCAGTACTTTACAGAGAAACCGGCAAGAAGCTGTGTAGCAGTGAAACAGCTTCCCAAGAACGTGCTGTGTGAAGTTGAAGTGATTGCGTATTTAGGTTAAGCCATGAAAAACGTGATTTTAATCGGAATGCCCGGTGCCGGCAAAAGCACCGTCGGTGTGGTGCTGGCAAAACGTCTGGGATATACCTTCCTGGATTCTGATCTGGTGATTCAACAGAAATATGGCAGACTGCTCCATGAACTCATCAGTGAGCATGGGGTGGAAGGTTTCTGGAAAATAGAAAATGATGTGAATGCAGGGCTTACCTGTGATCGAACGGTGATTGCCACCGGGGGAAGTGCCATATATGGAAAAGAAGCTATGGAGCATCTGCGCAGCATGGGAACGGTAGTTTATTTACGTTTAACGCTGGAGCAGATTGCGGAGCGTCTGGGTGATCTGACAGAACGTGGTGTAACCCTGCGTGAGGGACAGGATTTAAAAGCACTTTATGAGGAACGTACCCCATTATATGAAAAATATGCCCATGTCATTATCGACTGCGATGGTCAACAAGTCAGGGAACTGGTAGCACGCATTGCGCAGCAGGTAGGAGGAAAACAAAGATGAGCCGGCATAGCAGCAGAAAAAGTCCCTTGCTCCTGTTTTTAGCCGCATTGATTTGGGGTGTGGCATTTGTAGCACAGAGCGTTGGAATGGATTATGTGGGTCCCTGGACATTCAATGCCTGTCGTTTCCTTCTGGGAGGACTGATTTTGCTTCCTTTCTGCATGAAAAACAGACAGACCTTCCAGACCAATCGGAAGGTGACAATCCTTGGTGGAATCTGCTGCGGCTTGGCATTATCCTCCGCCAGTATGTTCCAACAGACCGGAATCATGTACACAACGGTGGGTAAAGCAGGGTTTATTACAGCCCTGTATATTATCATCGTTCCTCTTCTGGGAATCTTTTTCCGTAAGAAACCTTCCGGGAAATGTGTGGCAGCAGCACTGCTGGCATTGGCAGGCTTTTATCTGTTATGTATGACAGAGAGCTTTTCTCTGCAATTGGGAGATGGACTGGTATTGATTTGTGCCGTGCTGTTTTCCTTTCATATTTTGATTATTGACCATTTTTCACCATTGGCAGACGGGGTGCAGCTTTCCTGCATACAGTTTTTAACCAGTGCAGTGATTTGCGGAGTAGGAACGTTATTGTTTGAACAGCCTCGGATGAGTAGTATTTTACAGGGATGGATGCCGATTCTTTATGCCGGAGTCATGTCCTGTGGCGTGGCATATACCCTGCAGATCCTGGGGCAGAAGGATATGGATCCTGCCATCGCCTCTTTGATTTTAAGTCTGGAATCCGTGATCTCCATGTTAGCCGGATGGGTAATCCTGGGGCAGGCACTTTCCGGGCGGGAGCTTTTGGGCTGTATCATTGTATTTATTGCAATTATTCTGGCACAGCTTCCAGAAAAAAAGAAAAAGGCAGAATCGGTATAAGTTGGAAAGTTCTGTCACATACTACATAAAAAGTGCAGTTGTGGAAACAGACGGCATGGAAAAGAAAGGTGTGTGCAGAATGGATTATCTCAATGCGTTTTGGGTAGGCGGACTGATTTGCGTGATTGTACAAATCCTAATGGAAAAGACGAAGCTTTTGCCGGGGCGGATTATGGTACTTTTGGTGGTGACCGGATGTGTCATCAGTTTCTTCGGCTTATACGAACCGTTACAGGATTATGCCGGAGCTGGAGCCAGTGTTCCGCTCATGGGATATGGAAATATCCTGATGAAGGGGGTAAAGGAAGCTGTAGAGGAAAAAGGATTTATCGGACTTTTCCAGGGAGGCTTCAAAAACGGTGCAGTAGGATGTGCAGCAGCATTGATCTTTGCATATCTGGCAAGTTTGGTCTTTAAACCCAAAATGAAATAGAACCGGGATAAGGAAGATGAAAGAATTTTTATATGCCATCGTGGGCTGGATAGCCCGCGTACATAATAACATTATGACATGGAACGATGCGTATGAGCAGAGCTTTACAGATAAAGAACTGCATTTTATCGTCATCGGGCTGGTGGGAATTGCCATGGTGTTTGTAGTTTATCCATTATTTAAAGCACTGGCCAGAAAGCATGTGCTGGTGATTGCATGGATTTATGTATTTACGCTGGTTCTGGTCATTACTTTTTCCATTGAAATCGGACAGGGAATTACGCACACTGGCGTTATGGATTTTGAAGATGTGGAATACGGGATACTGGGATTTTTGTTTATGTTCCTCATCTTTGCCATTCTGCGCGCCATTTATCACGGGGTGTGCAGACTGCTTCGGTTTTGCATCCACCGGAGCCGGAGACAGCAAAAAGAAAATGAATATGAGGAAGAAGAGGATTGGGAGGAAGACTGAGATCAGATTTCCTCGTATTCCAGTCCAGTTCTGTCCATAAAGCGCCGGATAGCCTGATCCCACAGGTTGTCCGGCGTTTTGTCCATCAGGAAGCTGTGAGCAGCAGTAGCTGTGATCAGCGTCAGATTACTGCCGTCATATTTTACGGTGAGCACGAAAGCGCGAATCTGCTCCGGTGTGACAGCAGTGTCTCCTTTTTCCAGAATGGAAGCAACATGCTCCGGTTTCACATGGAGTACGAATTTGAAATTTACAGGGGTATGCTTGCCTTTGATTAAGGAGAAAACTAGATCTCGCATTTTTTCCCATTCGATGAAATCGTAAGGGCGGATGGAAGGCTCTTCCCATTCTTTTTTTGTATAAAAATCACGCACCTGATGTCCATCGATGGAAAAAACGGTGGAAGTGGTGATCACTGCTTCCTCCAGGAGAAAGAACTCAAAGGTATCGGAAGCCAGAAACTTCGCCATAAAATTTTTAACGGATTTCATCTGTAAAGCAATCATTTAAGAACCGTGCCTTTCTGTGACCTGCAAGCCTGAAAATGCAGGTACGAGTCAATATTTTTATTATATGCCAGGTATCAAGCATCACGCAATAAGTTCTTGCAGTCTCTTTACAGAAATTGCATGATGTGCTATTATAAGTAGTATTAAAAACCAGATAATACAGTTAGAGGTAAAAGATTATGCGCTATAAAATTGTAGTGGACAGTTGTTGTGAGCTTCCCCCGGAGTGGAAAAAGGATCCGCATTTTGAAAGCATTCCCCTGGGTTTGCAGGTGGGTGAATATATGATTGAGGACGATGAGAATTTCGACCAGAAAGACTTCCTGCGTCGGGTTGCAGAATCAGAGGAGTGTGCAAAGTCCTCCTGTCCGTCCCCTCTTCGTTTTGCCGAAAGCTTTGAAGGGGAAGCAGAGCATATTTATGTCGTGACGCTATCCTCTAAATTAAGCGGTTCCTACAACAGTGCGGTGCTGGCCCGCACCATGTATCTGGAGGAGCATGAGGATGCGCCCAAGGATATTTATATCTGCGATTCCGAATCCGCCAGTGGCGGAGAATGTCAATATGCCTTGCTTGCCCGAGAATTGGAGGAACAGGGAGACTTAAGCTTTGACCAGATTGTAGAGAGACTGGAACAGCTGAAAGAAGAACTGAAGACTTATTTTGTACTGGATAATCTGGAAACCTTGAGAAAAAACGGCAGACTGTCGGGCTTAAAAGCCATGGTAGCTTCCAAGCTGTCCATCAAGCCGGTAATGGCAGGGGATCATGGAAGTATTGTGGAACGCGCCAAGGCAATCGGCACAAGAAAAGCATTAAACCAGCTTGCACAGATCATAAGCCAGGAGGTGAAAGACAGTTCCAAAAGGAGACTGATCATCACCCACTGCAATTGCAAGGCAAGAGCAGAAGAAATGAAGGATTTATTGACGGCAAAGATGACCTTTGCTGAGATTCTCATCATGGATATGGGAGGACTCAGTACGCTCTATGCCAATGATGGAGGAATTATTGTTACGGTGTAGCAATAGGCGGCAGTGCCAATTACAATGAAAATTTATAGCGACGCCCGCGTCCCCGCAGGGCATTGAAGGCATATCTGGAAGCAGGTATGCCTGTTTTGATGGTTTCGCCGGTGTCGAAGGTGATGGAAGTCCAGGAAGCCTTGCGCAGATGCTGGCTGTTAATCAAAAGCTTCGCGGATAATACGTACAGGTTGGGATATTTTGGAAATAAATACATGAAAAGATTGCACACATTATCACAGGACAAAAGGGTACTGCCATCTGTGAAGTGGAACAGTGTATGTTCTTCCTTGTCCTGCTGACAGTATACGATATCTTCCATTTTTACATAATGTGTTCCATCGGTTACGCCACGAAGGGTGATGCGAGGTGTCATGTCGGCCGTTTCTTTTGCCACATTGGCAATGGCTTCTTCCAGGGCAGCAGGAGAAATAGGCTTGTCGATGCAGAACATGTGAGGCTGTAAGTCGGTTTGACGGTAGTCAATCTCACCGCAGCAAAGATAGATGGTGGTTTCAATGCCGGAATCCAACAATTTCTGTGCCATTTCATAGCCATTGATCTCCTGACCGCCCAGCCGGGAATGAACCAGATCAATAAAATAGACACTGTAATGCAGCTGAGCTGCCAGCATTGCTTCCGGATTCCCAAAGGAATCAATATAAAGCGGCTCCGAAGTAACAGCCACCTTGTCGGAGAGCCGGCCTAACAGTCGCTCCATTTGCTTTCTTTCTGCGATATTGTCGTCACATATTGCTACATGCATAGGTGTATCCTTCTTATCTACAAAGTAATGAACTGGATAGGGGAGCGCAGAAGCAGGATAAGGATGGCGAGCTGAAGTAATAAAATCAGCGGAAGACCATAGCGAAAATACCAGTGCTTTGTTTTATGATGGAAAACATGCATTCCCAGAATGGAACCAATACAGCCACCCAGAAGTGCAGGCAGAAAAAGAACGGCTTCCGGGGTTCTCCAGGCATGCTTAATTGCCTTGCGCTTGTCAGAACCCATCATGATAAAACCAATCAGATTCATGACTACAAAATAGGTAATAAGTAAAAGAATGACTTCCATTCGGTTGACTCCCACGAAAAATGAAAACAAAAAAACTACAGATTAGATTTATTCTAACCCGTAGTTTTTTGTTTGTCAAAAGATATTGCGATTATTTCTGCTGGTTTTTCTCAACCTCAGCAAGCTTCATAGCACGTACCTTGCAGGATAAACCAAAGAGGTTGATGAAGCCCTCTGCATCGTGATGGTCATATAAATCACCGGTGGTGAAGGATGCGATACTCTCGTTGTAGAGAGAATAAGGAGAAGTGGTTCCGGCTTTGATGATGTTGCCCTTGTAAAGTTTGAATTTTACTTCACCGGTTACATACTCCTGGGTAGACTCAACGAATGCCTGTAAAGCCTCACGGAGAGGAGTAAACCATTTTCCTTCATATACAACCTGTGCAAATTTGTTGCCGATGTCTTTCTTAACAGCCATGGTATCACGGTCTAAGATTAACTCTTCCAACTGGCGATGCGCCTCCATCAGAATGGTTCCGCCAGGGGTCTCATAAACACCACGGGATTTCATACCAACGACACGGTTCTCAACGATATCAACGATACCGATACCATGCTTGCCGCCCAGTTCGTTTAAGGTGCGGATGATATCGGAAACTTTCATCTTCTTGCCATTTACGGAAGTAGGAACACCTTTTTCAAAGGTCATGGTTACATACTCGCCTTCTTCGGGAGCCTTCTCCGGGGTGGTACCCAGAACTAACAGATGATCATAGTTCGGCTCGTTGGCAGGATCTTCCAGCTCCAGACCCTCATGGCTGATATGCCAGATGTTACGGTCACGGCTGTAGCTTGTGTCAGCGGAGAAGGGAAGGTGGATTCCGTGTGCCTGACAGTAAGCAATCTCCTCTTCACGGGAGTTCATTGTCCATTTCTCGTTTCTCCATGCAGCGATAATCTTTAAATCGGGAGCCAGAGCCTTGATACCCAGTTCAAAACGGATCTGGTCGTTTCCTTTACCGGTAGCACCATGACAGATTGCAGTAGCACCTTCTTTTCTGGCAATCTCAACCAGACGTTTTGCAATAGCAGGTCTTGCCATGGAAGTTCCTAATAAATATTTATTTTCGTAAACAGCATCAGCCTGTACACAAGGTACGATATAGTCATCACAGAAGATGTCGGTGAGATCCTCGATGTATAATTTCTCAGCACCGCAGGACTTTGCTCTCTCTTCCAGACCGTCCAGCTCCTCGCCCTGTCCGCAGTCAGCGCAGACGCAGATGACATCATAGTTGAAGTTTTCTTTTAACCAGGGAATAATGGCAGTGGTATCCAATCCGCCGGAGTAAGCAAGAATAACTTTTTCTTTCATGTTAAATCCTCCATTATGTATAATTATAATCAGTAGTTTTAAGATGCCGGAGCATCCTGATTGCTCTTTCATCAATATACAACACTTATAATATAAATGCAAGTGAAAAAATATGCACCTGTATTCGGATTTTTTGTGCATACTTGCATATATATAAATTTATAGTTGCATAATATACATGAAAGGTGTATGATTATGCACGGAACATAAAACCACAGGCAAGGAGGAAAAATAATGCTGATTCGTGTGATGACCATTAATGATTATAAACAGGTAGCTGCATTGTGGCATTCCATTGAGGGATTTGGTATTCGCAGTATAGATGATTCCAGAGAAGGCGTGGAATTGTTTCTCAGACGAAATCCTACCACCAGCGTGGTTGCCGTAGAGAGCGACCGGATCGTGGGAGCTATCCTTTGTGGGCACGATGGCAGAAGAGGGTGCATGTATCATGTGTGCGTGGCAAAAGATCATAGAAAACAGGGAATTGGACAGAAAATGGTTGCTTTCTGCATGGAAGCATTAAAAAAAGAAAAGATCAATAAAGTTTCTCTTATTGCTTTTACCAGCAATGCCGTGGGAAATGCTTTCTGGAACAGTCTTGGCTGGACAAAACGGGAAGATTTGAACTATTATGATTTTACATTGAATGAGGCAAATATTACGGAGTTCGTGTAACTATTCAAGAGCCAATGGCGAGATAACCACATGAGCAAAAGGAAAGCGGTGAAACCGCGATTTTGCGAATGGGGTGTTGAATAGTTACAACATAATATTTATATTAGGGAAGGAAACAGTATGAAAACAATTACAGGCGGTGTAACCGCAGCAACAGGATTTGAAGCAGCCGGCATAGAGGCAGGTGTGAAATATCAGAACCGGAAGGATCTGGCATTGGTATACAGTGAGACACCTTGTATATCAGCAGGTGTTTTTACCAGCAATGTGGTAAAGGCAGCACCGGTAACCTGGGACAAAGAACTGGTACGTGGTGGCTCTAAGCCCATTCACGCGGTGGTGATCAACACCGGAATCGCAAACGCCTGCACCGGACGGGAAGGCTACGAAATCTGCAGACAGACCGCCGACAAAACCGCAGAGGTACTGGGAATCGAGGCAGATTCCGTACTGGTGGCATCCACCGGTGTCATCGGTATGCAGATCCCGTTAGATAAAATTATAAACAATCTGGATAAACTGGCAGCAGCTAAGAGCCATTCTAAAGAAGCAGGCACAAATGCAGCCAAGGCAATCATGACCACGGACACCGTACAGAAAGAAACGGCAGTGACCTTTTCCATCGGAGGCAAAACCGTGATCTTAGGCGGCATGGCCAAAGGTTCCGGCATGATTCATCCCAACATGTGTACCATGCTTTGTTTCCTTACCACCGATGTGGTCATTGAGAAAACCATGATGCAAAAGGCACTAAGCGAAGTGGTGGTAGACACCTTCAACATGATTTCTGTAGACGGGGATACTTCCACCAACGATTCTCTGGTGGTGCTTGCCAACGGACTGGCAGAAAATCCCGTTATTGACAGTGAGGGAGAGGACTACGAGATCTTTAAGGAAGCATTGATGACCGTCTGCACGACTCTTGCCCGTAAAATGGCGGTCTATCATAAGGATTCATTGGTTCAAGAACTACAGGTTTTCTTGTTTTCTTAACCTTATAGGCAATTCCTCTTGCCAGATTTTCCAGAGTTTCTTTTCTGCGTCTTCTGTAATCTTCCGTGTCAAGCTTCACTCTGATGTAGTCAGCTTTTCCTTTATTTACAACAAGACTGGTAAGATACTGGAGAGAATCCAGTGTCTGTCCTCTCTTGCCGATAAGGATTCCCATATCCTGACCTTCAAAATCGACTTCCAGACATCCATCCGCTGTATTATATCTGGATGTGATCTCAACCTCACCAAGATCCATAGATTCGAATACATCATGAAGGAACACAGAAGCTCTCTCTTCGATTTCCTTAATCTCCTCCGGATCTGTAATGACCTCGATCGGTCTTGATACCTTCACTGGTTTTTCTTTTACCGGTTTTGTCTCTCTGACAGGCTTTTCCTTGTGGATTTTTTCTTTAGGCTGTTTCTCTCTGGCCGGCTTGGAGTGTTTTTCTTCTTTGGAGTTCTCTGTCTTGGCTTCTGGTTTATTGTGAGAAGCCTTAACAGATGCCCGCGGTGCTGGTTTTGGTGAAGCCTTTTTCACCTCCGGCTCGTCCTTAAAAGCATCCAGCTTTACAGAATCTACGATTTCCTCAAGTTCTTTTTCTTCTGAATGATCTTCTACTTTACGAGCTTTTATGATCGCAGGCTTACTTCCAATCCCGAAAAATCCAGAACTGCCTTCACTGATTACCTGAATGTCAAGCTGATCACTGGAAACACCCAGTTCAATACATGCTTTTGTAATTGCTTCATTTTTGTTTTTTGCTGAAAACTGCATATATTCATTCATGATAAAACCCCGACCTTCCCTCTC
>OGJJ01001012.1_pt1 | contig 22954 bp, 16 predicted proteins | sample 1572081 | NCBI WGS metagenome assembly OGJJ01 (sample SAMEA2582122, study PRJEB24529) | metagenome | biome: Human gut stool | place: China | collected 2011
TAACTCTATAAACCGCTATTTTATCAGCAGCCTCGGGGACGCGTCGCCCCCAGGTGAGCTTGCGTTCGAGACATTGACAAACTGCAGTTATTATACTTTCTTCTTGGCAAATCGGTGCGTAAGGTCTTCGAGAGAACCGTCTTCCGTGTTGATACGATAGAAACGTTGGTTGGTGTCGGGTGATGAGAGCGGGCCGAACTTAGCGATGTAGGGCCCTGTTTTGATATAGTTCAGCGAAGCCTTTAATTGTTCGGGCGTTGGCAGCCAAGTGCGACCAGAATACCAACCTGTGTGAATGCGGCCGTCGTAGTGCTCATGAATGTAAGCGCAAAGTTGAAGAACGGCTTCGGGATCGTTGTCGCCCCCTTGTATGCCCACGCAAGTAATCGTACCGTCGTAAGAGTCGATGAGCGCCGTGAGGCGTTCAGGGGAAAGCTCTTCCCCGATGTCGTCGCGCAAGAAGGCACTGTGGCAACCCACGCAGCGGTTGGGACAAAGCGTTAGATTAATGGCTAACGTCACCTCGTCAGGATATTCTTGAAAGACAATATCGTAGTTGTAATATTTCAGCATAGTAATTCGTTTTCAGTTTGGAAGTTATAAAGTTATATCACGTTGATAGTTAGTAATGTTCAAAAAAACAACTTGTACAAAATTCAGCAAGGACGGGCTGAAAGCCCAATGATTGCTTTCAGCCCGCCCTCGCTAAAAATTACTGAAGTTATTTTTTGAACATTACTACCTCCTCGTCAATCCGTCAACTTGTCAACTCTCTCACGCCTCCACCTTTTGGTAGTAACGGCGGCCGGCCTCCTTCTGGCGGTCGAGAGAGAAGTTCGACACGCGCTTGAGGTAACCGATGATGCGCGTTAAGTAGTCGAGGTTGGTAGAGCCACACTTGGGACACTTGTGCAAGTGGTGCTTATCGATGTGACCACAGTCGTTACACAAAGTGTTAGGAATGTTGAACGTAAAGTAGTTGCAACCCTCCTTGGCAGCAACGCGCAGCAACTGACGGTATTGCGGTTGGCTAAGGTGCTCGTCAAGGTTCATGTGTAAGGCCGAACCACCTGTGAGGTGTTCGATGAAGCGACGGCCGTGGAGGCGGAACTTCTCAATGATGTCGGTGTTGGTGTCTTCTACTACATAGAAGTAAGAGTTGTAGCAGTCGCGTGGTACGTAGTAACCAGCTTCGCGATCCCAACGAGCGTGCTTTACACCTACGTTCTCGGCTGGAATCATCTCGCAGTTAAACATCACGTCCTTTGAGCGATATTTACGATTGTAGCCCTCGATGAGGCCTAATACGTTGCCAACGAACTCTTCATATTCCTTATTGTCAGAGATTGTGATACCTAAACTTTCGGCAGCCTCTACCATACCGTTCACACCGATGGTGAGGTACTGACGCTTGATGTTGATATAGCCTGCGTCGAATAAAGGGAGCATGCCCTTGTCCATCAAGTCCTTGAGGTTGGCATTGTAAGCCAACTGCACCTTGTGCATGAGGTCGATGATGTCGTCGAGGTACTCAACGTATGAGCGGCCTTCACGGGTAGCCTGCTGAATGCAGCGGTTGAGGTTGACGGTAAGAACAGACTTAGAGCCTGTTGAAACGCCACCAGCACCTAAGGTGTAGCTAAAGCCGTTGTCTTGAATCTCGTTGCGCAAGCGGCAGCAAGAAGCCAAAGAGTCAGCGTTGTCGCTCATATAAGTGAAGAAGCTGTGGCCTTCGGCGTACATCTCAGAGGTGAAGTCAGCGTACTCCTTATCCATTACGTCACCGTCCTTAGAGAGCAAAGCCATGGTCTCAACCGGGAAGGTAAGAACAGCCTTTGTACGCTCTTGGTTGAACCACTTCATGAAGCGGCGCTGCAACCAGTCGAGAGCGGGCCATGAAGGACGTGAGCCGTCGGGGAAGCGGAACTCGCCAAAGATGCTTTCGAAGTAATACTTGTCGTAGTAAGAGATATTCCAGAATACAGACTGGAAGTTTCTTGCACCGGTGGGTTGGTTGATAGAGTAGACAATCTGCTCGAAGCAGTCGGTGATCATCTTATCAATGGTGCGCTGACGCGTAGAGAGGTCGACTACCTTATCGGCGTGTTCGTAATAGTCAGTGCCGTATTCTACCTCTAAGAAGTGGCTCATGTACATCAAGAACTCGGGCGTAGCGCAAGCGCCTGAGAGCATAGAGCTAACGATGAACACCATGTTGACGAAGCCACCGCAGAATGACTTGAGGTTAGTGGGAGCTGTTGAGTTGCCGCCAATATCCTTTGTGCCGTTGAGCAACCAGGGGTACATGGTGATAGAGGCGCAATAGTTGGCCAATGACGTCTCGTCGTTCTTATAGATGTAGTGATTCTTGAGCAGGTAGATGTAGCGGTCGGCCAATTCCTTGCCAAACATGTCTTTGATACGATCGCAGAGCAAGCGGCGATTTAAGCGGATAAAGCCTTGCTTAGGGAGTTCGCCAATGAGGGTAGCAATGTTCTTGTTCTCTACATTGGCATTGGCATCGTACTTCGAACCTGTTGCGGGGTTGGTAGAGTTGCAGTAGTTGATTAAGAAACGGAGTTTGTCAGCCGTTTCGCGGTCGTCTTCATGACGCTTGCGGTAGAGCATGAAGGCCTTAGCCACTTCGTAGTGGTGTTCAGCCATGAGGGCAACTTCTACTTGGTTTTGCACGTCTTCTACGCTCATGCCATTGCAGAAGCGGAGGCGTTGCATAATGCGATTGAGCGTTTCGGCATCGATGTCCTTATCTTGGCTCTGAAAGGCTTTGATGATTGCGGTCTTAATCTTTTCAACGTTCAGAGGCTCGGTCTTGCCGTTGCGCTTTGTGATAATAAAGTTGTCGGTACACATAGTAAAAAGGGAGTTTTTTATAAGGCAAAACGCGGTGTGAAATTTTCCGTTTTGGACAACTTTTAGAAATTTTCGTTATGTAAAGTTGTCCAATTTGTTTGCACAAAAAAAGCGAACTTCTTCGTTCTTTTGCTTGTCAAATGATAAGCTACGATGAGCGTAAGAATCTGCATGCAATGTTGTTAGCAAGTGTTCGCGTAGATGGCTTAGAATGATTATAACCCATTTATAATCAATAAGTTAGAAACATTGTTTACTAAGCGAAGTATGGAAAAATCAGTAACAGATAGTTTAGTAAAAAACCGTTGTCTGTTTGCGTTTCAATCTTGATTTCGTGGGCAAAGATACGGCAAACTTTGTTACGAAAAAAGGAAAAGAAAATAATTTTTTTGGAAAACTTTTCTCTCCATTAGCGTTCAAAAAGTTATCAATAATCGCTATGTATTGATAACCAATAGAATAAAGTTGTACACTTCAATTTATAATATAGGTAAGGGGGATATTCTCTTTCATTTGCTTCTTTACAATTAGCTGCAAACAGCTAATTGAAATCCAATCGTCCCCCAAAAATCTTCTCAAAGTTCTTCTGTTCCACATTAGGAAAGCCTCTTCCCCTACCCTCTCCCTAGTCGGGGAGGGGGTTAGGGGGAGAGGGCTTATCTTATCTAATCTCTTCGCCTTGTAGCGTGGCGCTTGAAGAACTGGTGATGCGTACGCGGACGTATTCACCAGGGTGGTGTGTGCCACGGTCGAAGACAACGACCTTGTTTTGCTCCGTGCGACCAAAGAGTTGTTCGCGAGAACGCTTGCTCACGCCTTCCACCAATATCTCGTACTCCTTACCTACGCACTTGGCATTGCTCTCTGCGCTCAACTCATTCTGCAAGGCGATGAGTTCGTTCAAACGACGGATTTTCACCTCTTCGCTCACGTCATCGGGGAGGTGGCGCGAAGCATAAGTGCCGGGGCGTTCACTGTACTTAAACATAAAGGCAGAGTCGTAACCACACTCACGCATGAGCGAGAGCGAAAGTTGGTGATCTTCCTCCGTCTCAGAGCAATAACCCGCAAAGATGTCGGTGCTCAAACCACAGTCAGGCACGATGCGACGAATGGCAGCCACGCGGTCCATGTACCACTCACGCGTATACTTACGGTTCATTAACTTCAAGATACGGTTCGACCCACTCTGTACGGGCAGGTGGATGTGGCGGCAAACGTTTGTCTCTTCGGCTATCACGTGCAGCGTCTCGTCACTCATGTCCTTGGGATGGCTGGTGCTAAAGCGAATACGCAAGCCAGGGACGGCGCGTGCTACAGTGCGCAGGAGTTCGGGGAAGCGAATCTCTGTGCCGTCCTCGCGTTTCCAACAGTAAGAGTTAACGTTTTGGCCCAATAGTGTAATCTCTTTGTAGTTGCGGCTTTCGAGGTCGCGTGCTTCGGTCAGAATGCTTTCAATATCGCGTGAACGTTCGCGACCACGCGTATAAGGCACAATGCAGTAGTGGCAGAAGTTATTGCAACCACGCATAATGCTAACAAACCCCGAAATGCGGCTACCACAGTAGCGTTCGGGTACGATATCGCGATACGTCTCGGTCGTGCTCAACTCAATGTCAATCGCCTTATTGCCCACCTCAGCTTGTGCGATGAGGTCGGGCAGACTGAGATAAGCATCAGGACCCGCTACGAGGTCGGCACCATGCTCATTGAGCAGTCCGTCCTTTACGCGCTCGGCCATGCAGCCCAACACGCCGATAATCAGTTTGCGGCCTTTACGACGCATGGCATTGAGCGCCTCCAAGCGGTGAATAATCTTCTGTTCCGCATTGTCGCGTACAGAGCAAGTGTTGAGGAACACGGCATCAGCCTCGTCCAATGACTCGCAAGGTTCGTAGCCCGCCATCTTCATGACAGAGGCTACGACTTCGCTATCGGCCACATTCATTTGGCAGCCGTATGTTTCGATATATAGATGTTTCATTGATTATTTTTGTAGGTGGATTGACAAGTTCATGGTGATGTCATTTCCGTCCGAAGTCAGCGGGTACTTCGCCCCAACGTGAAGTCTCCCACTTCAATATAGGTATATCGGAGAAGTCGTTTGTCTTGAGCCAATGCTCGGCGCGTTCAATCATTTGAAAGAGCTGTTCGGTGCGTGGCGTTCGGGCCAACTTCGTGCGACACTTGCGTGCCTTAATCCACAATAGCGCGTTACGACTATCCGTATAGATCGTCATCACGCGTTGACGCTTCTTTAGGAGTGCCAACGCATGCACGATGGCTAAGAACTCGCCAATATTGTTCGTACCGTGTACAGGGCCGTAGTGAAAGATTTCCTGTCCCGTAGCTAAGTAGACTCCCCGATATTCCATGGGGCCGGGGTTGCCCGAACAAGCTGCATCGACGGCTAAGGCATCGGCCTTTACTTCAAGCGGTAAGGGCAACACCGTGTCGTGTCGGTAGTCAGGTGGTGGGGGAGGACAACCTTTCGGTGCAGTCACTTGGGGAGGACGTTGCGTCCTGTCCTCTTCACTCGTCTTAGAACGATTTGTAGGCACGTTGACGTAATCCGTTGCAGGAGCTTCGAACGCGCGTTTCGCTTCCGCCTCCGACTTAAACGACTTATAAACAGCAGCGGGGAAGCCCACCACTTGTCGTTGGCAGTCTTCCCACGTGCGATATATCCCAGGTTCACGCCCATTCCATACTACGTAGTATTTGGGTTGTGACATTCTTTTCTTTTTTTGTTAACAAGTTGACGAGTTGACAAGTTAACGAGTTAACGGGTAGGTTTGTTCTATATGTATAAGGTAACTTACCCGTCAACTCGTTAACTCGTTAACTCGTCAACTCGTTAACTCGTCAACTAAAAAAACTACATACGTTCAGGCATCTCGATGCCTAAGAGACCCATGCCGAGGCGAACTACCTTTGCTACATTCTTAGAGAGTACGAGGCGGAACATTTGCTTGCGGCTATCCTCTTCGCGTAAGATGCTGAAGTCGTGATAGAATTGGTTGTATTCCTTAACCAGCTCGTAGCAATAGTTGGCTACAGCTGCAGGCTGATATTCTTTACCAGCTTGGCGCACGACAGCGGCAAAGTCGGCAATGTGTTGAATAATCTCCTCCTCCTTCGTAGAAATCTCGATGTCGGTGGGCAACGTGTCGGGTACGTTGATGCCAGCGTCGGCAGCCTTGCGCAAGATAGAACGGATACGAGCGTAAGTATATTGAATGAAGGGACCCGTGTTGCCGTTGAAGTCGATACTCTCTTCGGGGTTGAAGAGCATATTCTTACGAGCGTCCACCTTCAGCAAGAAGTACTTCAGTGCACCCATACCTACGATGCGAGCCACCTCTTGTTTCTCTTCTTCGCTCATGTCGGTGTTCTTCTTCGCCTCATCGATGGTCTGGCGAGCTTGAGCAATCATGCCTGCTACCAAGTCGTCAGCGTCAACCACTGTACCCTCGCGGCTCTTCATCTTACCGTTAGGCAATTCGACCATACCATACGAGAAGTGAACCAAACTCTTACCCCATTCAAAACCTAAACGGTCGAGCAAGATAGAGAGTACTTGGAAGTGGTAGTTCTGTTCGTTACCTACGACGTAGATCATCTTGTTGATAGGGAAGTCTTGGAAACGCAACTTTGCCGTACCAATGTCCTGCGTCATATAGACGCTCGTGCCGTCAGCGCGGAGCAACAACTTCTCATCAAGTCCGTCCTTTGTCAAGTCAGCCCATACAGAACCGTCCTCCTTACGGAAGAAGAGTCCCTTGCTGAGACCCTCTTCTACGGCCTGCTTACCTACCAAGTAAGTGTCGCTTTCGTAATAGATCTTGTCGAAGCTAACGCCGAGTGCCTTATAAGTCTCGTCAAAACCTTCGTACACCCATTCGTTCATCTTGCGCCACAGGGCACGTACCTCAGGGTCGTTGGCCTCCCACTTCACGAGCATCGCGTGTGCCTCTTGCATAAGGGGGCTTTCCTTTTCAGCTTTAGCCTTAGCATCTTCTTCATTCATACCTTCGGCCATAAACTTAGCTTGCAACTCCTTCACCTCTGCGCGGTAGTGCTTATCGAAGGCTACGTAATAGTCGCCAATCAAGTGGTCGCCCTTCTTGCCGCTGCTTTGAGGAGTCTCGCCATTGCCATACTTGAGCCATGCCAACATAGACTTACAGATGTGGATACCACGGTCGTTGACAATGTTCGTCTTCACGACGCGGTTGCCGTTAGCCTCTACTACGCCAGCCAAGGCCCAACCCAATAGGTTATTGCGCACGTGGCCTAAATGGAGGGGCTTATTGGTGTTGGGTGAAGAGTATTCTATCATCACCAATGGGCTATCTTCTGTAGGCTTCGTAATGCCAAAGTGGTCGTCAGCGTCAATGTCGTTGAGCAACGTAATCCACTGCGCAGGAGCGATAACGAGGTTGAGGAAACCCTTTACTACGTTAAAGGACTGCAACAGCGAGGTATTATCCTTCAACCACTGACCAATCTCTTGTGCCGTGTCCTCAGGCTTCTTGCGCGAGATGCGCAACAAACCGAAAACTACCAGTGTCAAATGGCCTTCAAATTCTTTCTTTGTCTTTTGCAATGCCACCTGTTCGGGGGTGATGTCCTGTCCGTAAAGTGCTTTTACGGCCTCTATCACTGCGGCTTGGAGTTGTTGTTCTATCTTCATGCTTAATCTTTTGTTTTTTATTTTGGCTACAAAGTTAGTGATTAACACAAAACACAGAAAACTTTTAAGGCGAAAACGATGAACAGCAATTTATCTGCCTAATTGGGGGCGGGTTACAAACCCGCCCCCAATTAGGCAGATAAATTGCTGTTTGAAAGTCTCTTCCCCTATTGTCACTTACTCCACTCCTCGAGTACGCTAGTGGGGCGACCATTGGCACTGAAAGCTCCCATGTCATAGACTGGCCAGTTGTCGAAGAAAGTGGTGTATGACTTTGGACGCCAATCACCGTACACCTCTGGTTCCCAGTAGAAGAGTATACCGACGCCTGCTCTACTTGCCTTCGTGACGAAGTCCTTTGTAATACTTGCAGCTAAAGCTTCATTGGCCGTAGAGCGCACACCAAATTCAGCCACCATGACTGGCACATTGTACTTCTGCTTGACTTGCTTCATGCACTGCGCAGCCAAGGTGTTGAGTTCGGTGGGCTGCTTCGAACTGTCGTCTACTTGTGGATAGTGTGAGAAAGCTACCATATCAAACTTTGCTCCATGCGCCTTAAATTGCTCTAACCACCAAAGGTTGTCACTCTGCTTTGAAGCTGTATTAATATGAGGCATTACTTCGGCATTGGGCAAAACCTCCTTTGCTGCATTGTAACCCGCCATATAGAGTTGTGTGAACTTCTTCCACCCATCGGGCAATGCCTTCCATTTACTATCGTAAAGCGCACCGTCGGGGTAGATCATACCACTGCGCGTCTCATTACCTATTTGTACCCAACGAGGCGTTACGCCAGCCTCCTTTACGGCAGTGAGCACCTCACGTGTGTGTTCGGCCACCTTCTGAAGGAGTTGGTCAAAGCTGAGTCCTTCCCAAGCCTTAGGCTTCTGTTGGCGACTGGGGTCAGCCCAAAGGTCGGAATAATGGAAGTCTATCATCACGGCCAACTTAACCGCTGCAGCAGCCTTGGCTTTGGCTACAACATCGGCCGTATTGTTAAACTGACAGGCTGCATTCTCAGGATTAACCCATACGCGCAAGCGTACTGCTCGTACGCCCAATTGCCTCATCAATTCGGGACAACTCATCTGCTCACCTTGAGCATTATAGAAGTGGCGACCGTCGGCCTCCATTTCAGTGTACCAACTGATGTCGGCTCCTACAACGCGTTCTATCAAGTCAGAAGGTTCAGAAGGTTCTGATGGTGGGGGAGGCGTAGGAATAGGAGTGGGGTCCTCACCGCCACAGGCGGTAAGCGTAATGGCGAAAAATGCCAATATGGACATAAATATATTCTTCATAATAGTAAATATTTTGGAACGTTAGTAACTTATTAAAATAACTTCCGTAGTTCTTATATGTGCTATTCTACAAGTACAGTTGCAGTGCCTTTTTGTAATCCCTTACCTGTCACCTCGAGTGTTACTGTTCCAGGCTGTTTAGCAGCCTGCACAATGACGGTAAGTTTGCCCGAGAAAGCATGCATCTGTGGAGCTTGGAACGACTCTAAGCAAGTGGGATCACCATTCGCTACGGCCTTAAATGTGCCCTTACCCTTTACCTTAAAATGTAACAAGCCGTTGTAGTCAGGACAAAGATTGCCGTCCTTATCGACCACGTGCACCGTCAAGTAGTACAAGTCCTTGCCGTCGGCCTTGAGGCCTTCACCATCACGGCCCCACACTTCGATGTGGTGTGGACGACCTGCCGTGCAGATAGTCTGCTGCATAGCTTCCTTGCCATTGGCATCGTAGGCAACGACTTGTATCTTACCCGGTTCGTAGCGCACGCTGTCCCACATCAAGCGGTAACGCTCTTGTACAGAGGCGGCCTCCGCCTTCGTCTTCTTATAACGTCGGCCTTGGCTCTTGCCATTAACAAAGAGTTCGGCTGAAGGATAGGTGGTATAGGCAAAGACGGGCGTTACCTTTCCTTCACGCCCCGGCCATGTCCAGTGGGGCAAGATATGGAGCATATCATTTCCCTTGGGCAACCATTGTGATTGGTAAAGGAAGTAGCGGTCTTTAGGGATAGAGGCGAGGTCGATGATACCAAACATGGACGAATGGTTGGGCCAAGCATCGGTGTCGTAAGGTGAAGGCTCGCCTAAGTAGTCAAAACCTGTCCATACGAACTGGCCTATCGTCCAAGGATAGTCGTCGGCTAAGGCAAAGTCTACATCGGGTATGTTCGACCATGAGCAATAGTCGAGGTCGTAGCTCGAACTTTGGTGATCGGGGGTGATTGCATCGGCCTTAGGTTCGACGGGGAAGTGGTATACGCCACGCGACGAAACGGTTGACGACGTTTCCGAACCTAACACAATATTCTGTGGCAAACGGTTGTAAGCCTCTACATAGCGATGCGCACGATAGTTAAAGCCCGGCACGTCGAAGATAGCGGCAAAGCCATTGTCAAGCACACACGATACTTGGTCCATGCCACACGTAACAGGTCGTGTGGGGTCTTCACGATGACAAATGTCGCGCAAGAAGGTGGCCACCTTATAGCCTTCGGCCGAACACTGCGTGGGCACTTCATTGCCTACACTCCACATTACGACAGAAGGGTTGTTGCGATAGTGGCGTACCATATTGACCATATCGCGTTCGGCCCACTCGTTGAAGTAACGGTGGTAACCATTATCACACTTGGCGATGTCCCATTCGTCAAAAGGCTCAAGCATCATCATAAAGCCCATTTCATCACATAAGCGCACCAATTCGGGGGCTGGCATGTTGTGTGACGTGCGAATGGCATCACAGCCCATCTCTTTGAGCAACTTGAGTTGGTGGCGAATAGCGCTCTCATTGACGGCAGCCCCCAAGGGGCCAAGGTCGTGGTGAAGACAGACGCCCTTAAACTTACGATGCTCACCATTAAGGTAGAAGCCCTTGTCGGCCACGAACTCTATCGAACGCACGCCAAAGGGCGTGGTGTATGTGTCTTGCAGGCGACCTGCGGCATATACGCGGGTGATGGCTTTATATAAATAAGGCTCCTCTGGCGACCATAGGTGGGGCTTATCTATCGTAAAGTGTTGTTCGAAGGGAGCGCCATGACTGATGTAGCCTTGGTTTTTCTTTACCGCCACCTCACGACCTTCGGTGTTGATGATGCTCGTTTCGATCGTAAGGAGGCACGTATCAGCATTCTCCACCTGCGTGCGCAAGGTTACAGAGGCATAGTCCTTAGCTACATGAGGTGTCGTGAGTTGTGTGCCCCATGTGGGTACGTGGATAGGTTCGGTTTCGACTACGTGTACGTTACGATACAATCCCGCTCCCGAATACCAACGGCTGGACTGTGGCTTATTCTCTAATCTTACGGCCAAGAGGTTGTCGCTACCGTCTTTGTTTACCAGATCGGTCACGTCGCAATAAAACGAGTTGTAGCCATAGGGCCAAAAGATTGATTTCTGACCGTTAACGTACACTTGTGCCTCGCTCATTGCGCCATCAAATACCAAAGTGGTGCGCTTACCAGGGGTAGCACTGAATGTGCGGCGATACCACCCCACCCCGACATAAGGCAGTCCCCCCGTACGCCCCGTTTTAACAGTAGCCTCGGTCTCAAAGTTCTGCGTTACGGCCACGCGTTGTAAGTCGTTGTCGCGTGAGAAAGGTCCCGTAATAGCCCAATCGTGTGGTACGGTTACGCTCTGCCATTTAGAGGCATTATAGTTGATAGCCTCAGCGCCTTGTGCTTCGCCACGGTGGAAGCGCCACCCTGTGTCGAGCACCGTCTCGCTACGTTGTGCAGCCAACGGACTGAATAGCCCTGTGCCAAGCAAGGCCATGAGTAGGTATGTGATGCGTTTCATTTTTGTGTTGTAGTTAAAATGTTTTCGTTTGTATTGTCTTTTCCTACACGCAAAAGTATTAATAATATCGAAATTTGCAATATTGATTGAGCAAAAATCGCATAATAGATTTAAGGAGGGGCTAAAAACAATACTCCGTTAAATTTTAAAGGCTCTGTAATAAACGGTGTGGGTAAACTGCAATTTGTCAAACAGAAGTGCAGTTTATTTTAGAAACTTGAATAACCTCATTGAGGGAGCGTATAAAAATCTATCGCATATAAGCGCTTATGCCGAAGAATGATTCTTTGTTTGAAATTAGACTAAGCAAGTTCTTGTACTTTTATCAGGGAAGGATGGATTCATTTATTTCCATTGGCTTTAATTCGTCAAAAGTACGATTCACTGTGTCTAAAAATACGATTCTTTTGACTTTAAACATTTTGCAATTTTCAATAAAAGATTTTCTTCTCCATAGACATGGTATAGCTTTCCGAGTATTTGAGTCTTCAAACCCTTTATGGCATTTAACCAAAACATGATCAGCCATAGGAGTTACAGTAAACAGACCTTTCCACTCAGAGTATCTTGCTGACATTTGTTCTATCAGAGCATTAAGCGATAGTGCGATGACACTTTCACCTGCACCTGCTTGTTCCATATTATTTACGACCTGTTCGATAGACGCAGATTTCTGTTCGTCTTGCTTTATGGCTAAATTGAAAACGATAGAAGCAAATTCCGTAAGATCTTCTTTGTCAGCAATAGTAATGCCTGTATTGTCACGATTTTGTTCTGAGATTTCAACTATCATGCACCCACCAAAAGAAGCTTCCAATGTAAAATATCTTGTTTGGCGATTCCTTTTGTCAACAACAATTATTCCAGCTTTTGCACTTGATAGAGTAAACGGCTCTGGGAACCGAATTATTATCATGTGCTTATCTTGATAGCTTTTGAAATCGGTGCCAGAAATCGTTATCTTTTTCCATTTTATGATATTCTTGCTATCATCAGCAAAAGCTATGAAGGTTGATTTTTTTTCTAACTCTGTGAATGGCATATTCCCTGTTCTAAATGCATTTAGAACTTTTGGAACAATGTCAAATGCTAAAGCATAGTTAGCCCTTTGTCCCTCTAATGGGTCTTTTTTCTTAAAAGGATTCCACATAGTCGTTAACGTTTAGTTGCTTTGGGTAGGAATAGATATTTGCGAAAAATGTGTACTGTCGTCCCATTGAGGAACCTCAGCTATGTTGATATCTGGCAAGAGAAAATCTTCTTTATTGGGATGTTCAGCCAATATAGCCTCGTCGCTTATAGTAAGTCTTGAACGTATCTTTTTGAAGAATTTTACTTCTGCATATTCTATACGGTTGTCTGCTTCAATTGCTTTGATGGCAAGTGAAACTATTAGTAACTGCTCTGTTTCATTCAAATCCACAGAATTTAGTTCTTTAAGATAAGTTTGTAGAAACACACCACCTTGCTCATTGATTTCTGTAATCCATGAGTTGAGGCACTCTTCAGAATCCAAATTGTGGAAAATACCGTCTTTTGCACACAAATCTCTAACCATGTCGACTTCCTCTGTAGCAATATCTCCATCACAAGCGATGCAACAGAAAACGGTTTTCAAGTATAATTCGTCTTTTGTCATAACAGTAATAATTTAAACGTTAAAACCTATACGAGGTCTATCATCGGACTTTTTCATTTCTTCGCCATTCATCATAGCTCGAATGCGCTCGTATTTGCGTAATTCATTGTTGCTAAGTGAAGGCGTCGTGTTTGTAATTGCAGCTTTCAATAGCTCCATTGTTATTTTGCTATGTTGGCGAAGTGCATTTCGTGACGCATCATTGACTATCAGTTGTATATCAGCTGAGACATAACCTTGGGTCATGTTGGCTAATTGATAATAGTCTAATCCAAAATCGTAAGGGCGCTCTTTCAGATACAACTTGAACAATGCCATTCGTGCATCAGTGTCAGGCACACCAATGTAATATTTTCTGTCCAATCGTCCTGCACGCAGGATTGCAGGGTCTATCATGTTGGGATAGTTGGTCGCCCCAATAATGAATATGCCTTTTTCTCCAGTCCTATCCATTTGAGCCAACATCTCATTCACTGCACTTCTTGACATTTCATGCACATTCCCATCATCTCGATTAGGGACGAGTTCATTCATCTCGTCAATGAAAATCACGGTTGGTGCGTTCTCCTCTGCCTCTTTAAACATCTTGGCAATATTCTCTTGCGTAGCATTAACATAACGGCTCTTTAGAGTAGCTGGCGTGATGCACATAAAGTTGAATCCGACCTCTTCTGCAAAGTGTTTTGCAAAAAATGTCTTTCCACAACCAGGAGGTCCATACAGCAACATTCCGTTTGGAATAGTTACGCCATAGCGATGATATTCTTCGGGATTGTGGAGAGGTTCGATTACTTCTTCACGCATTTGTTGCTTCAGCTCTTCCATTCCGGCAACTGCTGAAAAGCCTTCACCTCTCTTTTTGATAGCGGAAGAAGTTAGCGTATTGTCGGATTGCTGTTGTGATAAAATCTTACGTTTCGTAGATTGGCGTTCTATCTTTACTTCTCCGTCAATAGCCTTTGTAAACTCATCTGCACTTTGAAATCTATCTTCGCTATCATAGCTTAAAGATTTTGCTATCACATTCAGCAGTTGGTCGTCAAGTTCATACTTGTCCTCTTTTGTTAGTTCAAGTTCTTTGTCACGTTCTGCCAAGATGGAATCAATAACATCTTGCCCATGCTTCCTTGAAACATCTAAAAACCAAGGCAACTCTCCATAAAGGAGATGGTACATCATCGCTCCAACAGAATAGAGGTCTGTCTGAACAGAACATACTCCAGAAAAACGTTCTGGCGCAAGATAGAATGGATTTAATTCATCCAAGTTTGGCTTAGCTGGTGACTGGTTCAAAAATCTTGCATACCCAAAATCAATAAGTTTCAAATCCTGTAATTCTCCAACGAGATTAAGAAAAACGTTTTGTATCGTCACCTCGTTATGGATAACAGGAATTGGCTGTGAATGCAAAAATGACAATGCTGACAATACCGCCTTTGCTATTGTTTTTATCTCATATACACTGATCTCATCATCACGGATAATTCTCTGCGACAAAGTTTCTCCACTTACAAATTCGGTGACGAACCAAGCATATTGACTTCCGTTCATCATCATATTGCCAGAGTCTACAAACTGACAAAGATTATGATGGTGCAACTGTTTGGCAATCTCAACCTCTATCACTCGTCCATTATCATCAATCTGATTCCGATTGAGCTTTGAATAGTTGATGAGTTTCAAGAAGCGAGTCTTGCCACTTGTATCTTTTACACGATAAGTTTCCGCATAAGCCCCTTGCTTATGCGGAAACGCTACTGTATATGAATCTATTTTATCATTCTTCTTGAAATGCATAGCCTATTATTTGCTAATCAAACCTTACATCAGGATTAAGCTCTTGTGGCGTTTTCCAATCTATGTCAAACTTCTCCTTCAATATTCTTTTCTTAAAAGCCCAATATTGGTGACAAAAGCCCATACCCTTTCTTTTAAAAAAGAAATGAAAGAATGCACGTCTTTCAACATATTCCATGGCTTCCTTAAATTCTTGTGTTTTTTCTATTGGATCATGTTTAATTCTCATAAAACTTAATTTTCTGGTTATTGTTTTTATTGGCGTTTCCACCAAACATAAATCCGATGCAACTACATATTGTTGTTATATACCACCAAACATTGTAGGCAGTACTGTAATCATTCGCCTTGTATAAAGCAACGCCAAACCAACTACGCAACAAGCTTGGGATAAAGAACAATCCGTGCCATGCGCCAGAATACCATGTATAATACTTGTAGGTATTAATGTCGAACAGCAGCCACCCACTAAACAATAGACGATAATTCTTATCATTGGTCAATCTTTATTTAAGTAGTCCTCCTGCGTTAGCTGCTTCTTCATTCGGCATAAGGTCAATAAGACCACATGCTATCGGGTGAAGTTTGTCAACAGACGGCTGATTGTTAATCTCTTCCAAACCTCTGTTGATAAGTTGACGAGCTCGTGATGCGTCTTTCCAACGAATTGTTCCAAAACGATTATGGCAATCACGGATAAGTCCCATGCACTGATATACCAAAGTTAAATGAACAAACAAACTGCTGATTTGATCAAGGATTTCACGACCAAGTTTAGCATCCTTCACTCGAATGACATTATCTACTTGACTACGGATTTGATTGACCAATTGAGCTGACTTGTCATTACCTAAGTCGTTTTGTGCTTTCTCCAGTCTGTCAAATTCTTCTCGAAGTTCTCTTTCTACACGTTGCCACTCGGTGCTATCGTCAAGCTCCTCAATTTTTCGTAGAAGTTCCTTTAAATTAGATTGAGTACGCATAGGGTCGTTACCACTTGAAGCTAATTCTTTTACGGCATCAAGTTCTTTAGTCAATTCTTCTACAGAGATACCAGAAGAAAGCAAAGCCTCAATACTTCTTTGAGCAGAACCCAATTCTATGTTTACCCACGAAATAGCATCCTCAGAGGACTCACGTTTGCTTAAGTCTAGTTCTTTTTTTACCGTGAAGTCTACAGATGGGAAATACACCTCCATTGTCATCATTTCTGAGGAATCAACATGCAGAGTGATTTCCACATTGGAATTCTCTGGTATGAGCTGTTCAACGTCATCACCAGTAACAACTACATTAGATATTTGCGTATTTAATGCAGCTGTTTTTCCTTCGGCTTCTAAGCCTGACACTTGATAAACAGGAATAGACAACACGTCAGTAGAAACTCCAGGGCGTAATGCCTGTGTCGTTTTTCTATCAGGCACAACACCTACGGCTGGCAGAGGCTTGTTCTTTTCCAACCCTTTGGCTGGTAAGAATACACCACGCTTTTTGATGTCATTATAAACTGCTATACCTATATTATAAGGAAGAGGTGCAGCACCTACTTTGACACCTTGGATAATGGTAAATTCAGAAGGGAAAATCTCAACAGCATTGCCTTGCTGATTGTAAGCCTTTACTTTAAATGTGTTTGGCTTACCTTCAAGCAAGAATGCCTCAATAACATTGCCATTTGTATCTACAGAAATTCGGTCACTTCTCCATGCGCCATCTGCACGTTGCAATTCGATAGATAACTCGTTAGGACTATTGTTTTCTGTCTTTTCCTTGTCGATGCAGATGCTTACCCATTCTGATGATTCGACCGATGTTGATTCATAGCCAACTTGCAGAAACACAATATCCGCCTTTGCTTCCTTTTTAATTTCAGCCTCATTAATATTTGCGTCTATTGTAGAAGCATAAAGAGCAGCTCCACGTGCAACTGCGGTCATTGGGTTAATACTGGTATCAACATTTTGCGTAACCTCTTCTTTCAACATATCACGAATTATTGGTGAATAGGTTGGTCCGCCAACAAGTATGAGTGAAGACAAGTCTTTTCCAGTAAGCCCATTTCGTTCCAAAAGATTCTTACAAATGTTGACTGCTTTTTGGTACTGTTCGCCAATAGCGTCAATAAGCTGGTCTTTTGTAATTGAAATTTCAAGGTCAATGTCCTCGCCATTGTCATCTTGCCCCAAATTTAAGTTGCGGTCATAAGTGGAATAATCTGCGCTGTCAGCAAATGACAATGCTATTCTCAGCTCCTCTGCTGGACCTTTAAGAGCATCCATTAAGGCTTTCTTCTTCCATTCCGTAGTCTCGTATGAAGATAGGGCATAATCTTCTTTCAAACTTGGCATAAGAATTTTATTGACAACAGCTTCATCAAGGTTCTTACCACCAAGATAGTTGTCACCTTCTGTATCGAACACAGTCAAAATGCCATCTTCTACCTTAACCAAAGCTGCATCAAAAGTTCCACCTCCAAAGTCAAAAACCAACCATTTTCCATCTTTCTTCTCACTTGACAAACCATATGCCATACAAGCAGCTATAGGCTCCTGTAACAATTCACACTGCTTGAAGCCTGCAATATGTGCAGCCTTCATTGTGGCATCTTTTTGTATTGCGGTAAACATGGCTGGCACTGTAATAACCACCGAATTGACCGTTTCATCATTGATAAGGCTTTTCAGTTCTTTCAAGACCTCTGCAGAAAGTTCTTCTGGGGAATAGTATTCCTTGGGCATATTCTCATTAGAATATTTCTTGTCAGAACCCATTTCACGCTTAAACTCCAAATAACCACATTCTTTTGGAGGCTCATTCTTGCTCAAAGCTGTGATAGCATCTGAATATACAGAATCTTTTGCTTTCATGCCAATACGCAAGGCACGCTCCCCCTTCTTGTTCTTTGAGAAATAGACACAAGAAGGCAATGTGTCCATAAGGTTTTTGGTCTGTTTGATAACAGACTCACCATTCTCCATTCTGGCTATAGCCGAGTTTGTTGTACCAAGGTCAATGCCATAGTCTATTTTGATTCTTGCCATAATTATTGTATTTAAATATTTTGACTTACTACGATTTCTGCAGGTTGTATCATCTTGCCATTATAATTGACCTGCATCTTAATCATTCCTGTGATTATACGCTTGCCTTCTGGTAAACTTTCGTCTGGAACGAATCTTGTTTGAAATTGCATACCATCGTTATATTCCTGTCCGAGCAAACTAATGATTTCATAGCCATTAGCACGCACATTATTTATCATGCGGTCCTTAGCTTGAACAAGTTGTTTGTAACCTCTAACGGATTTATCCATTTTTGAAAGGTTCGTCTCTATTCTTGCTATTTCATCTGCAAGCTTTACCACAAGCGAATGGTCTGGCTCTCCTGTTGTTTTGTTTGCTGACGGAACAGAAGCATCAAGTTGCTTTTGAACAATAGCAAGGAGTTGATTGTCTAATTTTACCGATTCTTCTTGCATTTTTGTTTGGGCTGCTTGTAATGCCTCTTGTGCTCTACGAACATCTCCAATAGTTGATGTTCCTGAATTTATGCGTTTGCCCAACTTATATGCCACGACAATGATAGCCACAAAAAAAGCGAGAGATAAGCCTCCACCCCACAGCGTTCGGCTGTGCAGCGTATCTTGATTGCTCTGCACATTGGTGTTGGTAGCATTTATTTTCCCATTCATGCTTTTGCGGTCTGCCGACTGTGTTTCTTTCAATTGTCTGCACACATTACGCAAACAATCTATTTCAATGCGCTGTTGGTCGTAAGCCCGTAAGAGTGTGGTCTCTTTCAACTCATTAGACCTTTGCTTGTCTTTCAACTTGTTCAACACACTCTCACAGCGATTCAACTTCTTTTGCAAAGTCTCATTCTTTTCGTTAAGGACTTTCCACTTGTCATTGTCTGTCGCAGGGCTTGAGTAAACCGACAATGTGAAGAATAGACCCAATAATAAATACATGTATCTCATAAATCAAGTAATTTTAATATTAATGCCCATGTAAATAAGCCAATCCTAATATAAATAAGCCGATTAAAAAGCCAGCCACCGCACCATTACTACCAAAAATGGAAGCTCCTACAATAGTGGTGAACAATAAAAAAATGATGACGTCATAATTCTCCTTCATCCACTCAGACGTTTGCTTTTTTGATTTAGCAACATATTGGGATACATCATTCGCATCAGTATGTTTTATTTTTTTTGCTATATGTTCTACAGTCGTTGCCACTTCCTTTTTCAGAGGTACAGGTTTATATTTCGGAAGAGAACTGCCAAATTGAACAAGCATACTATTAAGCGTAGCTCTGTTTGGCAAATACCGCTTTTGTTCAAAGTCTTTTTCCATTTCCAAATCATCTATCAGCAGCAATGCCTCGCGCGCGTTCAATACGGAAATTTTTATATGCTCGTATTTCTTTCTTTTATCCTCTTGCTCGTATAAAAAATCATCTAAGGGATAGACACCCAATGTACTTATTCCTAAGATGGAGCCCTCCAATTCTTTTGTCATTCTTCTACGCTCTTTTGCTGGATCATATTTCTGTGCCTCATTCACTTCTTCGATAATATTGTGAAGAGCGTTACCTATCACCTGCGTTGTTATCTTTAGATAATAAGCATTGTCTGCCCCCATCTTCTGTTTTATCGACAGCAGATAGGGTCTTGTTTTTTTCAATAAGGTGACAGCATGGCATATTTTATCTGGTAACTGACAATACTTTCGCAGTTCTTCTTTTATGGCTCTATCTTCCACAAAAACTTCAGATGGAGGCAAATCATCAATAATCTTTTGAAGAATATCAACATTCTCCTTACATCTATCTTTAGCCATTTGCCCAACAACAATGCTTTTGGCGTATTTCTGTAAACTCATGGCTTTGTGTGCTGCGTCAGGCTCTTCTGAATTATTGAAATAGTCAATACCGCATTGTAGGATTTCAAGTCCCAACTTGTCTGCAATCATTTGGTATTGCAAATCTTTCGTCGAGAGAAAACCTTTTAATTGCAAGATGGCGTTCCTTGTATTTCTCCTTAATGTCTCTCCAGCATTTAGCCTTGCGTTTGAACCTTTTCCTTTGGTTTTTTGAGCAATGTTGATTGCCTCTTGTATGCTATCAACAAGAGGCTTAACAGCTTTTTCTCCTATATGTTCTTTCCATGAGCTATTGGTAATGAAAGACAAAAGTTTGCTTGCGCCTATTTCATCACAAAGTATATCAAGAAATGAAAAAGCCAAGTTTGATACATCAAAATTTCCACCTGTTCCAATTATTGTAGATACAAATTGGTTAAGGTATTGTGTATTTCCATACAGAACTTCGGCACACATTATGGCAAAGTCGTATTTATTGCGCATCAACGAACAAACGATTAGATTCTGTAAGGATGACACACATTCCTTTTTCTGCCAAATTTCTTCTGCCTTGTCTATTTCACCAGAAAGAAGATGCTTAAAAGCCACTTCATCTAATGGAGTCGCTTTTACAAACCAAAACTGAGCATATAAAATTTGGTCTTTGGGCAAAGTTAACTTTGCTTCAGCTTCTACTACTGAAGTTTCTGTACGATTAATAGATGTAAGGTATTGGGGAAGGTCTAAAGGAAAGGACACAGGCTTGCCCACCTTCAAAAACGCTTTCATGCGATTGTGGTTAGCCAATCTTTCCTTTGTAGGAGAGTTTGAATAGACTCCTAATAGACGATATGGATTATTCTGTAGTATATTCATTCTAATTCCGTAAACAATAAAGCCAACCGACTCCCTTGTTGACGGAATACACTCACTAATACATACAAAAAAACGTGGAGCCAGTTCTGTCACTCGTTCCACAGTGTAAAGGCCTTCGCATTGCCCTGCCAGTCGAAACGAGCAACGCCGAAAGCCCCACGCCAGTGTAAGTATATAGAAAGCACTCTTGACAACGAACAATAGAATCGTCCGAAGCCAATGAGGGCTGTATATAATACACCCCATGAGGCGTTCCCGTTGCTTTGTTCTTGACCAGCAGTTGAGAGTTTGCGAAGTTCTTACACTGTCAAAACCAAAGCGTACAGTTACGCCTTATTATGTATATATGTCTGCCCAACCTCTGCCCATCGAGGCTTCCGGTATAGGTATAGACGATGCAAATATAACTTTTTTACACCAGAATCTGTTTTTTTTGGTTGACAAAACATGATTTTAAAGTCTGATTTAACATTATTAAATATAAATATATCAAAGAAATCCACTTTTGTGCTGTCTTTCTGCTAAAAAGTTTGTATTATCAATGATTATTCATATCTTCGCGGCGTCAGTCCTCGCCAAGCCTCTTAACAATGCTCAAATCGTGCGAGGCGTTTTTTGTTAATACACTTTTGAATATGGCGAATCTTATTCCCTTTACAAAACGGTTTGAATCTTCGGAAAATCTCGTTAATTTGCTTAAATCGCGAGGTTTACAGATTTGTGACAGAATCAAAGCCATACAGTACCTTGACTATATTGGTTATTACAGATTGTCTGCTTTATTGCTGTTACTCGAAAAGCCTGTGGTCATCATTCAAGAGTATAAAACAAGCAAAATGCCATTTAGCCAGCAATTCCCATTAGTCCCGCAGGAGAATGGATAACGCTTCCAACAGATTCCATGCGTGCTTACTTTGATCTCTGTATCATCAAGTACTTTCTTAATGTTACAGATAATCAACTAATAATAAATACGTATTTTTGTATTTATTTTTTTGAAAGGATTTATGATAAAGCTGAAAGAGAATGAGGGGATTCCAAGAAACATCCTATTAATGATGTCAATCGTTAGCGGTCTGACGGTAGCCAACTTGTATTATAACCAACCCCTATTGGAGGAGATGCGTGCCTCACTTCGCATCAATGAGGTGGAGGCCAATTTCATTACAGTGATTACACAGATAGGGTATGCTTTGGGGTTGCTGCTGATAGTGCCAATGGCAGACAAGTGCTCTCGCCGCAAGATTGTGACCACCTGCATGACGATTGCCATGCTTATGGCTTTGGTCATAGCTCTGGCCTCTAACGTTTGGTTGGTATGGGGCGCATCAATTATCATAGGTGCTTGCTCAGTGGTGCCTCAGATCTTTGTGCCGATGGCAGGTCAGTTCTCCCGTCCCGAACATAAATCCCGCAACATGGGCTTTGTCCTATCAGGCTTGCTCACGGGCATATTAGCAGCACGCGTAATCGGAGGATACTTAGGTGGCTGGTTAGGTTGGCGCTTGATGTTTGGCTTAGTGGCATTCATTATGTTGCTATCCTTGTTGGTCAGTTTGCGCATGATGCCTGTAATGCAGTCTTCCTTTAAGGGCAGCTATCATTCTCTTATCGCCACGATAGGCAAGATATATGTCGCCCACCCTCGCATGAGAAGTTACTCTCTTCGAGCAGCGTTCGGCTTCGGCAGTATGATGTCTATATGGTCATGTATGGCATTCCACTTAGCAGATGCGCCTTTTCATGCCGGTAGCGATAAGGTAGGAATGTTGGGGCTTTGTGGCGTAGCGGGAGCCATGGCGGCCAGTGGCGTAGGGAAATACATTCCACGGTATGGCATTGACAAGATTTCATCCTTGGGTCATCTCTTGCAAATCATTGCATGGCTTGTAGCCTATTTTCTAAGCGATACTTATATCGGGTTAATCCTTGCCATCATATTAGTAGACATTGGGGCTCAGTGTTTGCAACTAAGCAATCAGAGCGGTTGTCTGAAAGAAGTGCCCGATGCTACCAATCGCGCCAATACCATATTCATGACTACACTATTTATAGGAGGTAGTATTGGCACCTTCTGTGCTGGCGTTGCTTGGGAGCGTATGGGGTGGCTTGGCGTCTGCGCTACAGGTTTAGCCTTCGCCCTCTGCTCTGTCATTACGACATGGGGGATAAGCAAATCCGCTCAACATTAAAAAACTAATACGTATAGCCCAACGAAATAATTAACGATAAATTACAGACTCTATAACGAATTGTGTGGGTAAACTGCAATTTATCGAACAGACAGAAATGAACATTAAGGCGCGCTTCGCGCTTTGGCTTTTGAACATTAATGTTTTCTCTAAAAAAGGAATTAGGAATAGCCAAAGTAATATGCAAACCTC